>WLWI01001899.1_pt1 | contig 18079 bp, 9 predicted proteins | sample 6701501 | NCBI WGS metagenome assembly WLWI01 (sample SAMN12718690, study PRJNA515312) | sponge metagenome | isolation source: marine sponge | host: Mycale hentscheli | place: New Zealand: South Island, Marlborough, Capsize Point | collected 2014-11-01
CATATAATTAGTATAAATTATGTTTTTATGATAAACAATCAGTATCATTTATATGAGTTCTATTAGGTAATGGATTGGGAAGCTAATTTAATACATTACGCAACATCATGCTTCTATGTCAAAGATTCATTCAACTAACATTGACAAATAATACTAAGCTAACATTGACAAATAATATTAAGTGAATTATACAATAAATAATAATGATTCAGTCATTCTCGGCTGAAATAATTATAATAGCAAATTTTTCTTGTTCTAAAAGCCAATATTGTTCAGTAATAATTAACAATATTGGTAATTAGAACGAGAAAAAAAATTGCTTTTGTGATATATATATTACTTATTACATGGCTCAATGTACAATATGTGAAGGTATTTCACCAGATGCATGAGTACTTTCACGAGATTATAAGGCAAGTGAAAATACATGCAAGTCAAATATCATTTCCATTTATATGATAAGTATAATATTGTTTTTTATGTAAATCATTATTTTGTTATAAGCGTTAAGAGAATACGTTACAATTCTTTTTTCACAGTCCAGTACTACACAATGGCATGTTGAAGTGTTCTGTGTGCAGTGTTCATTTTTGGAAGTTTCGAACCCTGACATGACGCAGAATAATCAAGGCAAATATATATTGTATGTATTAGACTACATTATGATATTATACTATAATTTTTTTTAAAAATTTGTGGGCACTAAAGTTAACTACTCACCTAATTGAGATGATATACTCATTTCAGTCACTTTGATATTCTGTGTATTGAATTCCCTCATTGCTGTATGAGTTGACATACTATTTCCAGTAGTACTTGATTTGTCTGTGTTCTTGACATCAGTGTTATCTGTAAGTATATCTTAACACAAGACGTACAGTAAAATCGTGATAACTATATACAACACAAGTCATAACAACTTCAATATTGAATTAGGTATCAGTGACTAATTAAATAATGTAGCACAATACTTCTATACTTGTTAGTGCTAGGCCCAAATATAATTTTGTACATGTCCCACATTGTATGAAATGTACCTATCCTACACCTATCTAGGTAATCTATATTATCATCTATTTCCATCATAAAGTACCAAGTATTGTTATATCGTCTATAGCATGTTAAATATAATATTAAAAACTGTTTCTTACTTCCCAAAGTTGTTACTGAAATTGGAGTACTTGATGTAGTTGGTACTGATTCATTGAGGACAGCATTAGAACAGGCACGATTATTAGTATAGAGTGTAACTTCAGCTAGGTAGACTCGTTGAAGTGCATCATTGAAATTTAAAGATAATGTTGGATCTGTAGTTGTAAATCCATCAGATATACATGCTCTGACAAGATACTCACAAGATTGAGGAATATCATTAATATTACCAATAGGTGAGTCATCGCTACTACGAATGCTAATACTGTTAGTTCCTATTCCTCTGATAGAACAGCTAAACATAACGACTTCAATAGTTCCTACACCAACGTAATAGGCCATTCCATTAAAATTAAATGTAATATTAGAAGATGTAGATGTGTTGAGTGTTAGTAGTTGAGTTGCCCACATGTCTCCATCTAGTCCAGTTAGTGTGGGAATAATACCATCAAATAAAACACTACTGCGTGGAGTATTACATACTCTATCAGAATCTGACACATCAGAACAATGACCAGTGGCAGATGACCTTCTCTCTGATACAGCAGGAGGATTCACTGAATAGGAACTTGGATAAGCTATAAAAACGTGAAATTAATTATATTCGATTTTCCAAGTAAGTTGGACTAGTAATTATTAGTTGTGTATGGCCACTTATATGATTCAGTGTTGCTTTAATCTAATAATTTTTATAGTTCAAATGTTAGTATGTCAACAACATATTATGATAAACCAATGAGTAATACATTATCCTTATATTTCTGGTCTACAGTGCTACATAACACTGTGCCAATTCTTTGATATAAGATAGTATCTACGGCTGCATATTCTATAGTTAAAAAAGTTTAGTATAAGCTAGATTATACTTGACTTCCTTATTAGCTAAGAATAAGCTAGCTTATAAGAATGTTAAGTACATCTAACTTATACTAAGCTTATAACTTTAGAATAAGCTGCGGTAGATGTTATCCTATATCAAAGCATTGGCCCAGTGTACATATCGATGCACAGCAAGTTATGAAATCAAATGTTCTTATAAAGTTCCACACTGCTTAGCAAATATGACAGCAGGAAATGAAGAAATAAAATTAATTAATTTTTATTCTTAAATAGCTTTAACTTGATATGTCTACATTACACATACATACATAATATAAGCACATTTAATAGCTTACTTTGAGACAAAATAGGAATTATTTGGACTGCGAAGAGCACAATAACAATCTAGCAATAAAAAAGTGGAAACATTTCTATTAATGATTAATGATAAATACTTTACAGCTCAGGTTCATGAGAACACAAATTATACATGCGTAAACAACGAATTAGTAACAAACACATTATTTATTAACTATGAAAATACCAACTATTGACAAGAATACATAGAAATTTCAAGGTTTTACGTTGTTTATGTACCATTGTTTCAAATACACAATAGTAAACCATAAGTACAATATTCATGGAATAATAATTATCTATAGATTATGTTGTTGGCGGTTATATCTTTAAATTTCGTAGGAATTACCACCGAGTCTACAGCAACTGATTATTGTGGCATATTTACAGTATTTTGAAAAAAACTATTTTTTGCTACAAATACTGTTAAAGAAAAATATGTGAAGGAGAGAAAAGACAACACCAAAGTAAATGTGTATTAGGAAATTGTAAGTAATAGCACAAAACAATTGTGTTATGTTTAATACAAGTGCCAAGCAACACAATAAACCATTAAGGTATGAACAATGTTTATAGATTAATGAGCATTACTTCAAAACTTGTAAAACAGAATTACAACATTATCTAATAATAACCCTTCCATAATTGAATTGTCTTAGAGGTTTAAAGTAGAAACAACAGCTACTAAATTATATGAGGCCTATTGATAGTTACAACTTCTTTATGTGCAATCAATCCCAACTAGCTTTGTTGAAGTCAATCCCGCCCCTTTTCTTCCTGAAACAACAACTGAATAGGCCCCTGTAGATGAAATATCTTATTCACCTTTTAATCTACTGTAATTGTTCACGGGCGTAACTTCCTAAACTTGTTCGTTTATTGTTCAGCAAAGACTTACACTTGTTCAGATAGCTAGACCTGAACAGTAATCACATTTGAATAGAAAAATTACTGTTAATTAGAGTCTACTACATTAAAGGTCGGTGGCCACTTTTAAGTCAGCCTAACTTCAATCCTGATTGTCAAGTTAAAGTTTCTTGGACTTTAGAAGGACATCATTCTAGAGCATATACTTCATTTAGAACGTGCTTTGCTTGCTTCTGTTGTGTATAGTATTTGAGTAGAGTGATGCAAATGAAAACAAAGAATTCCCCAAGGACAAACTTCATACTGCTATAAGGCAGTTATGGCTGGGAATGGTTAAGGTCAGAAAAAGTCTACTATCTAGTATTTCACTTAACCTTTGTGGATTCCTACATAGACTTATCATAGCCAAAGCTATTAAGCTATATTGAGTATACAAGAAAACCACACCCTAACTACAACACGTATAAATTCATAATTCTTTAGTTTTGTTCATGTTGTATTTATTATTATAGTAATAGCTAATGCTCATATTAACCATATTTTTTTTCTTGGTTATGCTCAAACTTAAATTCTTTCTTGAAGATTAAACTGAGTGAGCTCTAACTCTACTAACTGTGCTGAACAACACCTGGCCAGAATTCCCACTAATTCTTTTATCGACCACTACTACATCTACTACTACCTAGCAAACCTAGCAAACATCGCATCTAACTAACAATAAAGTGCCAAGGTAATTCAACTTACTTTATTCATTGTATTAGCTAATTTGTAAGCACCGATAAAGGCGCGGAAAATTTTCCAGAACTAAAATTCTCTATGGCGCTATACTGTCTACGGAGGCGTGGCTTTAATGCTTCCTGCGTACTAGCTTTGTTTACCCTCATCGCGCCTGCGCGACAGGGTTACTGTAGTAGTCCTGTCTGTCTGTCTGTCTGTCCGTCTGTCTGTCTGTGTCTGTCTGTCTGTCTGCTGTCTGTCTCTCACGATCTGATTTTGGAGGTTACTGAAAATTAACCATTTATTTAGGTATGAAATTACTCAGGACGTAGACCTTTTATTGCGCGACTCTTTACTGGTGAGTGTTTTTGGCTTGTCTAGCTTATCCTCTTATGAAGACAACGTTTTCATGTAGCATTTTTATTGTGCACAAGCTATGTTGATGCTTCATTAAAATAGCTAATAGATTGCGTGTTCTTTTGGAAGGAGATCAATATTGTAATACCTTGGTAGTGTTTAATAGCGCTGAGGGTTCACACCTTTGGAGCTGGATTATTTTAGCGATGACACAGATAGATGTGATTAAAAAGTTGCTAACACATCCTGTCATTTAAGTTGTAACTAAATTTGTGAAAATATGTGAGATCTAATGTTTTCAAAAGACTACAATCATAAATAATGCAGGTATTATTCCCAACGTTGTATAAATAGCTAACTACCTAGATCTCTAGATTTAAATAGCTATAGCATAACACTAACAAAAAGTTTCATAATAATTATAGCAATAGAATAAATATTATATAGTAGGGTATAGACCTATAGAGTTTACAGCGCAACCTCATCAGTTCTAATAGATAGCACAACACAAAAATTAACAGTAATGGGATTATTAATAAGCACAATAATATTCAAAACACAATTATTTAGTGGAGAACATTTTGTAGGTTCAAGTAGGTAGAATCTTAAGCGGAATGCTTCGAGCTAATAGATAGCGGTATTAGCTATAATTTTTTTTGCCGAGTTGTTTGATTGTCAAAAATTAAATAAAGGAGTAAGTGAAGACTAATATAGCAGTGGAGGCTATCTTTAGAAAACAACTTGCAACACTGGTTATATCATTAAAAACAAATTTTTGACAGTGCAGTTAACTTACTCAGATCGTAGGAGGTGGGTATGAAGTATTTTCACCTGGACTAAAGCAATCTGATAAGATACCATTGTAAATAATATGCAATAGTACACTATACTCACTTTGTACCAGTAACTGAGACACACAAAAGAAACCCTACAATTTGCATTAATACGACAACTGTGACTTTATATTTTCAATTTATTAACATGATTGGGTAAATTCACAAAGGTAAACCTAAAGAATTTTTGAAAGTAAAGTTTAGAAATGATAGAATAATTCTTTAGCTTTTAAAATATTATTCACAAACCACTTAAAGTTGCTTATTTGTTAGGAACTTTGTAGTTCCATAGCACCAATAATCAGGAAGTTTTTCCTATCTTAGTAAGCTTCCAAATTGCCACCAGTTCTCTCAGGTCCCATTAGTATAAGTTTGCACTGTATAAATTTGAAGTTATGGTCCATAGCAACAACCAATTAAAGTTAATTGTATCGTAATAAGTTAGAGTCCACAGGCAGTGGAAGACAAACCATGACATTTGGTCAAGTTAGCATGTATTATTGTGATAGTGATTATTTTTGTTGTAGTTCTTTTTCTAGTTTAATGTTCACACATATTTATCTGCAAAAGTGATCCAAAGGACTAAGACACAGTATAATTGTGTGTCCCTTTATTGTTCCTTGCTGTTTTGAAACTTTTCGAACTTTACTATAGTTAGGATAGTAGAGCTACAGATGGCCAGAATAACCTTGTTTCTTTTTAAACAAGTGTCACTTAGCTAAGTAAGGAACCATTATCATGAGACTAAACCTGTAAACACAATCTAGCTGTATCACACAACTCACAATACGTTTTCAACTTACTAGAGTAATCATGGTCGTAAGCAGGGACGATCAGAACAACTTGAACTTCAATATTGTTTATGCCGCTATATTGGGGAAAGAGGTGTGTTTTTAAGTCTTTCGTCGTACGCATTAGCAATTTTAACGGGTAGAAGCTATTAGGCTAAAATCGTTGCTGTCATTACTCTTATCAGTTTTAGGTAATTTTGAGACATCTACGGCAAAAAAAAATTGTACACGTATCTGCCCATAAGTGTAGCTTTACCAGACTATTGGATCGTTCAAAACATAACAACCAGTCACTAGATTTACATACAGCATACATAGTAATAGCTAACAGTTTCACAATAATTAACAATAGAACAAACATAGTAGAGTCTAGAGATATAACTTAACACACCTCCTCTTCAGATATAACGGATATCAATGCACAATATTTAGCACTCATCAACTTTTCATCAATATTATTCTTAATAAATATTTTTTCTATTGTAAAATTAGAAGTGTCAAGCAGCTTATAGGCAACGATAGTAATCAAAGAATGAAAGTGAAAGGAATTACATGTATTTACCTGTGATGTGATGTTCTACTTTGTAGCTATAATGTTTTGTGTATTGTTTTACTTCTATGCTAACAAGCCACAAGAATCAGAAAAAAAATTTGTAACATTTAGCAAAAATGTGAAGAATTGTTATATCAGTATGCAAAAAGGCAATGGGTTATTTATACCAAAGTGAACATCACAATATCAGTGCTTATTATTTTAGTTCTCTCTTGACACTGAAGAAAATCTGAATGTTATACAGGAACTGTATGAAAATTATTTATCCGGATTGTTATGAGTCCAAAGGTACTCTCCCACATTAATCATATACTTTGACATTTGGGACAAAAATATGCAACTATGGATGCTGATATTGAAACTATTTACACTATCTATCGAGTAGTTTGTTTGGCAAATAAGCTCTTTTGATGTGTCTATTTTGATGCAGTACAAACACAGCTAATTGGTATCAGTATATAAATGGAGCAAGATGTTAATAAATTATAAAGAAAAAAACAAAAAGCAATTGTATGTAGTCATTATTCATCAAGTTATTCTTTCATCGTTGCTATTGAATAACTGATTAGCCCAAGCTACAGCACCAATAATCTTGGTTAAGGATAATAAAGTATTCTAGACTCATTTTTTGTGCTGATTTTGGATCTGGTAAGTGCCAATGATGAAACATTGAGCATCTTGTTTTAAATAACATAAAAGAAAAACGTATCTCAAATGTATTTGAATTAGCAAGTACCCCGCCACAGTGTCGTTGGACGTATTGCAAGTTAGAATGCAGTAGCATAGTTTGTCTTGCTCAGTTAAGTGAATGGAATCGATGAGTAAAGGTAATATTTTGGAAGTTGTCTTATTTCCAGAAGTTCTACACTTTTCTTCTATATGTAGGTACTAGAATTTTTTAGGACAATTTACTGTATATCCTTGAAAACAAACATGTAGTCTTTAAGATAATTGAATACAAATTTCATATGAGTTTAACATAAATTTACAAACAATAAAATATATCTTATTGAAGCATCATGAGCAACATACATATCAATACATAGCTATATAATACAGAACAAAAAACAGGAAATTTTCAATTAATTCAGTTGACCGTATGCAGAGTTTCCTCGTAGCTCAATATTTGAAGATTTATCTTTCTTGGTCCACATGAATTTTATCATAATTATTACTGGGTTAGTCGAATTATCATGTTTTACTCAGAATAAACTTGTGTTTTCTAAATCAAGTGTTTAACCAATAATAGTATACATTATACATACTACAGCTCCTATTATACTATCTACCTATATCACACTACCGACAATTATGGGTGCAGGGTTTTCAACTTACTAGAATAACCATGGCAGTGGGCACTGAGAGTAGATGAAGTTTACTTAACCCTCACACAAGGTGAAAAGCTGTAGTTGTCAGCTCTACAAACTGGCATGTTAATTTCAGATTGACACGAAGTGTACAAAAGATTGTCATGTTAGACAACTAGCTTGACTACATTTGTAATGGACAACAATTGCCAAAGTAGTTATCTTGCCTGTTAGTGTCTTGACAATTTTGTGTAAATTATAAGAAAATTCCTTGACAATGACCTGTTAATTTTGTCAATTATGAGCAACTGACTAGATAATTTTTGGTAACTGTAATAAACTGGCTAGTTGTTATCAGACTGCTCATGACCAATTGCTTTTAAATTTTTGATAACTCTTCACAAACTTTTTGATCATTTTGGTAAATTAATACTAAATGAAACAAAATGCTAAATAAATTTTATTACAATACAATCATAATATAAAGTGTTTATTTGCTAATTGTCATAACTTGTATACAGATTATGGTTCAAATACTCAGCTTCTGTATTACAAAAAAAAATACATACATAAATAATTATGTAGTTATTTAAACTTCAAGTCAACCAACCTGTATTTGCTGCACCTTGTTCTTCATTTCCTAGAATGAAAAAAACAACAACAGATAGTATATAAAATCACAATTTTTAATTATATTACTATAAGGTGGTATATTGAGTTTTGTTTTACTCAGGTGTAAAATCACACTTTACCTAATTTTATGTTAGCTTCACTTTACCTAATGTTGTGATAGCTCACAGGTAAGTCATATATATAAATAATGTGCAGTTCAGTTTAGTGACTCTCATGTCTTTCCAGGATGATATCTTGGAAATGAAAGTTTTAGCAGTAGTTATAGCAGTAAGTGCTTTGAAATAAAACAAACAAACATTTTCTTGACATTTCTTCCCCATGAGACATCCTTGTATATTATTTTTACAGGAGATCAATACCTCAATAAACCTCTTCTCTACCTGCCTTTTCAACATGAACTCACTGAGTTTCTCTTCCAGCAGTGTAGGAAGATGTTTTGGTATATATATAAACACAAGTATATAATATACACACACAATACATATGTGCAAAGGAAGAAAGAAGTGAACTAATGAGGGCGAGAGTTATGCCATGAAAGATAGTTAAGGAACTGATCAAAAGTGGTTGTTTAGTTTAAGCTATTTGACTAAATTATACAGTTACTTACTGTCTGATCTCCATTCATGTTTGTGTAGAATGATAACATCGGAATCTCCATCTGATTTGACTGTCATGTACTGTTTTGTGAGTTTTTCGAAATGAAGTTTTCTTCAGGCAAGACTACACTTTTACGTCGAAGTAAAGCCTTCAATATACAAACGTGTGTACATTATTACATTTTGTACAAGTGTACACTAACCCTTTGTTTGCGCTGATCATATTTTGATATTTTTATTCTTTTAGCTGAACCCGAATCACCTTCTTTCACTGTTCTTCGTAAGTATTCATATTTACGTTTTACTGCCACTAAAATAGACAATTATAATAATTATAATAAGTGTATTATTTTGCCAATTTTTTTTCAATTTTATCAGGTCCAAAGAATATTCGTTATCTGGGTCACACTGAATTTCTTCAGTAATGCCTGCAGCCACTTCCTTACACTTTTGTAGGGACATTCTTCTTCCTCTCCTTTTCTTCATGCAATACTTTTAGTTCAAGCTTAAGTTCAGCTATATCTTTCTGAATAATTACATCACATTAGTAGCTAATTCCTATTTAATTGTGAACTTACTTCTTATTATTGCTATTATCATAACTTACTTCCTGTTTGTCTTGAGACTTTAAAATCTGCATAATAATCTGCAGTCTGTTTTAAACATGTCTAGCTTCTTTTTTTTTCCCCCTCTTCTCATTCTTTGGCTGTTTTGGCATTTTTAGCCTCCCTTGCTGTTTCTTTTTTTACTTATCATTTTTATCGGGTTCAAGAAATATCCTTAGTAAAATGTTGATGAGGATTGCCATGGTACTTCATAGTGTGCACAGGTGCCTGAAAAGAGTATGCGTATACCTGAGGTTACAAAAAGTGTCCACTTATGCCTACGCAAATTTGAAATGAAGACATAGATATATTATATCCCAATGCGTTAGTATACAGTTTTGCTCGCTCTGCTGAATAATAATAATCAATAGAGTTGATTTAGTGTGGGCATATTACTATATCAGCCGATGACCCTTTCCATATTTGCTTGCTTTGAAAGTGGTTGAGAAGGTTTGCTGTGTGCCTCCATTAATCCTAGCTCAGTATTTGTCATCCTGGAAGTGACAATGTCTGTGCAAATTCTAACAAGCTAAGGTAATATAATTTATAAGTCTCACCAGGGATGAACTATAATAGTATCTTCTATCATTTTGTTATCATGAACTTGATTTCACACTACACGTACATACATAGTGTCTTCTTCAGTTGTACAAGTATAACTTCTACGAAGTATCTGTATTTGCTAGGGAGCTATATTTGCAAATTGCTATTAAATACTTTTAAGTATTTGACCCCAACTCTGATGTATTTTCCTAAATATCATGCACTATAATATCGGGCAATATAACCATCACATGCAGGGCTAGCAGAAACTAACATGCTCATCAGCTCTCTTTAATATCTCCATTGCTTGACTGTGGGCGGGTTGTCTGCGTACGCCACAGAGTCCTTTCCATCTAGTGAGTGACCTAAACTCAATACATGATAGTTCAATTCCTTGAATTGTACCTACATTTAGTTGTTGATTTATGTTTTATTTTATTGTTGTTGTTTTTGGTCTTTTTTTGGTTGTTGTTGTTATTTTTTATTGGTTTGTTTGTTTTTTCCTTACTTTATTAAAAAATGGACATTGTATTGTCCATTTGATGGCCTAATATAAAGGACCGTCATGCAGTGTTTTGTGCGTGATTTTTCACTGGCGGGAGACACTGTGTGTAATTAACCACACATGAATTGGTTTGATTTATATTACTTTGATTCAAATTAAAAGTGCATATGTCAAGTCCCTTAGATTGAGTTGTTAGGAATTAGGTCACCATGGTGTCCACTACATTGGGTCACCATGGTGTCCACTTCATTGGGTCACCATGGTGCCCACTTCATTGGGTCACCATGTGTCCACTTCATTAGGTCACCATGTGTGTCCACTTCATTGGGTCACCATGGTGTCCACTTCATTGGGTCACCATGGTGCCCACTTCATTGGGTCACCATGTGTCCACTTCATTAGGTCACCATGGTGTCCACTTCATTGGGTCACCATGGTGCCCACTTCATTGGGTCACCATGTGTCCACTTCATTAGGTCACCATGTGTGTCCACTTCATTAGGTCACCATGGTGTCCACTTCATTGGGTCACAATGGTGCCCACTTCATTGGGTCACCATGTGTCCACTTCATTAGGTCACCATGGTGTCCACTTCATTGGGTCACCATGGTGCCCACTTCATTGGGTCACCATGTGTCCACTTCATTAGGTCAGCATGTGTGTCCACTTCATTAGGTCACCATGGTGTCCACTTCATTGGGTCACCATGGTGCCCACTTCATTGGGTCACCATGTGTCCACTTCATTAGGTCACCATGTGTGTCCACTTCATTAAGTCGCCATGTGTTCACTTCATTAGGTCACCTTGTGTCCACTTCATTAGGTCACCATGTGTCCACTTCATTAGGCCACCATGTGTCCACTTCATTAGGCCGCCATGTGTCCACTTCATTAGGTCACTATGGTGTCCACTTCATTAGGCCACCATGTGTCCACTTCATTAGGTCACCATTGTGTTTATTTCATTTTATTTCTATGAATTTGACTAGATTTTGATTATTGGGGAATGAGATGATTGACTGTAGCTGTGCTTTATACACCGATGCTCTAGCTTGCAGTAGTTGATGGAGGCCAGCTAGTGAGAATGGACTAAGTTTGGAATGTTGTGGTTGAGGCATGGCTTGTCTGACCACCACAAGGACATCATATAGGTTTGTGGTTGGTAAAACTTGTCACCACTGACCATAAGTTGGTGTAGAATGTGTATGTGTTTGCAATGCAGTCATGCTGGGCATTGAAATCTGTGTGATGTGTATCTTGTGCAGTCATGTCATGTGCAGTCCTGTGTTGTTGGACTTTGAAATTTGTGTGTGTATTTTGTGCAGTTATGTGGGAAATCATTGTTTCTGGGAGTTGTAGTCAATACAGTAGAATGTCAGTTATCTGAACACATTGGCCGAGAGTTGTTCGAATAACTGAACACCATAGAAAGTGTATTATAAAACACTAATAAAGGGGTGTGGTCAAGCAATTCTTCATGTCTGCATGTGCTAATATTAGATTTTGGGCGTTCCTGAAGTGTTCGGATAATTGAAGTTTGGATAACTGGCATTTTACTGTACATGAATGATGGGGTTCTCACGTGACCAGTGACTAGAGGTAGTGATGAGGTTCTCATGTGACCAGTGACTAGAGGTAATGATGAGGTTCTCATGTGACCAATGACTAGAGGTAGTGCTGGAGTTCTCATGTGACCAGTGACTAGAGGTAGTGATGGGGTTCTCGTGAGACCAGTGACTAGAGGTAGTGATGAGGTTCTCATGTGACCAGTGACTAGAGGTAGTGATCAGGTTCTCATGTGACCAGTGACTAGAGGTAGTGATGAGGTTCTCATGTGACCAGTATCTAGAGGTAGTGATGAGGTTCTCGTGTGACCAGTGACTAGAGGTAGTGATGAGGTTCTCATGTGACCAGTGTCTAGAGGTAGTGATGAGGTTCTCATGTGACCAGTAACTAGAGGTAGTGCTGGAGTTCTCGTGTGACCAGTGACTAGAGGTAGTGATGAGGTTCTCATGTGACCAGTGACTAGAGGTAGTGCTGGAGTTCTCATGTGACCAGTGACTAGAGGTAATGATGTGGATTCTCATGTGAGCAGTGACCAGAGGTAGTGCTGGAGTTCTCGTGTGACCAGTGACTAGAGGTAGTGATGAGGTTCTCATGAGACCAGTGACTAGAGGTAGTGATGAGGTTCTCATGTGACCAGTGACTAGAGGTAGTGATGAGGTTCTCATGTGACCAGTGACTAGAGGTAGTGATGAGGTTCTCATGTGACCAGTGTCTAGAGGTAGTGATGAGGTTCTCATGTGACCAGTGACTAGAGGTAGTGATGAGGTTCTCATGTGACCAGTGTCTAGAGGTAGTGATGAGGTTCTCATGTGACCAGTGTCTGGAGGTAGTGATGAGGTTCTCATGTGACCAGTGACTAGAGGTAGTGATGAGGTTCCCCCTACCCCATACTTCGTTCACCCTCCATTCTTTTTCCTGACAAAACATTTTAAGAAAAAAAATTAAAAAGTTATATGAAAAAATATATGAAAAAATCACAGCCTTACTGTCCTGTTAGTTTGTTTAAAATGTCAAATACTTCTTTTCTACATAGTTGAGGTGCATAATTCATAATAGTTTGTCCTGTTTTCATCTTTAGAACTTCAATATTTTACTGACTGTACAAAATTCCCCCCCCCCCCCCCCACCCTACCTCAACCCCCCCCCCCTCCACACCTGTATAAATCACCTCAAGAGCCAAAGGAAAATAAACTCACCTAAAATTGTAAATAATGCTCCCAGGTGAGTGGTTTTCCCCAGATGTCTCAGGAAATCTTGCAGCATTTCTTTTAATCCTCGTAGTGCAGCCACGCCGTTTTCTCCCCAGAGCAGCTCAGGTATATAGTGAAGACCCTTTACCGATCATTGACCGTCAATGCGTGATATAAATTCTCCAGTTTTCGCGTATTTTGTGCGCTGTGGTGTGAGTAGTAGGAGGTTGATGGTGTCAATAAAGGTCAGGCTAGACGGAGCCCCCCTAGAACACGAGAGATGTCATTGAGATGAAGTAATTTACCAAAGCTTTTTAGTGGTAGTGATTTAGTGTGGGTGAACTAGTGTGATTGTAATTTATGGTGTGCGCTATTTGTATAATGTTTGAGTTTTAAATTTGGGTAGCTGCAACTTTTTAATGACCAGGTTTGAAAGAAAGTATTGATTGAATTTGTCAAATAGTAAGTTTAGGTATTAGTATCTAGCAGCAGAAAAGAGAAGCCTCAGCATCATAGATGCAGCCCCCAGAAAATATGCTGAATAATCTGCTGGGATGTTGGTTCTAATCTTTAAGATAGGGTGGCAGTCATTATGTAGTGGTAGGCAGTAGCTAGCTACTTTGTCTAAATTGCGAATGCAAATTTTATCTGGAATTTGCACGTAGTGATCAGGCAACTGACAACTGAAAGTCCTCACTGTTTCGAGGCTGCCCTTAACGTTACTTCAATGGTCACTTTTTAGTTATTGTAATGTAGCTGATTTATGCAAATTGTTTCGGGATGGGGAGGAACTTCCGCTTGGGGTGGGAAATCCCAGGTTTCCCTCCCTTCTCTATAAAACCCTAACCTTAGTCAAGGTTAAATATTGGGTATTTATAGATTCACTGCTGACACAGATTGTATTGCATGACATAACATTGGGCAATGCGAGTACTGAGACATTGATAAGGAGTTTACTATTGTGTTAAAAGTACTCGGTCACATTTTGGCACACATTCATAATTTACTCAAGTCAGGAGTGTTTGATGACCTTATGCATGCAAGCACATGTTTGGACTATTATTTAGAATCAGGAGTCTAACCCATATTGAGGTTACTTTCATTAACATTTTTCCCCATCTCTATTTTCAGGCTGTTGGGAGTTCCACCTTGCTATCTGCAGCATTGATGGAGCTATGAGGAAACTGGAACTTATGAATATAGAAACCGAATAGGTCTGGCTATACTCCTCTACAGTGTACCTCCACTGGACAGGTGACACTGTGGAATAGCTTTGGGAGAGCCCAACTGATTCTAGTAACAGCAGATACATACTGCACTTCTATAATGTGACCGTCTACAGGAAAACCGGGCACAACTCGGCACCCTTCAAAATTTTTTTTTTGCACTTACAGACTTTTCGGCGTCCAGATATTGAGTTCTCCAAGTTTTATCAGTCGTTCCCACTATAATAGACCTAACCATTCCCTTCCGTCGGCTTGAAACAATACATTTTTAAGAAATCGATCGATATTTTCTCGATATTTACGCACGCCACGTTGCGCCCGGTTTTCCTGTAGACGGTCACATATTAATGGTGAGATTCCGTTTTTCTTGTTAATAGAGTATCCCCACACACTTTGTGCTTGGATTTTGTAGCTGATATTTGTATTGTAAGAGAATGCACAAAGTTAGCGTGATGATCACTTTTAATGTTAGAGTGGAGAGTCTAATATACATTAGTGACCATTATTGGTTGGAAAACTGTGTGTCATGTGGCACAAAAAATTGAAGGCTCATTAAAATTTTAGTATCAGATTTATAACATGTCTATTGACAAGACACCCTATATCAATATATTGAAATGTCACCTCTTTTAGGATTGGTAACCTTTACCAAACACCATTATGACAAGACTCCTTGTGTTATATGTGGGATTAGCCTAGTAACTATGATACACCTTTAATAGTGCCTATCACAGGACTGTCAACTCTCTCACTCCAATAATAACTGTTTAAATACTTTATGCTTGTCAGATACCTAAAGTGTGATTGCTGACTAAATGTGAGTCCTGGTGAATGGGCCAGTTATTGGAATTAGGAACCCTTTACCAAGTTCTAGACTGGGTTACCGTATTTGACATACTTTACGGTTGACCAATGCTTGTGACACAACCTCAATCTTTTCCAAGGCTCTATTTAGATTAGGAATTTTTTACCAATATTAAATTTACAATGTGGTGACAAGGTACCCTTTACCATGAAATTGGATGATTTAGGATTGGGAACCCGTTACCAAGTACTAGTGTTATCTTATTGTGACAACACACCCATTACCATCTATTTGGTTGACCAGATTCAAGTACCTGTTTAGATGAAGAACCCTTTACCATATATCTGATTTAGGTTGTTGTGACAAGACACTCCTTACCGAGCAGATGTGTTCTAGAAGATTCATAGGGAGTGCTTTCTTATTTTCCTGAACATTACTTTTTTTTTAATGCCATATTATTAATAAATGTTATTCTCTGTATTAAAGTGGGGTGGGGGGCACAATTCTAGTAACTTTTACGGCTATCCAAATTAGCGTAAACTATAATTATGGAGCTAGATTAACAGCAGTAAGTTGTTGTAAGCTATAGTTTGATGGATTGAATGAAATAAGCAGCTTGACAGACCGTGTATGCAGTAATAGGCAGCCTATACTATCATATAGCGCTTGCTTGATAAGTATACAGTTCTGTTTCTGATCCAACTGAAGATCCCTATAAAACGACTTGTGTGAACCTTTACTTATTAAAGTTTTCTGATTCCACTTGGTAAAGTCTGTATTATATACACTTTATAGACATAGTCGTTTATATAAAGGTTTGTATTATAGGCACTTAGGTAAACAATTTCTGATCCTGCAAGACCTTGGAAAGATCTGTATCATAGACATTTCATATAGGTGAAGTGTCACAGGCACTTCATAAAGGTCTGTTCATGGGCACTTTATATTGGTAAAAGGTCACAGGCACTTCTTACAGGTCTATAAGGGGCACTTTATATTGGTAAAGGGTCACCGGCACTTCATATAGGTCTGTATCATGGGCACTTTATATTGTCACATGCACTTCATAAAGGTCAATTTCATGGGCACTTTATATTGGTAAAGGGTCACAGGCACTTCATAAAGGTCGGTATTGGTAAAGGGTCACAGGCACTTCATAAAGATCTGTATCATGGGCACTTGATAATATTGGTAAAGGATCCTTGCTCTTACGCTATATTTGAAGATTACTTGATCTCTCATAAGCTTGATAGTTCCTTATATTATTGGAGAGAATGCAAACACTTTGTGTGTGAGTGTATGGTGGGGAGGAGAGAGAAACATTTTAGTGTATTCTTAGCTATTACATGAAGTGTGCAGTAAGACTGGTAGGAAACTGAACAGTCAGTTTGTACACAAATGGGTATCAATACAAAAGACACTTAGTAGATTGTTTCCAATCATACAGTATTGATATGATCCTAATAGGTTAAATGAGAGTGTGAGTGAACTTCATAAAGACTTCAAGAGAAAGTGTGGGAATGGACGTGACCTGAGTGTCAAATGCTATTATGTCCATGTAATTATAATAAACAGAGTTGGATCCTTGCTGTCTTCTAAACATTACTATTGTTGTTGTCGTCATTTTTATATAAGTGCAATACAATTTTTATTGGAATTTTATTTAAATTTACTTGTGAAAATAGTATGACATGCTGAGATTTGGGAAAAGGTGTGGAATGTCTGAAACAATGTTGGTCAAGCACAGTTTGAGCTCAAGGTTTGTCAAGGGCTTGAAGAGGCTTGAAGCCCATTTTATAAAAATGATCAAGAGCTTGAGCTTGGACTTAAGCTCTATCACAAAGTATTGGGCTTGAGCTTAAGCTCAATTGATTGATAGTTGTTTGCTGAATGGAAGCAAAGAATCAATATTAGTAGACAATAACACTTTCCCATTTTACCTAATAGGCTATTAGCCACAACCAATATAAGTCATTTCCTTTTTGTTTATTGAATTATGTAATTTTCAATGTTTTCACAATAAAAAGATTAATAAAGTCATTTCCTTTTTGTTTATTGGATTATGTAATTTTCAATGTTCTTTTACAATAAAATGATTAATAAAGTCATTTCCTTTTTGTTAATTGAATTATGTAATTTTCAATATTCTTTCACAATAAATGAATAATAAAGAATTTCAACTTCTGAATAGAGCTTGAGCTTGGAATTAAGCCAAAAAAAATGGATACAAATTAATAATCAGTTATTTGTTATTTTTCTTGAACAAATCAGTCAATAATGTTCACAACATTTATTGCACTGTGGGTAATATGGTTCAATATTAATCCATACAGATTCATTCACAATTTTATATAATTTTTACAAAAGGGTTTATTAGGCATGGCACTTAGGGTTACCACTAGTAACCCCCTTTCTTCTTGTTGGATCACTATTAATAATTTTGTACGTTTTGGATCACTATGAAGTTCATTAGCCTTTTATTGTAACTGTCTCTATCCAGAAATACAGTGGAGTTGCTTTTGTGTGATGGAAGTATTGCTATTTTGTGGATTTTCCTTTAATTCTTTGAGAACTTGAACTGTACATACCGTACCTGCATATAGGCATTTATAAACACGATCATTTAATCTAGAGTGACTATAAATAATATGTATAC
>WLWI01001903.1_pt1 | contig 18067 bp, 8 predicted proteins | sample 6701501 | NCBI WGS metagenome assembly WLWI01 (sample SAMN12718690, study PRJNA515312) | sponge metagenome | isolation source: marine sponge | host: Mycale hentscheli | place: New Zealand: South Island, Marlborough, Capsize Point | collected 2014-11-01
ACCCACAAAGCTATGGCGGCGTTGGAACGGCGATGGGTCCGGTGTCCGGCCTTACCCAAGTGGTTTGTCCACATGGAACCCACGCCGACTTGATGCGGAGTGCTTATTTTTCTGGAAACGCCTAACTTGAAAATGGGCCTGGTTTTGGCGCTTTCGATGGGGCGGGCTTCAGTGCCCAGGTTGGGATCGGCGCCATGGGCCAGGAGCAGCTTGACCATCTCTGTATTACCCGACCAGGCCGCTACGTCCAGCGGTGGACAACAGCCGTCGATAATGGCGTTGACGTCGGCCCCGTGGTCAACGAGAAGCTGTGCCACCTGCAAGTGTCCCGGAGTCATCCGTTTGCCCGGGGCTTTGGCATCGGCGCGGTGCAACAGCGTCAGGCAGGCCATTTCGCAGTAATTGTCCCGTACCAGGCGGACGGTCGCCAGATCCGGACTTTCCTGCAACAGCGCTTCTACGGTTTCGGGGTCGCCGGCCTCGACAGCACGACGGATGGCTTCGACTTCGGCGGGATTTTCCCCGTCCTGGGCTTGACCGGCGGTTTGGTCCAGCTCTTCGACGTGGCGCTTGAGATCCGTCCATTCCTCGAAGCCGTATTCTCGGGCGATAGCCCGTTGCGCATCCTTGAGGGCCAGCGGGGCTTGGAGAATCTCGGCGTCGGATTGGTTGGCCAGTTGGGGGAGCGCTTGCCGGAGACGCTCGGCGGTCTGGGCGTCGGCGGCCTGGTGTGCCTTGAGCAGATCCTTGGCCTGGCTTCTCAGTTGCTGGAAGTCGGGCTGGGACGGAAGGGAAGACCGTACAGACATAGAACACTCCTTCGTAGGGCCTGGGGTCCGCGCACATCAGGCAGAAAGAGTGTGATATGACTCGATATGTAGGTCGAACTGAAGAGGCGGTCTCGGACCTTTCCGCGGACTCGGGGGCTCCCTCTGTGAGCACCTGAGTTCCAATCAACAGAAACCCTGCAACCCTGTCAAGCAAAATGGACTTCCTCATCCAAGCCCTATAAAATGATGTTTTAGGGTATGGAATGGAAGACTCCGTTGGACGTACTTTAGAGACAAAAAGCCCGCTGGCTCGTTTGCCAACGGACTTTTTGTCGACCCATCTGATTAGCGCCTGACGACACTTAACTCATCGGCTCAGGGCTCATTCCTCGCGGGCCATTTGCAAAAGCTCGGCCGCTTTGGCCTGCCCTTTACGTATGGCCAGTTCCAGGGCCGTCTCGCCGTTGGCGTTCCGCCGCGTCGGGTCGGCCCCGGCCGCCAGCAGCACCTGGACGATCTCGTTCTTCCCCCTGCCGGCTGCAAAGTGCAACGGCGTGTCGTCGGTACGCCCGGGCGCTGGGACATTGAGATCAGCCCCGGCGTCGACCAAGAGCTTTACCGACTCGGCATTGGCCCAACTGGCCCAGTGAATGGTTCCCCAACCCTCGCTCATGGCATTCGGATCGCCGCCATACTCGAGCAACACAGCCAACGCGGCGGGGTCGCTATTGCCCCATGCGGCACCGGTGACCGCCTTGTCGTTCACTTTCGCGCCGTGTTCCAGCAACAGGCGGCAGGCGACGGCGTCGTCGAGGATCGCGGCACTGTGCAGGTAATTGACGCGGTATGGGTCGGCGTCCTCCTTGCGGTTCGGGTCGGCGCCCGCCTGCAGTAGAGCCGACAGGGTTGCATAGCTACCGGCGTCAACCGCTATGCCAAGGGGAGTCTTCCCGTCTCCGAGGGCCTCGTTGGCCCGGGTTGGTTCGGCTTGCAAGAATTGCCGCAGCGAGTCCACATCGTCGAGTGCGGCGGCCACGAAAATATCCATCTCGCCGCCCCGATCCATCAGTGCTTGGGTGATTGCTCGGCCCGCTTGGGGACCGCCGCCCCGATACCGGTCCATATGCCCGGCCGCCCTCTGCACCAACGTGTAGCCGTGTTCATCCTTGTGGCTGAGTAGGCTGGGGTCTTGGTCCACCGCCTCAATAACGCGCTCGGTAAAGCCGACGCGCATGTGCGTCCACACGGTGGAAGGGGCGCCGTATTCCTCTAAAAGATCATATTGATCACCGCCGCGATTAAGCGCCGCAAGGCCTTCTTGACCACGCACGTCGGCGCCCCCCTCGAGAAGCAGGCGCGTCATCTCCGGGCCGGCCTCCCAGGAGGCCAGCACAATCGGGGCACAGCGGCCGTTGTTCTCCTCAAACCCGAGCGCGTTGACATCGGCGCCGTGGGCCAGCAACAGTCGACAGATTTCGCGCGCGTCCTCGTGGTCTATCCACGCCATGAGGTGCAGCGCCGTCCTCGAGCGTTCCAGGTCGGACAGGGGAAGCGGTTGGCGCCGGATCGCCTCGTGCAGGGCGGGCCCTCGCAACCCATTGTGTTCCGCCAGGATGCGGGCGTGCACCAGCGTCGGCTGCCGTTCGACAACAGCGCGAACAGCCTCGACGTGGCGCCTCAGGATCGCCTCGAAAAAAGCGATCAGGTCGTCAACAGAATAGGCTGGCCGCGATGTGGAATGGGCGATAATACCAACATGGTTTTCCAACGCTGGCCAACTTTCAAAACCGTATTCAAGGGCCAGGACTCGCTGGGCGTCGAGTAAGCCGAATTTGGCCCCTTGGATCTCGGCGTCTGAGGCGGCGGCCAATTTGGACACCGAGGCACGCAGACGCAAAAGAGCCTGAGCGTCACCGGACCGATAGCCCTTGAGCAGGTCCTTGGCTTGCTTTTTGAGCTGGTCGAGAGACGGATTGGGGGGCAAATTACGCGTAGACATGGAACACTCCCTTCGCAATGCCTGGGTCCACGTGCAGCAGGCAGAAAAGAGTGTTAGAGGCAACTCGGGGTAAAGAAGGTGGGCTCAGCCCTTTCGCAGACTTGGTGGCTCCCTGGGAGCACTGACAGTAGTTAAAGAAAGGGATGCACCCCTGTCAAGCAGAATTGACGGTTTCATCCATGCTCTTTAAGACCTGTTTTAGGGTATGGAATGGGCGACTCCGTCGGATCTACTTTAGAGACAAAAAGCCCGCTGGCTCGTTTGCCAACGGACTCTTTGTCGATTCATCTGATCGGCGTGTGAGGTGCAACAGCTCGGCCGCTTCGGTCTGCCCTCTGAGTTAGGCCAGCTGGGGTTTGAGAGGGCGGCAGTCCATCCGTGCCACCTCCAGCGGGGTCTTGCCCTTGCGGTTCTTTATCTTGGTGCTGGCACCCCCCCCAATGAGTGCCTCAGCCGTCGCCAAGTGTCCATTGTAGGTTGCCAGGTGCAAAGCCGTGCGACCGCTCCGGTCCGGGAAATCGAGATCCGCCCCATGCTCGATGAACAGCTCGATGACGGGGGCCTGGCCGTTGGACGCGGCCAGGTGCAGCGGCGTGTTCTTGGCCCTATCGACCGCCTCGATTTCCGCGCCCTGCTCCAGCAGGGCGGCCGTGCAAGCGGCGGCCCCGGCACGGGCCGCCCAGTGCAGGGGGGTCATCCGGTCGTCGTCTCGCTGGTCGGCCAACCCGGCGTCCTCGGCCAAGAGCTTGCTGAGCCGCCTCTTGTTGTTGAGTCCACTGGCTGAATAGACATCGAAATAGGCGCCTTCTTTGATCAACAGCCGAGCCACCTGCCCCTTTCCTGGGCTCGAACGAAAGGCGTGGTCCGGCGCCCAGGGCCCCGGGGCCACGGCCTCTTGCAAGACCGTATTCCCCCGAAAGGCATTGCCCTGTAGGGGCAACTCGTGATGGACCCTGGCGCCGTGCTCAAGCAGCAGCTTCGCCATATCGACGTGGCCGCCCCAAGCGGCCCAGTACATCAACGAGTAGTTGTCGGGCCACCCGTCGTGGGGCTTGATCAGCCCTACTAGGGTAGCGTCCGCCGCGCCGGACTCGAACACGTGCCGAAGATTGTCCGTGCAGCCCGCCCAGCCGGCCTCGTGCAACGCGTTATAACTCGTCTCCGCGATGAGTAGGGGGACGCCGTGGTCCAGGAGGAATTTGGTGGCGTCGGCACAGCCTCGGGTAGCTACCGTTACCCGGAGCAGGAGCGGTCCCAACGACTCCAACAACACGGGCGCTTGCTCGACCAACTCGGCCATCCGATCCACATCACAGACTCCGGTCCACCGATCGGTGGTCGGCGTGGCAGCGGCGCGAATGAATTCGACCTCGTCGGGGGTCAGTTTTCTAGTGTCTCGTTTGATGGCTGTCTGTAGGTCTTCTTCGTCTCCATCGACACAGCCTTTTGAAAAGAAGAATTCCGTGATTTGTTGCGCATTCATAGGAGGCTCCTTCGTTGGGGGAACGACGGGGCTCACCTCGGCACGGTTTGCCGCTACCTGCCGATTCAACATCGCCCAATCGGCAAAGCCTTGTTCGCGGGCAATCACCTGCTGCGAAGCCCGCAACGAAAAGGAGGCCTGACCCTGTGTCGGGTCGGTGGCCTCCTTGAGATGGGGCAGATGGGTTTGGGCACGCACCAACGCCGATGCTTCGCCGGCCTGGACGGCGCGGCGCAGCTCTTTGGCCTGGCGCTTGAGTTGAGGCAGATGGAGACGAACAGAGGAAGGACGAGCCATACCGTTCTCCTTTCCTGAGTAGCGCCTGGCGTCCGCTTATAGACAGGCAGAAAGAAGAATTGTAGGACCAACAAGAAAAAGGAGGTGGGACACAGTCCCTTGCCGCGGACAGGCGGCTCCCTTAAGAGCACTGATCGAAGTAAAAGCAAAGGATGCCGCCCTGTCAAGCCAAATGGCCAGCTTGATCCATGCTCTATAAGGCCTGTTTTAGAGCATGGACGAGAGACCCCGGATGCCGCCCAGCATCGCCCCGAACATAGGGCTGACGCTGGGCGGACGAGGGATAAAAGACCCCAGTAAACCTGTCTATATAACGCCACGCGACTATTCGAAGCCGCCCAATCGGCGCAACAACTCAGCGGTTTCGCTCTGTCCATGAAAAAGCGCCACGGCGAGCGGCGTCTGCCCCACCGAGTTTTTGCGGCGGAGATTGGCGCCGTGTTGGACAAGCAATTCGAGGACTTCGTTCCTGCCGTGTTCGGCCGAAATATGGGGCGCGTAGTGGTGACTCGGGTGGTGGAGATCAACGCCGCGATCGATGAATAATTGCACCAGTTCGATATTGCCCGACCTGACCGCCCAGCCCAGGTGGGACTGGCCGGCATTGATATCGGCGCCGTAGTCAAGGAGGAGTTCGACCGTAGAAAGGGGGGCCCAGCGCGCAGCTACCTTCAGCGCCGTGGCCCCCTGCCAGTCGTCTTGTTGGATACGGAAGTTTGGGTCGGCGCCGGCTTCGAGCATAAGTCTAGCCGCTTCTTCGTGGTTGCCTTGGAGCGCCGCGAACAGCGGGATCCATTCGTACCACCAGCGGTGCACGATGCGATTGAGCTCAACCCCGTGATCCAGGAGTAGCTGTACCGTTGCCGGGTCCCCCTTGCGAGCCGCCCAGAAGATCGGTGTAATGCCGTCCTTCTGCGGGGCGTCTGCCAGGTCGGGGTTCTCGGCTAGCAGCGCGGCAACCCGATCGGCGGCCCCCATCCCCGCCGCCGCCCAGATATCCAGCTCGGCGCCCCGCTCGAGGAGCCGTGACACGATGTCGGGCTTGTTGAGCCCATGGTGGAGCGCGGTGCGGCCTCTGGCATCGGTCTCGTTGACGTCCACACCCCGGTCCAGCAGCGCGTTCACGATCTCCACGTTGCCGCAGGAGATGGCGACGTGGAGGGGCATGCCGGTATTGTGGGAGTAGGCGCCGCCGAGGGTATCCGAATCCGCCTGGCTCCCGAGCTGCGGGTCAGCCTCCAGCAGGGCAATAACACGGTCGTTTAGGCCGACCGAGATGAGATGCTTGAGCAGAAACTCCGACCCATGATCAATCAGAATTTCGACGAGTTCGCGGTGCCCGTGACCGGCGGCCGTGTCGATGGGCAACTCGGCGGAGCCCGCCTGATCGCGGATGTTGGGGTCGGCGCCCTTGGTCAGGAGCAATTCGGCCATCTCGGCGTTGCCACCCCAGGCGGCGATCATCAACGGCGGTGAGGCGGCGTTGTTGTTGCCCCAGCCGATGGCGTTAGGGTCGGCGCCGTGGTCGATGAGCAACGCGGCGATTTTGAGATGCCCTGGGGTGGTCTCGACCCCCGAGCCGGGGATGGCGCGATGCAAGAGGGTCTCGCCGTGGGGGTCTTGGTCGTAGACGGTGGCGGTGACCAGATATGGCTGCACCTTGAGCAGGGAGGCGACCGTGGTGTCGTCGACCTCGTCTACGGCTTTGAGAATCTGCTGCAGGATGGGTGGGTGTTCGCGTTGCGGGGAAGCGCCCCCTCCGATGTGGGCTTCCAGCGCCTGCCAGTGCTCAAAGCCGTATTCGCGGGCGATGACCGTCTGGGCGTCATGCAACGCGAAATTCTCATGGCGGATGTCGGCATCGGAGGCGGACGCCAGTTGCGGCACCGAAGCCCTGAGACGTGAAACCACTTCTGTCTCGCCGGCGCGGTGGGCCTTGAGCAGAGCCTTGGCCTGTTTCTTGAGCTGTTCGAGGCTGGGGTTGGGGGGCAGAGTACGAGCGGACATAGAACACTCCCTTCATAAACGCCTGGCGTCCGCGCGAATCAGGCAGAAAAGAGTGTTATGGCAACTCGCGTGCAGAAAGGTGGGCTTGGCCCTTTCGCGGACTGGGGCGCTCCCTTGAGAGCACTGACAGTAGTTAAAGAAAGGGATGCACCCCTGTCAAGCAGATTTGACTTTCAAATCCATGCTCTATAAGGCCTGTTTTAGGGCATGGACGAGAGACCGGATGCCGCCCAGCATCGCCCCGGACATAGGGCGGACGCTGGGCGGACGAGGGACTTTAGACCGGGGTGTGATAGATCCCATTGGTGGCTCCGAGGAAGATCGGTAGGTCGGTTGATTTGATTGGCTTGCCCGACACCGGGCACTCCCAGACCCTCTCGCCTTGAGCATGCCCTCCCCTCTACGGTTTTAAGAAAGAGGCCCCCATGCGGGCCACTTGCAGCGGTGTCTTGCCCTTTTTGTTTTTTGTTGTGGTTTTGGCGCCCAGGGCGATGAGGATCTCGGCGACTTCGGCCCTTCCCCGGTACGTGGCCCGATGCAGGGGCGTGCGGCCCTGTTTATCGGCGACATTGAGATCGGCGCCCCAATCGGCCAACAGCCATACGATATCCTCGCGATTGGCGTCGGTGGCCAGATGCAGGGGCACCCGCCCGGCGCGGTTGTCGGCGTCGACATCGGCGCCGCGCTCGACCAGCAGCGTGGCGCAGTCCAGGGCACCGGCCCGGGCCGCCCAGTGCAAAGGGGTCATACCGTAGGGGTCGACGGCGTTGGTCAGCAGGCCGTTTTGGGCCAGCAATGCTTCCACCCGGGCCCGGTCGCCCAAGCCGCAGGCCGAATAGATATCGTACTCGGCCCCGTCCTCTATCAAGATGCGGGCCACTGGCTCCAACAGGCCGTCGAGACGCTCCTGGTTATCGGGCCCCAAATTGGGGGCCACGGCCTCGTGCAATACGGTGGTACCGCGCTCGCCGTTGCCCTTGATGGGACGTTCGTGGTGGATGCCAGCGCCGAATTCAATTAGCAGCCGGGCCATTTTCGGATAGCCGCCCCAAGCCGCCCAGTACATCAGGCTGACATTGTCGGGCCATCCAGTATGCGGATTCGCCGTACCTGTAGCATCAGCCAAACCGGCTTCAAAGATCGCCCGCATATTCTCCGTGGCTCCGGTCCAGGCGGCCTCGTGGAGGGCGTTGTATCGCGTCGCGTCGATATCGAGGGGTACTCCCCGTTCGGCGAGAAAGCGGGTCGACTCGTGACAGCCGCAGGTGGACACCACCACACGCAGCAGCGCCGGTCCTACAGACTGCAACAAATCCGGCGCCTGCCCTACCAGCGCCTCCATGCGCGCTACATCGCAGGTGCCGTCCCAGCGATTGTCGCCAAAGTCGACCGCCGCCTCGATAAACTGGAGTTCGATATCGGTTAGGGCGCGGTAGGGCTCTCCATAGCCAAAGGCTTTTTCGATGAATAGATCGCGCAGCCTACGAGCTTTGAGTGGGTCCATCGGCGTGGCGGCAACGGGGTGGGCTACCGCCGCTTCGGCCGCCTTGAGGAGGCGGGCCCAACTGGCAAAACCGTACTCGCGGGCGACGATTTGTTGCATATCGCGCAACGTCAAAGACGCGCTCAGGATCTCGGCGTCAGACCCGGCTGCAAGACGGTCCATCCCGGCGCGCAACCGCTCGATGGCTGCATGACGGCCGGACTGATGGGCCTTCAGCAACTGCTTGGCTTGGTTGTGAAGACTGCGTAGATCGGGCTTGGGCGGGAGTTGCCTAGACATACTGACCTCTTTCCGTAAGTACCTGTCATCCGCTTACACAGGTGGGAAAAGGCGATGTCTTGACGCACGATACGGCGGAGTTCAATGCAAGGTGGCCTTTTGGCCTTGCCGCGGACAGGGGGCTCCCTTGTGAGCACTGACAATAGAAAAAGAAAAGGATGCACCCCTGTCAAGCAAAATGGCCGGCTTCCGCCATGCTCTTTAAGACCTGTTTTAGGGTATGGAATGGGCGATTCCGTCGGATCTACTTTAGAGACAAAAAGCCCGCTGGCTTGTTTGCCAACGGACTTTTTGTCGACCCATCTGATTGGCGCCTGACGCCACTCAGTTCATCGGGTGAGGGCTCATTCCTCGCGGGCCATTTGCAAAAGCCCGGCCGCTTCGGCTGGCCCTCTGACTTAGACCGGCTGGGGTTTGAGATAGCGGCAGTCCTTACGTGCCACCTCCAGCGGCGTTTTCCCTTTTCGGTTTTTTACACGGGTACTGGCGCCCAACACAATCAGCGCCTCGGCGACTTCCACCCGCCCCTTGGAGGTGGCCAGATGCAGGGCCGTGCGGCCCTTGCCATCGGGAATGTCGAGGTCTGCCCCATGCTCCGCCAGCAGCCAGATGCGCTCGTTATCTCTTTTAGATGCCGCCAAGTGTAGCGGCGTGGCTTTGCCCTTGTTGACGGCATTGACGTCGGCCCCACCCTCGAGCAGGAGGGCCGCGCACTTTAGCGCCCCGGCCCGCACCGCCCAATGCAGCGGCGTGGACTGGTATTCCTCGGTGGCGTGGACGGCGTGCGGGTCTTCACGTAGCAACTCGGTGACACGAGCGACATCATTGAGGGCACTGGCCGAGAAAATATCGTAATAGGCCCCGCGCTCAATGAGCACACGAGCGACGGGGTACCGTGGGTCGTCCTCCTGGGCGACAGCGACCTGCAGGGCCGTGTGCCCCAGGCTGCCGTGGGCCTTAAAGCGCAACTCCAGGTGCATGTCGGCGCCATGGTCCAGCAGCAATTGGGTCATGGCGGGGTCGGCTTGAAAGCACGACCAATAGAGTAGCGAGACATGGGCCGGCCAACCGACGTGTGGGCGCTTCAGCGCGATGCCCGTCGCGTCGGCCAGCCCGGCTGCAAAGACCCCCCGCAGATTCTCTATCAGTCCCTCATAGACCGCCTCGTGCAGTGCATTGTACGCGTCGGTTTTCAGGTCGAGCCGCCGCACCCCCTGGTCGAGGAGGAAACGGACCGTCGGTTCACTACCGCCGTAGGGCAGAGCCACGGCCAGGGCGATGTGACCGACCGAATCGATGAGGCCCGGCTCTTGTTTGAGGAGGGCAGCCAGCTGCGGCACATAAGACTTGGGCTTGGGGTTCCACCGGCTCACCATCGCCGCCTCAATGAAGGCTTGTTCGAGCAGGGAATAGTCGGCTTTCGGCTTGGGGGAGGCGCCCTCCTCTCCGTTCTCAATACCCCTCCACTTCATATCAATCCAACCCCGGTCTTCTTCTCTTTGGGGAACAGACACTTCAACGTCCGCGGCGGGCGGCAGGGATTCGATATGCTGTTTCATGGCCGACCAGTTGGCAAAGCCATGCTCCCGGGCGACTACTAACTGAGCGTCCAGCAGCGAAAAGGAAGCCTGCTGTATTTGGGTATCGGTGGCGTCGGACAAGGCGGACAGGTGGGCGCGAAGACGAGCCATTGCGGCGCGGTGGCCGGCCCGATGGGCCTTGAGCAGATCTTTGGCTTGGTTCTTCCGTTGTTCCAGATTGGGACGGGGGGAATCAGAAATAGACACAGTACACTCCTTTTCTTGAGTACCTGGAGTCCGCGCGAACAGGCAGAAAAGGGTAGTGCTGTATGGCGATGCAACGAAGGGCAGAGGTGGGCGCGGCCCTTTCGCGGACTTGGGGGCTCCCTCTATGAGCACAAACCGTAAGAAAAGAGGAGGATGCAGCCCTGTCAAGCAGGTCGTGTCATCCGATTAGGGACAGCCCTGTGAACCGTAAAAGTGGTAATAATCCCCGTTGGAGCAATTTTCTAAGAATTCTACCTCAAGTTTGAAGTGATAACTTTTTACACGTATTCGTAAAGTCCCCTTTATACCAATTTGATGTGAAGATGTCCGGATGTTCGGCGTGTAGCTCTCCGTAATTCAACGCAAACATGCAGCCATCTTGAATTCGATTTGGTATTATTCTGGAAGTTTGAAATACAGACGGCCAGCAGGGCGCGTGATCCTCACTGGCCGTCTGTTTACTCTATTCAGCCTCCCGTCTGAGCCAGAGCACGCGCTGCGCCCGATGATTATCGTCGGCGGGAATGGCGCCTGTAGCAAAGGTCGCCAGCCCCTCCAAACGACCGCGATGGGCCATAGCGGAACGATCCGCCAGGGGATTTTCCGCATCCATGGGCCACCAGCCTACCAAGCCGGGCTCATTGCCCGCGAGCCCCGTCCGCATGGACTGCTGGATTTGCTTGCCGCTGCGGGCCACATTCCAGATCTGCACTTGGTGGATGAGACCGGGCATGGTCTCGTGGAAACCACTGGTGCCAATGCGCAGCGGAACCTGGGTAGAGGCGATCCGCTTATTGGGCGCGGCCTCCTCGGCCACGACCTGGCCGTTGACCAGGACCTTCATCATCTGGCCGTCGTAGGTCGCCGCGTAGTGCACCCATTGCAGAAAGGGCAGCGTGAACGCTTTCAGGTGGTTGCTATCGCCGTCGTCCCAGCGCAAGACGAAGCCGTTGGAACTCCCTTTCTGAGTGTGCAGGACGTAGGAGCCGGTGGCGGGCCACTGCGGCCATTTTCCGACGATGGTCCCCAGACCATGCCCTTTGACCAGATAGACCCACGCGGCCAAGGTGATCTGGTCCCGTATATCAAGTGAGGGTGCATTGTCCACGTGCAGATGGCCGGTCCCTTTGATCGGCAGCGGGGTTTCTCGCAACAGCGGGTGTAGCGGATGCTCAGGAGGCGCTTGCCGCAGCAGCGCTTCCAGATTCTGGTCCAGCCTTGCGCCGGCTTGCCGCAACCGCTCGACGATTTCCGGCGATCCTTGCTCGACCGCCCAGTCCAACAGGGTCCATCCCTGGTCGGTGCGCTGGTGCGCCTGGGTGGGATCCGCCGTGAGAATGGCGTCCACCACAGCCGTGTCCTTCAAGCTTATGGCCACCCGTAAATCCGCCGTAGCACCCCGCTCCAGCAACAGCTTGATAAGGGCCTCGGTGCCGTCGGACTTCTCGACAGCCAGCTGCAATGGGGTCTTGCCGTTGCCGTCGAGCGCGTTGACAGCGGCGCCCCGGTCGAGCAGTTGACGACCGATTTCAAGTCTGTTTTGGGAGGCCGCCACGTGCAACGGGGTACCGGCGTCGGCCACGCCGTCCAGCGTCTCGTCGATGCGCTCGGGCGCCGCATCGAGGTCGGCGAACAGGCGCTCCGTATAATTGGTCTTGACCAGGTCGTGCAGGGTATAGTCGGCGCCGGCTTCCATCATCAGCTTGACCATCGCCAGCAAGTAGGGCCCCTGGCCGACGGCACGGCCAAAAGAGTGGTGCAGTTTAGCGCCTCGATCCAGCAGAAATTGTAACAGAGCGCCGTTATCCGACCAGACGGCCGCGCCCAGGGCTGTTTCGCCGACCGTGTGGTATTGTCCACCTCTGGCTTCGATATCAGCGCCGTAGTCGAGCAATAACTGGGCGATCCGCAATCTGTCTGGCCCCGAGCCAGCCCCGTCCCCGCAACCCGCCAAGCGGACGAGCAAGGTAGCGCCCTCTTCGTCGGCGTCTGGCGCGTGGAAGCAAGCATTGGCCAGGGCCGGATTGCGGCGCAAGAACGACTCCACCGCAGCGGCGTCCCCACGGTCCACCGCCATGACCATGGCCAGTAGTTCGGCGATGGTTTCGGCCGGGTACGCCGGATGTTCTTCCCCCCCATCGAGGGTAAATCCCTCCATGGCGACATTGGGCAGCACGGCCTTGAGCATCACCAGGTCGTCGTCGTAGTCGACATAGCACTGCGCCATGAACGGCCGTAGCGCCAGCCCCCAATAGCCCTTGCCGGTTACACGGGTGCGATCTGGATCGGTGCCGCAAATGGCGACGTCGGGAATCAAGGTCACGGGCTCGCTGTAGATACCGGCGGCCAGGTGCACGGTGTCCCCTTCGCTGCAGACGTCCAGCGCTTCTTGAATGGTGCCAAAGGGCGCGTCGGCCCGGCCGTCGCCGCCGGTTTCAGCCTGAGCATCGACGTAAAAATCCGTGCCCAAGTCGGTTAAATCGAAATCGACGGCGACGACTTCGCCGGCCTCTACTACTATCTGATCGACGTCGGCCTCCATGCCGCGCGCCTGTGCTTTCAGCGCGTATAGCCCCGGTGCCACGCGGTGCCGGTAGAAGCCATCATCCTCCGTGATCTGGACCGCGCCGGGCTCCCTGAAGACCGAACCCCGACTGAGTGCTACCTGCGCCTTGGCCAACGGTCGGTCAGTGCAGCTAAGGCGTCCCGTAATCCAACCGGCCTCAGCCGCCGATTCATCTCCGACCGCCCGACCCGGATTGATGTCCGCTTTGAGCCCGGGGGACTCGACAACGATACGGGTGAATCGTCCCGCCCCCTCCGGAAAGGGCCTGCCGCCAGGCGAATCGGTCCACAGCGCCAGGCCACAGAGTGTCCGTCCGCTATTGATCAGGTTGCCGTCGTTGAGGTCTACATGGACGGCCCGGTCGCGACACTGACCGCCAACGCCGATAAAGTTTGTGCCATTGGACGAATTGCTCAAGGTGTAGACGTCGCCGGTGCGTCTCAGGGTGATGGTCTCTGCCGTACCCGTGGCATCAAAATCATCGACGTACTCGGCCGACCAGCCGTTTCCCACATGGCAAAAGGGCCGGTTGCCAGACTGGACACTGCCCACTCTGGAATCGAACCCGAAAACGATGCTCTTCCGGCCTCTTGTGCCAATGCCCGGATCGAACTGGAGGCACAGACCAAAGTGCTGCCCCTCGGTATCGCGGTGCTGAGCCAGCGGCTTGCTGCGCGGGTCGAGCGTCAAGCTGATGGCAAAATCGCGGCGGCCGATCTGCGCGACGATCTGGGCATGAATGTCGGATTCAACGGTGTCGGGAAGCGCATCCGATGTAGGCCGATACGACAACGTGAAGCCACGGGCGTCCTGGGACAGACCGGTCTGGGGGCCTGCCTTGAAGACGGCCTGCAAAGGTACTCCGTTATCCGAGCCGGTAAAGACCGCCCGGCCCCATGGGGCTTTGCTGAGCGCCGGAGCAGTTGGCGGTCGCAGGTGGTTGATGTGATCTCGGAAGGCGACCCAATCGGCACAGCCGTGCTCCAAGGCCAGCGCGTGCTGGACTTCTTGTAGGGTCACCGGTGTGGCGAGTATCTGTCGATTGGAAAAGCCGGCAAATTTGGGCAAGAGACGCAACGTACTGCAGGCGCTCTCATCGCCGGCTCGGTGCGCGTTGAGGATATCTTTCGCCTGCTTTCGAGCGAAAGCAAGACTGGGATCACTGGGCAGTGATTTGGCCATACGACCTCCTTAGGAGTACGTCCAGCGCCTGCAATCATGGACTAAAGAAGAGTCGTATATATGTATTTGGCTATTCAAACAAACTAGCGAAGGTGGATCCAATCCTTCCCGCAGGCGAGGAGGCGTCCTTCAAACGCCTGAGTCCCAATCAAAAGGATCCATGCATCCCTGTCAAGCCAAATGGGCGGTTTGATCCATGCTCTTTAAGGCCTGTTTTAGGGTATGGGCGAGAGGCCCCGGATATCGCCCAGCCTCGCCCCGAACTTAGGGCCAAGGCTGGGCAGGCAATGGATCTACTTTTCTACCCGATCGGCAATCTTTCGCCGGGTATTTCCTGGGCGACGATCTTCGGGTTAGGGGTCTGAGTAGCATTGGAACAGATAATCGGGTTAAGCACCTATATTATCCGACGAAAACCTATAACAGGATTTTTTTGGACGTATACCGTCCATTTTTAACCCAGAAGTCTTGGACATATCCGTCCAGGTAAAAGGATCGTTTTTTCTGGACATCGCCCGTAAGTCCAAGCGGGATAAGGAAATCAATTTCCTTATCCCGACTTTCTGTTCGGTTGCTACTCAGACCCCGGTTAGCCGTTCCGTTTTGATTGGCACCGCGCCTCCCGTTGGCCCTTCTTCATCGTCTATCTTTTCGATTCTTGCGCGGCGCCTGGCGTTTAAACCTACTGGAAAACTCCTCGGGACGGACCCCGTAAGCCATAAATAGGGCCCGAATGGGGCTATCTATATCAGATATATACATAAAGGGCGTCCAGCCCGAATCGTTCGAGATATGGATATCGGCCCCCCGCTCTAAGAGCACTTCCAGCGCATTGATCGATTTGGCAAGGACACCCTCGTGCAGCGCCGTTCTGCCGGTATTGCCCGGTCCGCGCGGCGTTTGGCGGTCGATGTCGGCCCCTTGGTCCAGCAAGTATTCGACGACGGCCACCTGGTCCCCAATCGTAGCCGCCATGAGCGGCGTGCTGGGGCCTGCATCCAGACGAGAAGGATCTTCTTCAAGCAATCGTTTGACAACCTCAAGACGGCCCAACCGAGCTGCCGCGTTCATGGTCCAGGGGGCGCCGTATTCGACCAACACATCGACCAGGTCTTGATCACCGCGGTCGACGGCGAAGTGGAACAAAACGTCCCAGGCTACCTGTCGGTTCAGCAAGGCCGGATCTCGCTCGAGTAATCCACGCACCTGATCGGCTTTACCGTCGATGACAGCGTCGATAAAGCGCCGACGCAATTCCAGTATGCCCTCCGCTTCAGCGGCGGGCCGTTGTTGCCAGGCCGCAAAATCGTCGGCCAGTGCCCGCAAGCTGGGGCGGCGTTTGCGGGCCAGCACGTCCAGTAGCGGGCGGCCGTTTGGGGCGCGGCCCTTCAGATCGGCGCCATGGCATACCAGCAGTTCAATGGAGATCAAGTCACCCGCTTCTATGACCTGGAATAAAGTCCGGATGTTTTCCGGCCGCCTGAGATCGAGACCGCGGTCGAGCAGCAACTTGGCCTTGACCGGATTGCCCCAAAACCCACCGATTGGAACGCCGCGGTCGAGCAGCAACTCTACCCCCCGGATCGTGCCGTTGCGCAGCGCCCAGGTAAGCACCCTATCGCGAAATTCCTCCCTGTCCTGCGGCCAGCCCGCAAAAGCTTTCATGGCCTTCAGATCGGGGGCGGGATGGGCGCCGTGTTCCAGCAGCATGTGGGCAATATCGTCGTAGTGATAACTCAGCGCTGCAATCAACGGCGTGCGCGGATTGCCCTCCGTGGGCCCATAGCGCCAGATATTGACTTCCACGCCCTGGGCCAAGAGCAACTCGACGATGGGTCGGCTACCCATAATTACCGCCCAGAGCAGGGGCACCGGCCCGCCCTCCAAGGCATGAGCTTGGCGCGGGTTGGCACGCAGAATGGCCTTGACCTTGGCCGTGTCCCGTTGCAGGATGGCGCCGAAGATATCCTCGGCTACCCCCAGGGCCAACAACTCGTCCACCGCCTTCTGATTGTTGGCCGCCCGCGCCGTCAGCAAGGGCGTAAATCCATTGGGGGCGCGCCGATGGATATCCGCCCCCCGACGCAGCAACAATTTGAACATCCCCTGCTGCCCGGCGCCCAAAGTCAGCGGCATATGCCCATCCGGCAGCGGCTCATTGATCAAGTCGGGCTCGGCGTCGAGCAAAGCCCGCGTCTCTTTCAACAGGCCCAGTTGGATAGTGTGCTCCAGAGTGTAGTCGGCCCCGGCCCCGATCAGCAGCAAGAAGATCTCTTTGCGACCGTGGCTGGTGGCCGTGCCCACTGGGGCCGGCATGCCTGGGTAGGCTTTGTTGGGATCGGCGCCGTTGGTCAACAGCAGTTGCACCATCTCGATATTGCCCGTCCAGGTGGCCGCATCCAGCGGCGTGGTCTGCGCCCGGTCGCCCCAACCGCCAAAGGCGTCGATATCGGCGCCATAATCGATAAACGATTGGGCGATCTGTAGATCGCGCTCATCGCCTTCACGTCGGCCCCGGCCTACGATCTCGGCCCGGTGCAAGAGGGTGTCGTTGCCCTCGACAGGGGTATTGGCCAGGGCGGGATTTTGTTTCAGGTGCGCTTCGACCAGGGCCACATCGCCGGCTTCCATCGCTTGCAGGAGGAGGGCGAGTTCGTCAGCGGGATCGTCGGAGGTCGGGGCCTGCCCCGTGATCGTCTCGACGTGGCGCTTGAGATCGGCCCATTTATCGAAGCCGTATTCGCGGGCGATCACTTCCTGGGCATCCCGTAATGTTACCGGCGCCTGGACAATCTCGGCGGTGGTCGCCGCAGAAAAGCGGCCGAGATGGGCACGCAGACGCCGCACCACGGTAGGCTTTCGTTCCCGGTGGCCTTTGAGCAAACGCTTGGCTTGATGCTGGAGATTTTTGAGCAGGGGGCGGGCAGGGAGCTGCTTGGACATAGTACCCTCTTTCCGTAGTTACCTGATGTCCGCTTACAGGTGGGAAAAAGGCGATGTCAAAACCAGGTGCAGCGTAGACGGAAAGGTGGCCTGTGGCCTTGCCGCGGACTTGGGGGCTCCCTTGTGAGCACTGAAAAAGAGAAAACGAAAAGAATATATCCCTGTCAAGACAAAGGGCCTGGGGTCCGCAGTAAACAAGATCCGCACCGTGTAGGCGGGCAATCGCCTCTATGCTCCCGGTTTTTCCGAATCAGCCGCCTTCTATTTGAGACTGGCCGAAAATAGAAGGTATACTTACGGAGGGGCTCCCAACTCCCGGCTCACGCTGTTCCTCCGGTCTCATACGAGCAAAAGGTACCTATGCAGAAAAAACTCCAGGCTGCCTGGCAGGCGTCGCGGTATCTCCCCCGACTTATTCGGTTCACCTGGGAAGCCAGCCCTCTGTACCTGCTATTGGCTTTGTTGACCACACTCTTGAACGCCTTTGTTGTGCCGGTTCAGGTCTGGACGACCAAAATCATAATAGACCGGGTAAGTGCTACTGTGCACGGCGATCTCTCGCTGGACTGGTATTATCTTATGGCTCCTTTGCTGTTGGTGGCTTTGGTTTGGGTCATTGGCGTTGGGGGGCGCGGCCTGTCTAGTGAGATACAAATGATGCTGGCCTTCAAGGTGCGTCACCACGCCGAATACTGCGTCCTGGAGAAAGCGACCCAACTCGACGTGGCGTTCTTTGAAACGCCGGCCTTTTTTGACCGTATGGATAATGCTCGACGCCATATCTTCCAGGCCCACAACCTGCCGATTCTGGTTCTGGATATGCTCTCCTCTTTCTTGTCGTTGGGTATCATGTTAGGCCTTTTGGCGCAACTGCATCTGGGCGCTGTGGCGGTCTTAATTGTGACGGCGGCGCCCCTGCTTATTGTACGCGCCTATTTCTCTGATCGGATGTGGCGGTTCATGAAAGACCAGACCCCCGCCCGCCGTATGGTCACCTATCTGGCCGACCTATTGGGTGCCCGTGATCCGGTGAAGGAAGTTCGCCTCTTTGCTCTGCACCGCCCGTTTCTAGAACGCTTCGAGTCTTTTTGGCAGCAGCATTTTGCCGCCGAAAAACGTATTCGACTAGTACTCTGACATTATGAATTTGCAGGATAGAGTGATTTCATCTTTTGCCGGGCCTTTTCGGCGGTAAATCGCCATTGGACCGTCTTTTGTTGCTGGTTGCGCTGTTGTTGCCAGGGAGCGAT
>WLWI01001906.1_pt1 | contig 18056 bp, 11 predicted proteins | sample 6701501 | NCBI WGS metagenome assembly WLWI01 (sample SAMN12718690, study PRJNA515312) | sponge metagenome | isolation source: marine sponge | host: Mycale hentscheli | place: New Zealand: South Island, Marlborough, Capsize Point | collected 2014-11-01
GTGCATGTGGTACTCACTTCATACTTGACGTAGTGCTTGCCTGAATGTGGGTCCTGTTGAGGTAGAAACAAAGGACCAGAAATAACATGAATCTCTTCAAATATCTTAGTGAGTGACCTACAAAACATCTCCAAACGATTCCAGTACCTAGTGAAGAATATAACAAGTCAAACAGGAAACCGAACAGAAATAAGGGAGAAACGTATGTGGTTAATTAGTCAGACTGACCACACTCTGACCAAGGAACAATTCAGCCATGAAAGTTTACCCATTTTATATGTTCAAAGCAATGGCTCATGCCTTATCAAAGCCAGTTACCCAGAGTTGTTGTCCACATTCTGAGGTACAATATTGGTGAGATAAAACGTGTCTTCCATTGCATTCTGGCTATGTTTCATGTTCCCAGCTGGTGCCATGTGACCTCTGCTCCATCCACTATTTCTGTAGTCGTCGTTGCTGGCACTAAAATGGGATGGAACAGAGGGATCAGGCTTAAAGGCGCACTGTTTCCGGTTGCCTGTCCCTCCCCCAGCAATGTTGCTACGTGAAATTGTTTCCGATACCCACATTGGAATTTTGCGAGATCTGTCATATACCAAAGAATGGTCTATGTACCTATGAAAGGTAGCAGACTTCTCTGGATAACCATATCTATGTAATACATAATAGTGGGGGGAAAATAGCAAATCAACAGTGAAATTTACTTCATATAAAAATATGGTAATGTAAAGTCAATATTCTCCCCCACTTGAGATTACTACAACTAATAAACACTACAGTATTCAGAGGAAATTTCTGCACCGTTTTATTGAGATTGACCGTTGTGGCATAGGTGCCTAAACAGAGCGCTAAAACATTTAAAAGCAAGAGATCTGTGATCTGGTACTTAGTTGATTAGCACTGTGTGTTGATACAATTTTGGACCTAGTAGTGCTCACACAGATCACGTATAGGGTGAGTTTGCTTAACCAAATAACTTGCTGGGCACACCATACTGTTCAAGTGAAATTTCGAAATGGTCTGAGATTATCTGATTAACTCAAACATCTTGTATCAGGTAAAGGGTAATACTATTCGAATCCCCCATTGGCCAATAGCGTTTCGTTCGATTTCGTTCTACCTGAAGTAGCTCTCAGGACCACGAGTAGGAGGTGTAATAGACTTGTCCTGGGACGCACTATCAGGTAAATTTAGCATTCCATACAGTCCACTGGCCACACATGCACCAGCAGCAAAAACAGTTACATACTTCAACCCACTAGCTCCTGGAAAATTCATTTCTGAATCACCGTGCAATCGGGAGGATACTTTACCAAATATAAATGACTTATAAATTCTATAAAAAAATTAAAATGATAAAAAAAGTTTCAGAACAAAACAGACCAGCAGTCCATAATTATAAGTACATTTTATACCAGTGAAGATATGTGATAACATACACTACTGTGAATATCATAAAACACACTATGAAATTTAATAACTCAAAATAAATGATGAAGATTCACACGTACATAAAAATTAAAGGTTACACACAAAACTGAGTGACCTTTATGTTAAACATGACACTTTCAATGACTGAAAAATTCCATGACTGAGTAAATTTGAGACAACCACAAAAAAAAAATAAAGAAAAAAATTGAACAAGAAAAGTTTCTAGTATAATACATTTTTACTAGTCTCACGATGCATTCTGTTCAGGTTCACGATAGCCACCATCTTCAGCAGTGAAGAATTCTTCTAGCTGCCACTGCAGAGTCTCAAACGTAGGTCTACTCTGTGAGTCTTCTCTCCAGCAGTCCAACATGATCTCGTAGAGCTTGTCAGGACAGCCCATAGCTCGAGGCATTCGATAGCCCTGCTGCAAGTTCTCTAGAACCTGGGCATTGGTCATCCCAGGGTAAGGGAAACGACCATAAGTAATGACTTCATACAGGACAATGCCAAATGACCAAACGTCAGACTTGATGGTGAATCTACTGTACATAGCAGCCTCAGGAGCTGTCCACTTGATGGGAAATTTAGCTCCAGTGTGAGCTTCATAGATATCTTCATCTATCACACGAGCAAGGCCAAAATCAGCAACCTTGCAGATTAAGTTGTCGGTGACAAGGATGTTCCTTGCTGCTAAATCACGATGGATGTAGTTCTGGCTCTCCAAATAGGCCATCCCTCCAGCTACCTGCCCACACATGTCAATGAGCTGAGGAAGTTTAAGAGATCGGCCATCACCGCGAAGATAATCCAGGAGACTGCCGAACTTCATAAGCTCAGTAATAATATAGATGGGCTCTTCTTTAGTACATACAGCATAAAGCTGGATAAGCTTGGGATGCCTTAACTTTTTCATTAACCCTGCTTCCTGCAAGAATTCATCAACAGACATGGTTCCTGCTTTCAAGGTCTTGACAGCAACATCAGTTGTTCCATTCCAAATACCCCTCCAGACTTCCCCAAACTGACCAGCTCCAAGCTTCTTCTCAAGCTTGATCTGTCTTCGATCAATTTCCCACTCCTCATTGGCCTGCCTGGACAAACCTGCAGTCTGCGGCTTTTCTGACAATCGGCAAGGTTCTATAAGATTTACACACAAGCCGTCAGACTGGGTCTTGTAATAGGTGACAAGGTCAGAGATGGTCTCAAAAGTAACTCGTCTAGTGACAAAATAAGTGCCATTTTCAAGCCGCTTAATCCTGTAATGACGCACACGTTCTTGATCACGAATTGAAAGTGAAAAGTCTCCCGGTGTGGTCTCACTGTCACGAACAAGGAAGGATCCAAAACCATTGAAGGCCATCATAAGCTGCTTGTCTGCATCTGCTCTCTTCATACGACCAAAGAACCATCTAATCAGAAGGGAGAAAAGTGTTTATTAAGTGGGTTATTCCTTAACAATAATAAACTTTCAATTTACTGTTCCAAGTGCTTTTTAATGCACATGCAATAATTCTAATGAATAATAGTAGTTAATTTATAATAAATAAAATACTATGGAGTCTGGTAAGTGATAGCAGATAGGGTAACTGTTAACCCCTCCACCCCCCCCTACGTGTAGTACTTAAAACAAAACACCTTCAACTTGTATATACTTGTATTTAATTTAGTAATTTTGACTAATAAACAGAGGGATGGCTACTTGTACATATACCACAACTAATGGATAGAGACTAGAACTGGTAATACCTGAATAGGGATAAATACTTGTGGTAACTGATATTAATTTGGAAAGAAGTAGTGCATGAATTGCATGCAACAGACTCACTAAAGCATAAGATATGTGGCTTGATGAGCCCCAAGAGCCTATAGTACAATAAATGCATTACTAATGTATTACGTTCTGCCCGTCCACTGACAAAACATTCATTACATATGGAACAGACATCCAAAAATAAAGCGCAGTTTGTTTTCAATCTCTATTTGAAGAGTTCTTGGTTAGTTCTGTTTATTCGTAATCATCTCTGTTTATTTACTTACAACCTAATCCAACTCAGAAGAAAGAAAACAATATTTTCCATCTTATCTAGTGGTGTCGTGGTGATGGTTATTCTTCCCGCTTGTGATCAGTCACTACTTGTATCAATAATGAATCCTAATCATCAAAGTCTACTAGCTTTGAGAACTAGATCACATTTTGATTTAGTAAGCTATGCTGGCAAAACTGTTACCTTACAAGGATAAAAGTTAAAAGCTTACTATGATCATGTCAAAGTTAACTAATTGTTATGTATAGCATAAACTTGGCCTTTTTCATTGTTGTTGGCAAGAGCTAGCTGTTTGTGCTAAAAATATCTCCACCATAGTGACACATTAGTAAATTGCTTGTCATGCAGTTGAGCTTTCATACACAAAGAAAGAAGCTGAGAGTTCAAAACTTGCAAGCTGTCATGATCAGTCAAGGACAAGCTGGCCTTCAACTTTAGTGTGCAGTAAAGCCTTCTTTGGAAATTGCAATAATATCAATTTTATCTCTACATTTATTAATGCACTATAGCTACGTTAAACAATTTGTACACTGATGAAGGGAATGCGGGAAATATATTTTTTACAATTGAAGGAGTGAAAGTCTGCTATTGCTATGTTTTCTTCATATTCACTACGCACCTCAAACTTTCAGTTATATCTAAATACCCACACAGTTCAATAGAAATGACATGGTTAGTTATCTATGCATTAACACTTCGTGAAAAAGCACCGATAAAGTCCCAATAGATCCTATGGAATGCCAAACTAACAAGGGATGATCCTAAAGATTAGTAGTAATAACACTAGCATGGCTAGAATACCCAAACCATCATGCCATTATAACTTAGTTGAGGTAAAGGATATGTAACACTATGCAGACATGACCACATGTTTACACCTCATGTAGGCCAGAGGCCCAGCACACACCAGTGTTTCTCCAGTGATCAACCATAAGGATTACGATCTTAGAAGGTAAAGCCACAAAATGTGAGTAAATCCCATACCAGCGAGTGAGCTAGCACAGACCACCGGCACTCTGATAGCACCTCACCACAATCATTCACTCCCACCAGTACACAGAATGTGTTTATGAAACAACTGCTACAAGTCACTCGTGTAAATGAAATACACAAATCATTAATACACATTACGCCCCAAAGTGTGCAGCTGACCAGCTTCAAAAAACTAGTCATAGTAATCAGTTATTGGCACTAGAAATATCACTAAACATACCAAATGTCCCAAAATTCACAGTTCTAAACAGTTCAACTAAACTCGCTGCCTTTTAGTTTTCTCAACTGGTAATCCAAACAATAAACAGTACACGAAGCCTTTTACTGTGGTCCAGTCACTAACTCAACATATGTCAACTCTCGCATACACACAAACCAACACACACCAAGAAAAGCTGTTGACTCACAACTTGAACCAGCACCTTTGAAATTCCTACACAGACAAACAAATTCCTTTCTCAAAATCAAGTGAAAATGAATAGGAAAAGTTACAGGCTACTCCCAACCACCTACAATCACATCAGATACTGTAACTGAACACACATGCAGCCTTAATCAAAATTAAGTTGATCCTAGTTTATAATCATTCAGAAAACAGTGAAGCAAGCTAAGAGGCTAGCCTAAAAGAAGAGCTATAGTAGATATAGAATATTACAAGTTAGCTAATGTGGCTTTGATATAAATACTACATAACTAACCTGCTCTACAGTAGAACAGTTTTCTTTTAACTCTTCTTAGAGCCCTACCTTTTTTGTTCTTTTTTTTTTTTTGTCAATCCCCACCAGCTTTTCTTCCACCAATTTGGCACCTCTTCATCCCATTTTCTAGTATTTTAAACTTCCTAGCTTTCTCTTTTTGCTGATCATTCAACAAACCACAATAAATGTTGCTAAAGATTGCTGCGGAATTTCATAGTAAGCACAGGCGCATCAGTACAAAAGGGTACACGTATACCTATGGCAAAAAAGGGTACACTCAAGCCTACGGCAAAAAGGTATGCGTATGCCCATACAAATTAAATAGAAGACATAGATATAATATAGCGCAAAATCTGAGTCAGTTTCGCTTGCTCCACTTGCTTAATAACATTTGCATGTATCTACATGCAACTAGCTAAAGCTTGAAAGCAACAAGAAAAAATATTTTAAAAATCTTGGAACGGTTGTTCAAGGAGGGTTTTTAATACTAATGACACACACACACACACACACATTGTAAGTACAAACCATTCCCTCCACATTGTGCACTGGTTCTAAATAAGAATATTAGCACACAATATACAATGTATGTAGAATGCCTTTGCCCACACCATATGCAGGATTGTGATCAAATTAAAAAAATGCACCTGCATACAAACTCAAAAATACACTTGCACACAGCTGCCTCTTGCACATATTCCTGTATGTGAGTGCACACACACACACACACACACACACAGTTGATGAGGCAGATTCACAGTAGGCAGTCCTACAAAAGGTTGGTTTGTGTTCCAATTTTCTGTGGTTCTGTGTGCATACCACAGTACCCAACATACACACAAGAAAATGTTCTAACAACATTACAACTGAAGCACACTCACACACACACACACACGGAATGACCACAGCCTCAAGACTCTGGCCATACAACTCAAGGATGTCATTCAGAAAGCGTGCAAAGGACAGACATAGTAGTAGACTCTGACAAGGCTAGGGGCCAATGGCTGGTAGATTGGATTCATAGCACACTATAGTCAATACATGAATATTTGAACCAACTAGCCGTCACCCCACACCACTCCATTATACTTATGACCCTATTTAGAACACACTTACACACATTACAACTAGGCTACCATGGCAACAAGCAGGAACAAGATGTAAAAAATCTTGCTAAATATGCTTGAAAGTTATTGCTTTCTGGAGTGAGTAGTTTGGACATTGGGGCAAAATAAAGGAAGCATTGTAGAAGTGGCTTCGGACATGTATGTACAAACACTTCGGGTATGAATAACATTGAAGTATTATCAATAGAATACACGAATGCCATGCCAGCATCACAGTCCAACAACACATCAAACTTGGTTTCAAGTGGTTTATATATAGAATTTTAAAAATAGAACTAAATGACAATGAAGAAAATAAAGACAGTCAGACTGCACTTCTTTTAATTAAATGAAACTATTCTAAAAAGTGCACAAAACAGATGACAAAGTTTTTTTTAGAAATATACAGTGAAGTCGTTTTATATATTATTAGAATAAATAAGGGGATTATGCATGTACGAGATCCAAGTAGTGTGAACACATGTTGAATTACACAGAAATAATAAAAACACTAGCAAAGCTTCAGCTAATCAAGGTGCACAATAAAAATCCGACATAAAAAGTGTCTTGTGTTAAAAAAGGATGTGCGTCAGAATAATGGAGCAGCGTGATGAAACAAAATAGAGACAAGACAAGATTTAGTTTATTGTGCCAATGCCTCAGGCTCACGGTAACCGCCATCTTCAGTTGTAAAGAATTCTTCTAGCTGCCACTGTAAGGTTTCAAAAGTGGGCCTGGAGCTGGGGTCTTCCCTCCAGCACTCCAACATGATGTCATGCAAGTTCTTGGGGCAAGTTGGGGGGCAAGCCATGCGGTAGCCTGTCTGTATCCTCTCCAAAACTTCTGCATTAGTCATGCCAGGATAAGGAAACCGACCATAGGTTATAACTTCATAAAGCAGAATGCCATATGACCAAACATCAGACTTGATTGTGAAGCGATTATACATGGCAGCCTCAGGAGCTGTCCACTTGATGGGGAATTTGGCACCAGTATGAGCCTCATAGATGTCTTCATCTATTACTCTAGCAAGACCAAAATCCGCCACTTTACAGATTTTGTTCTCACCCACCAGGATATTCCTCGCTGCCAAGTCTCGATGAATGTAGTTTGCCTGTTCAAGGAAAGCCATGCCAGAGGCTACTTGGGCCCCCATGTCTATCAGTTGGGGAAGTTTCAACCCTCTACCATCCCCTCTGAGGTAGTCTAACAGGCTCCCATTCTTCATAAGCTCTGTGATGATGTAGATGGGCTCCTCTTTTGTGCACACAGCATACAACTGAATCAGCTTGGGATGACGAAGCTTCTTCATAAGAGCAGCCTCTTGCAAGAACTCTGACGGGGACATGGTACCTGGCTTTAATGTTTTGACAGCCACATGAGTGGTGCCGTTCCATAGGCCTTCCCACACCTCTCCAAACTGCCCGGCTCCCAATTTCTTGTTGAGCCTGATCTGTCTGCGATCAATTTCCCATTCTTCGTTGGCTTGTCTTGATAATCCAGCAGTCTGGGGCTTTTCAGACACCCTACATGGGTAGGTAAGGGTAGAGCACAAGCCATCAGCTGTACCTTGATAATAATCAACAAGCTGCTGGATGCTGTCAAACGTTGCCCGACGTGTGACAAAAAACCCACCGTTGTCCAGTCTTCGTATACGGTAATGACGAACTTTTTCCAAGTCACGAATGGAGAGGGAAAAATCTCCTGGAGTAGTTTCACTGTCACGAATAAGATAGGAGCCCACCGTATTGAATGGCATCATCAACTGCTTCTCGGCTTCCACTCTCTTTAGCCGGCCAAAAAACCATCTGAAAGGAAAAGAAGAAAAGCATGCTATCAGCGTTGTCGCTGATGCAGTGAAACATAAGCCACTGACCCCATACGCTCATTTAAACTATTTTCCTATTTCATTTATTTTGCTTACCCAGGGCCTTCCCCTTTCTAATTCCTGTGTGACCTTTATGTTTCACTGCAAGCTTCAAAAAGGAAAAGGAAGTATGTAGAACTAGTGTGTTCTACTTTCAACAAACTTTAGCGAAAGACAACACGGCTGTACCAACAGCTGCGCACACACCATACCCAACAGTTTTGCCAGAAAGACTGAACAATAACCTTGAATAACATTGTGTGCCTTAGAGCATTGCTAATTTTTTTAGTTACGGGGAAATAGGATTTCAATAATAGCTTCAGGTAGTTCATAGTTCTCAACTAAAACCTCTGAAGCATGTGTCACAGTATTAGTCTGAGCACAACCGAACACACACACACACACAATGGACTAGACTAAAGGACATAACCAGAATAACTAGCGCAACTGCAAACGAACCGCCCTAACTTGGCACACACATTTCTCACTTTAAATAGCACATTATCACCTATGTTCTGGGCAATGAAAATAACCTAATGGGAATTACTGATTAAGTACGAAGTAATTTTCCTGATTTGCCTACACATTCCCATCCACATACTTTAGTTTTACACTTTAGCTTAAGAAACCCAATAGCTAAGCATATTGCTGACTTACTCTTCAGCATCTAAACTCTTCCACTCTGCCACATAATTGCTGGGAATATAGCCTTCCTTGCCGGTGTCCTTGCACCTCGCAAACCACCAATCTCCTTCGTCAGTGCTGATTATATAGAGAAGTTCTCCTTTTTTGAAACTCAAATCGTCGTCCGTCCGCGAGTCGTAGTCATACTTGCCGACGTACACAGGGTAGTTAGGATCTGGCACCGGAGGCTTGTGTATAGGCACTGGAGGCTGCGCAAGCTGGATCTCATTGTTAGTGCGACGTTCACTGCTAGCGTCTTTTGCATCATTACTAATACAGCTCCCCATATTTTTCTCTTTCGACCTCTTCTTCTTCAATGAGTTGCCCGTGACTGCGTTGTAAGACAGAGATAACTAGAATAGCCCTATCGACTATCCGCCAGAGTAGATAAGTTCACTAGACCACTTAATATTTCGCAGCTAGAATGAAACGTACTACTGTTCAAGACGTGGAAGCCATTTTCTTTGGGGACCACCCTTCTGACCGGAATTGTGATACGCCCAAAGTTTTTCTTTCTCTAATTACTTGAACAGGGCACGCCCTAAATAAATTCACTTTTACCCATCCGTCCGGCCTGGAGTTAAAAAATTAAATAATTTTTTTCTGGGTACAATAAACATACATCGGAGCTTTTCAGATAAGATGACAGAAAACACACAAGGACAATAGGTGTACACATGTAGCTGCTGAATGATCAATCTAGAGAGTGACAGTGTTACAAATATCCACTATAAAATATCAGCTGCATGCTGATACTGGCCTGTATCCAGTACAAAGAAGTCCTCCAGCCTCCATAGGAGTGCTTCAAAAGTTGGTCGGTCAACTGGGTTCTTTTTCCAACAGTCTAGCATAATCTGATAAAGGCTTTCAGGAGTGTTGGGTGGGCAGGGCATTCTATAACCTCTTTCAAGTTCTTTCAATACTTCAGCATTAGACATGCCAGGGTAAGGGATTCGTCCATACGATACTAGCTCAGTCAGCAGTACCCCAAATGACCACACATCTGATTTAATACTGAACCTGTTGTACAATGCAGCTTCCGGAGCTGTCCATTTAATGGGGAATTTGGCGCCATCGTGAGCGTTGTATTCATCATCGGCAATAAGTCTAGCCAGCCCGAAGTCGGCCACCTTGCATATGTTGTTATCAGCCACTAAGATGTTCCGAGCTGCAAGATCACGGTGGATATAGTTGTGTAGCTCAAGGTAGGCCATACCTCCTGAAACCTGAGCTGCCATATCAATCAACTGAGGCAGCTTTAGACCTCGCCCATCTCTCTGCAAGTAGTCCAGAAGGCTTCCTTTATTCATGAGTTCAGTTATGATCAGCAACGGGTCCTCTTCTGAACATACAGCGTACAATTGCACCAATTTGGGGTGCCTCAGTTTCTTCATAATGTGAGCCTCTTGAAGGAAAGCTGACGGCTGCATTGTGCCAGGCTTCAGAGTCTTGACAGCCACAGGAGTCGTACTGTTCCACATGCCCATGAAGACCTCACCAAACTGCCCACCTCCCAACCGCTTCACCAGATGAATGGATTCCCTTGGAATTTCCCACATGTCTTTCGTTTTGTGGGAAAGATCAATTTGAGGTTTTTCAAGTTGAGGGCATGGGTAACGTAGATTAACACACAACCCATCACTTTCCTCCATATAATACTGGACCATTTCTTTAAGTGTGTTAAAAACAGCTCTCCTGGTGATAAAAAATCCTCCTTCATCTAAGCGACGTATGCGATAGTGCTTGACATTCTCGCCATCCTGGATGGACAGGGAATAATCTCCAGGCTTGCTCTCACTCTCACGAATCAAGAAAGAACCTTTCATAGAAACTTGGTTTCGAAGCAGCTTCTCAGCCTCTGCTCTTTTGATAGGCCCAAAGAACCACCTGCAGGGGAAAAAAAACAAAACGGATTACAGATACACAATAAAAACCTTTCAGTTTCGTTATATATGAATCTTCCCACCACACACACAGTGTGTTATGTGTGTGGTACCGCCACATAAATGAAGATTAATAACAACAACAAGAAAATGTTCTCCATGAAAGATGACCTAGTCTAAATTTAGATTGTTAAATATAGTATTACACAACAAATAAGGCAGTGCTGTCTCAGCCCACGTTCACACATTCACACACAGTAATATCACAGCTTATGATCCCAGGAAACTCTTTATGAAGTTTTACTTCCCCTAAAAATATCTGACAACATTCCAACTGAAACGAAGCACAACTATTATACCAACTCATGCACATGTTGTTTTCCACCAAGCTGACACTTTGGCCACACAGTTTGTCATTTATTACCACTCTTTAACAATGTAAAAGTTTATTATTGAGAGAGAAAACACTGAAAGAATAAGCAACAGAATATGTACAAAGTAATGCTGGAGTGCTATAATGTATAATAAACCAAGCCTAAACAATTTGGGACTCAGAATACATGTAGAAGCAACTTTTAAAAAAAGAAAACTACTGGTTTAGTAGCTTACTATTCCATAAATACACATATATATTATATTAAGTTGCTTACTATTTTAATCATCTAAGTAATTTCCATAACCTAAGGTAATCCCTCTCTTCAAAAAAAAGTTGAAATACTTATATTATAAGGAAAGGTGGAAGCTAAAAATTCTTGCTGTTCAGGCTGTGAAAAGTTATGAGCTTCTAATTTCTTGAAAGATAAACTAACAACACGGTCTGTACAACTTCATGTTGCTCAGGCAACGTGCAGATATTGATTACTAACAACATCACTTGGGCTTATGTTGTCAGGCTGATTTTCTTTGCTCGATCTCTTATTTGTACAGTGGAACAAATAAAATGACCAGAATAGTTATAAAAGGAACAGCTTGCGCTCTCAAAACAAATAATATACCCTAACAAAGTGTATATTAGATTGTAAATATATGCATCTGTATATAAATACAAGACTCCATATCACTAGAACTGAGAGTCTTGCTCACTCCACCAATGGTGAACGAGTCCTATGATTATAAATCAAGTATCATTGTCACCCCAAGCTTAAGGATACATCAACCAAAACTACTACATTTAGTGACATTATGATTTTGTCAATTCAGCAGATAAACTTGAGGTTGGCAAATGTAGACTTGCAGTAAGGGCCATGACCCTATAAAATTGTGTCTGTACACGGTTTTCATGATTAAAAATATGTGGTTTTGGTGGTCAGCATACTCGTACAACCTCTAGTTCAATACTAATACCAATTAAAAAAACAACTCCCAGATGAATTAATGCCTTTTATAACTGAAACGCTCAAAAGATTTTCTAAAACGATTTGAGGTTCTTCAAGACAGCTATAATAATTTTGTTCATTGCAGTCCATCCAGTTGATTAAGTTAGATCAAGAAATGTTCATGATCTAGATCTCTGACATTGACATTCCCTGAGAGGTGCAAATAATATTCCACTTGAGAAATTTGATGGACAATAGAATGAACAGTGAATATATATAACGAATATATATTTTACATTTTTTATAGCTAGTCATAATACAAACAATTAGAGCGTCAAGTCACTGGAACCATTAATACATTGCTATGAAATATTAATAACTGGGCATATAAATGAGTGAGTGAACTTGGCATTAAACTGCACTTTATAAGACACACTTATGTGACCTCATTGTGTATTATGTCATATCAGCAAGTGCCACATCAAAATACATAATATCAAATTTTCATCCTGAACTCAATGTGATGCTGCAGTTGTGAATCCCAATCAAAACATTGTCACTGTGCTGTTAGGTACAAAAATTTAAAAACTTGTGCGAGCTCGATCCACTTGCTATAGTTCTAAACTAAATCCAAACTGAACAAAAATGACCAAACTGTATGATACAATTTGAAGTAAGAATGTATAATGGTCAAGCCATAAATAAAATGTATAGAGTTCAAGGTAGAGCATGGCATGAAAATGTTCTAAAAATAGATTAAATAATGTGGCATGCAAGTGTATGCGGCAACGTAGCCGTTACGCTTAGATATAATACACGAGTCTTTCCTGTTCTGAAGTACATGTGGCATTACACCATACTGATACGTCTTCCTGGCCTATAAATGAGAAGTTATGTCTTTGCTCCACCTCACCCAATCTCTATCTCACTAACATTTTAACCCCTTTATAGTCATGCACACAAGCATTAGCACTCTTCAATATCTGCTAATCTGCCATCAAAAAAATGTCAGACACAAAACTATCTGATCACAAATATGACATTCATCCTTCAAAACTGTTATTGACATACATCATGTCACTCTAATTACCACCTGGTGAATAAGTTTACGGAGCTTCTTCACATTAAATATTCAATGTTGAGACTGTGTCAACTCCTCACATAAAGATTTAGACAATTAATATAGGATAGCATTATGTATAACCATCTTAATGTTACTTGTACAATAAAGATTATACTGCGACTGACTTAAACTTGTCTCATTTCAATTCCACGTACTGAGAGTAAATCACACCAAGTGTGAATCCACCGTCTCAAAAGCTACACAAATCAAAATTAGTCTAGTCATCTGATTTCTACACACTGAGCCTCTCCACAATATCCTTCCATATGTGGCTTAGGCACACTATAGCCTGCTGACAAAGCTACACTACTAATTCCATTAAGGTGGCGGTATAATGTTTGCTCATAAATATTCATAAGTTTTCCATATGCATATTAACTTGGACAAAACAAAAATAACAGAATTCTGCAACCTACTCGAACATGCTACCAAGTATGAGAAAATTGGTAAAGGGAAGTCAACATTACACTCCATTTGACTAACATTCTGACAACCACAGCTACATACATGTAACCAGCATGGCCCTTGTGACTAAACATCACCTGGTGAGCACAAGCCACTTATCCGCTTACCAACATCAATTATGAAGTTGATATACAAAACCTCCACCCACACAAAATTGTGTAATCCACTCCCCATCCCACCCCAAATCTAAATGTAGTTTCACCAGAACATGGCTCAAAGTTTCAAAAGGACCACACAGAGCTATAACAAAGCAGTTTAAGCCATCTGCTTTGTCAGCTAATAAATAGTGGTACAGAAGCACAGGTGTGCAACATGGTCACACCTAAATTTCAGTGAAACACCTGCCCTTATCTATTCGTCCATCTGGATGCAGACTCCAGTGGATTGTCAGACAGAAGTTTAAGTCATTGATGGCTCTACACCCTTTACAGAATTGTTGGGCTCTATATAGAATGTTGCTAATTGCATACTAAACTAGGTCCCACTAATTGTTATAGAGATAGTGACACTACATAATGTGACAGATTGTTATGTTGCAAAATTACCTGCCCACAATAATACATGGAAGCCACACAACAGGAGCAGATCTTTATGCTAGCAGCGTATTTTGATGACTTGCACCTTATAGCCAAACCCTGCACTTACTCTTCAGCCTGAATGGTCTTGCTCTCTGCAACGTAGTTACTGGGTATGTAGCCTTCCTTGAACGTTTCCAAGCTTTTAGCTAGCCACCAGTCACCGTCACTGTTGTTCAAAATTTCCAGTCTCTCTCCCTTCACAAAGCTTAGGTCTTCATCAGTTCTTTGATCATAGTCAAACAATGCTATAAAAGTCGGGCCTCGAGGTTCGTACGTTGCTCTCTGGTCATCTACATGATTGTGATTTTGATTTATAGCATCCAGTGGGTAGGCACCACTTGCTGGGCCCTGGTAATCGCCAGAAGGAGATCGGGCATTTTGTGTCGGATTGGATTCAGAACTGCTAGCGCAGCCCATGGTTCGGCAGTAGTTCCGAGAAATACCGTCTTACGACATAAGCAGCAAGAACGAACACACAATACCAAAACAAACACAAAGTGTTGCCACTCCGCAGCACTTGATTTAAAACTAGGAGTTGCTATTAGCAGCTTTCCTTTCTACCTTCAAAAGAGTGTGGAATTTCCGCTGACCACAATTATCGCGTTATCCGCGGATAAATGCCCTAAATTAATGTAATTGTGTGTAACATTCAATAAAATAAAAAAAATTGTGACATAAGCAAGTAAAGTATGAGATATGCAATAACATGGCTATAAATTTGGCACTTCACCTATCAATCAATCATACATTATAGAAATGACTACACAGTAGTTATGTTTGCCATTGACACGCTTCCTGATCAGTCTTGCTTCACTGCACCATATATACGGCACACAAATATATAAGTTGCATAGAAGCCAATAGTTCCAGTTAGTAGCCAGAAACCCAGCACCATCACCGTTGTATAGCCAAAGTACAGTAAGGTGGGTACGAAGTCCACTATGTTTAACTACATAAGTAAGAACGGAAAAATAACAACAATATTTAGTGCAATGAACTGACACATATAAGCATAATTGAGATCTGATAATTTGTCCCTATAGCTTACCAACAAGCAATTAATGGTGTTACCACTCAGAATTGAAAAATTAAGGGACATTTATTAAAGATAAATTTCATATCAAGGTACTGGTAGTAGTCTATTAAATAAGCACACACCCACACACACAAACAACCAGGTGATATACACTGTAAGTTTTGAGCCAGGCAGGCTAATATTAACAATCAGCTGTATTGGGCAAGGAGGAAAAAGAATGATATATTGAACTACCCAACTTTAACTGTTTTGTACCTTAGTGTAATAATAGACAAATGAATACGCCTGGACATAGAAGCTGGAGGATCCAGACAAAATGAAGGATCTCCACCACCAGTGATAGTTTTCACCACATAACTGGAAATAGATCATCACTATAGCCACCTCTGAGCAAGCTATGATCAAGATGATGAACACAAGGAACAAAAAACCAAACAGATAGTAGAATTGGTTTTCCCAGATGGCCTGCACACACACACACATACACACACACACACACACACACACACACACACACACACACACAGAGAGAGAGAGTAATACTTTTGTGTGCTATACTAAGCTTACTAGACCATAATGGAAGAGAACAGAGTGGCTTTTTCTAGCTGCTTTAGTGTATATAGATTCCATTTTCCATTTTTGTCACTAGATATTAAAAAGCTTTACGTTCAAAATAAGATACTGTAAGATTTTAACTCCAACAGAAAAAACTGGGAGAGAAGCCATCCAGCTATAACATGGCTTTATTGCTGTTCTTCTACAAAGATTATCAGCATGATTCACACTAGACTTGCAGTTTCTACCTCGCTAGCTAATACATTCCTTACTGACAAAATGAAGAACAGCTCCACAAACACAGCTCCAAAAGGTAAAATCCCTGAGATCAGTGAGCTACAGTACACATTGATTAAAGCAGAACATGACATTCTTTCTGATGCAGCATAAAGTGACACTCTAAAAACAATCTTTTAACAACTTCAATCAGTCAAATCCTCCCACAGATCTGCTGCTGCAACATCTTTCAATGTCATTCTATCAAAGAGATCAATGATTGCTTGGTAACTAGAAACCATAGAACAGATGACTTGCAAGACAAGAAGACAAATGCATGACCAGGGTATGATGAACACTCCCTAACCCAAAGAAAATTGTAAATATAATAAATGGAAACTTGGATATCCAAGATTGCTGCTAAAGACACCCAGACAGGCTCAGTCTGAGGTGATTAATGCCACACACCCTTCACACCATGATTAAGAATACAATATTATACTGAGCCCTTGAAGTCTGAGATTATTGCAGCTATAAAAACAAAGATACCAGTCTATGTGTGGGAGAATGAACGTGACAACAATGAACATAGCACCATTAAAAAAATCTCGGTGGACTATCAAGACTTATTATCATTGAATAAGAACACCTACAGCCAAACACTAGCTCCGCAGCCCTCATTTTACTGTGCGAGTATGTATGTAAGTATGTATGTATGTATGTAAGTATGTATGTATGTATGTTTGTTTGTGTGTTGTGTGTGTGTTGTGCGTGGTGTACGTGTGTATGTAATACTGGCGGTATAGGCAGACTTCATTACTAGTGGTGCGCTCGAATAGCGCAAAGGCATGGCGAGCGAGCAAACTCTTTTTACAGAATAATAGGACAGAAATTACATCTAACTGGTGCACAGTGTAACCCTTTCCATTCTCAGCTAGCATCAGAGAATCTAAAGTCTCTGATCCCAGACTTAACTAACAGAATTACCTGAATAAACTTCGAAAGCAGTGGCAAAGAAGCGCAGCTTGACAAAGACTTCACAATTGTTTAAAGAAGAGAGTAGCTATAAACTTTTTGGTATGAAACAACGTTGTGTAAGGCAGTGCAGCAGGATTCTCCGCGCTCGTTAATTGAAAAATACTGGAACTGTGAACGCTTTACCTAACTTACGTAATTAGAAGCGCGGGCGAAATTTTTGACGTACGCATACATACCTATATATATATATCTGAAATCTCAATTGAACACGACTGAGAGTCAGCTTCGCTCGCTCGCTGAATTAGACCAGAAATGACACTACAACTGAGTAATTAAGTCACGCCCTTGCATTAACTGCTTATAAAAATTGTTGTGAGTAAATATAGGAATGTGCAATTGTACTAAAAGAATAGTTGCTACAAATACCCTTCAATAACTGACAACTAATATGCACACTCTCTATGGAACAACACAAAATTAATTCACTAAGTTTTTTTTTAAAGTACAATAATTTTTTTTTATTACTAATCCCCCCTCCCCCATATAGCTTTTCATTTGAACATTATAAACACACATATTATCTCTAAATGTATATGTAATAAACTCACGCAAGAACCGGATGGAGGTACCATACTTGATCAGGAACTTGGCGGGGAATCTGATTGGTGCGGACTGGGTGCTCATAAGGCTGTTTGCGGAATCCAAAGTAATATCCAATGAACACAAGCGGGACAGATATACCGAACCACATACACACTAAAGCCAACATAGTCGTAAAGGGGACTGCTCCTGATGAGTGTTCACCCCAGATGAAGAAGTTTAGAAAAAAACCAACACCAAACACAATTCCTGGATATAAGGTAGCCGTCTGCAAAAAAAAAAAAAAAAAAAAAAAAAAATTTCACAGAACATGCAACATATTAAATAGGAAAAAAAGGGGGGGGGGGGGGGGGGGGGACAAAAAAAAAACAAAAAAACTTTTTGCCAACTCGTCTTATGAAAACGCTAATCCTTACACTGCCCAAGAGGGATCTCAACGCCCGAGTTCGCATAGTAGGCAAAAACACCAGAGAACAACC
>WLWI01001907.1_pt1 | contig 18056 bp, 10 predicted proteins | sample 6701501 | NCBI WGS metagenome assembly WLWI01 (sample SAMN12718690, study PRJNA515312) | sponge metagenome | isolation source: marine sponge | host: Mycale hentscheli | place: New Zealand: South Island, Marlborough, Capsize Point | collected 2014-11-01
TGCAAAAGACAATTCTACATCACTTGCTGCAAAGTCTGGTGGCAGCTTACCCAATTACTGCTGCAAAGCCTTTTAAGTGAGGAGCTGACTTTTGTCAACCTTAGGCAAGAACAGAAATTTCCCACAAATCTACTTAAAACATGCTTGTGAATAAATAGTTCAAAGGTCACCTCAATCACATTCACAACCGACAAGAATCCATGTACACATGACTAATCTGAATCTTGATAATTATAGTTACTGTGTATAATGGGAGTTGTTAATCTGCATCTTGATGTGCTACAGTGCTGGATCTTAAAGTATTTTATTTCTTAAATAAATTGATTTTGGAATCTTGAAATATAACTAGCTACCAATATAGAGGGTAGCTAGTAAACTCAAAGATTCATTTAAAAAGTCCCAAAGTTGGGCTCTCAAAGACTACATTAAATTGCTATTGTTAGTACAATAAAAACTAATTATATTTTATTCCAAAAATTAGCTACCTCATTATGCTCATAATTACATTAACCATGCTAGAATATGCTAATATTTATGAAATCACTTATTACGCTCAAAATCATGCCAGCACAATTTGCCAACCCTCTGTGAATTGGTACACTTCATCATGAAAAAAAATAAAACTAATTTATTAGATAAAAAGAAAGTACAAAAACATTTTAGCTAGTGGTGAAAGTATTGTTTATATAATTTTAAAATTCAACCATGAAGAAAATATTAATAAGCAACAACCACTAAATTCTGTCCAGAATAAGTAAATGCTGGACTTCTTTTGCTTTGGCATACTACAAACTTAGTCTGCCATATTGTATAAGGACACAAGTAGTAATAATTCTGACACAGCAAATCAATAAGTAGAGGTGCCTTCAGAAGAAGATCACAATGATTAGAGTACAATGAAAAAACAATGACGAACAAAATGGAGGGGGGCTCGTACGACACCAGTTGAGCCACGCTATATCCACCCCTGATTAAATGATTTTATTTATATAGACCAATTACTATCAGATTGTATTGTTATGGATTACTGATATTATAATATTTAAAATTGTATATGCATAGAATTCTGCATATGCCACAGTTCAGGTCAACATGCAAAAGGTACATCATAACGAAATAGTTAATGAATGTATTTTGTCCTATTTTATGATGATACAGGTTAAACAATATTATATTATGCAGTGCTATTTAAGTGCAAACAAATTGCGTGTTGATTCATGCTAAATATGTAAATTTAGATGGAAGTTGTTGCTGATAATTATTTGACTGCTAATGACTCAGCCATTGATGGTAAGCCATTGACTCAGATTGTAATGCTTCACTGCTTTTAGCAACTAAATTCACTTGTTTCTCAGGTATGTATGAGACTATTAACAATTGAAGATGAAGAAGTCATCGTAACTTAGCAATGATTTTAAACTTATTAAAATCCTTAAATGTCATACTTTACAGAAAACTTATTCTCTGTCGGTTTCATGTTATCCATTGAATATAATTACCGGATATTTTTTGGCAATTACAAGAATCTTGAGTACAGTGTGAGATAGTATAATATTCAATAAGGTGTGTTTATCGGTTTAGTAAATGACAATCTGATATTGATGTTGTTTACATCAATAACAATTGATGAATTACAAATATGACTGCAACAAATACAATAGAAATGTCAGTTTCCTAACTTCAATTATTTGAAAATTTCAGTTAACCGAACACCGAAAATGTAGTAATAGAATGTGCAGACACAAAGAAATGCTAAACCATGCCTCTTCATAGGTGTTTTTATAATACAATTGTTACGGTTTCAATGTGTTGAGATAAATGATATTCTTCTGTAATTCAGAATTTTTCATATGAATTATTTTTATTACAACAATATTTTATGTAACTTAACTAATAGAATGCTTGATAAAAAGTGCAAAATAGAGTATTGTTAATAGATTTTTTTTGTTATTTGTCAATGTAGTTACATTATGAGTCCCGCATTTAAACATAGTTTTCCTTTATGAAAAGTATTTACCTTTCTAAATTCAAACTAGCCCTTTCTATAACAAATAGAAACGTTTTTTATGGGGATTGGCAGCTGCTCTTAGTTATGTACTTGATGTATATACATTGTAAATCTGGGTTTGATACAAAAATTTTGACCATAGCATCGGAGGGTGGGGCTATGTACTTCTTGATAGGTGAACATATGCAGCGATTAAAAAAAAAAGATTGACAAAAAAAGCAGTTTTTCTATTTAGTTTTTTTAACAGTGAAAAACTTGTGAACAATATCCAGACTTTTTCACCCATTGCCAATATTATTATTAGTGTGTTATTGGACAGCAAAACCAGGAATAAAACTTTTTTTTGTCAACAATTCATTTTGAGTACATCAAATTTCACCTTATGTAATATTGAGGACGCTTTTGTATGTAGCTAAATGCTGAGAAGTTTTTCTTCTGGGGGGACAACTTTGTTTAGGGGATAGAAACTCTATTTAGTGGGGTGAACTCAGCTTAGGAAGAGTGGGGGGGGGAGAGAACACCCAGTGTACCCCCATTATGTGTAATAATATAATTATAATAAAAGTGTGCCTATTGCTATACACAACGGACTTTATACATTCACCCCACCCCCCAAGAAATTGTTTTCTGGTATGGCTCTGTTAATGTGTACTATTCATATTGATTTCAACTCAAGATTAGATGACAATAAGAGTAATGTATATCAACCTTGCATTCTGTTATAATAACTGTCCATTGTATAGTTGATAAACTATACAGTGTATTTTGGGATAGATTGTTCTATAGCTTCAGTTTCAGTAATAGATTATCAAGACAAATGAATAAAATAGGATGGTTTTAAACTGATACAATAACATGTTATTATAAGCGGTTCAAATATTTCTACTATATCAATTTTAAATTCAACACGAGAAAACATTTTAATATCTTGAACTTTCCAATATATGCAGGGTTGGAAACAATATTTTAATATGAGCATAAAGCAACTACAAAATGAAGCAAGGGCACCTTATACAATTAGCTGCTGTCTTATAGTAGTCATAATTGCTCACTAACCAGCACATTATGTCAATATAATAATATTGTATTATATGTAATATCATGTGTTTATGATTTTATATACAAACTGTATGAGCATAAGATATCCAATATTTTTTACTGAGCAAAGTTTGCAGTTGACTTGTACATCAACTTCACAAACATACTGTTAGCATAATTAATAATTCACTGACTCATTAAGTTGTACTGTTTACATTTTATGGTCGAATAATAATATATTTTGTATTTCTTGACATTTGTCAATTGATGTACAGTGTAAATCGAGATCAGGATATACGCTTGGGTGACCATTGGTCTTACACACTATAGTGTATTATTGTCACATTTATAAAGGCTGTTCTTTGCCAAGTTCAAGCTACACCTAAAAGAATAAAAATAAAATCGTAAGTACAGGCTCAATTATAGGCACTTGCTACTGTGATCAGTTCAATTATAGAATATCTCCAACTTCACTTACAAAAAACCAGGATTGTGAGTAGACTGGTGAGTAAAAAAGCTGATTTGGAAGGCTTACCATTGATAGTTAAACCAAACTATGTGTGTCATATTATTTACACATTATATAGAAATGAAATAAACGCCATCACTTTTCCCTCTTGCACTGGTATGTGTGGACAACTAATTGTGGATTCAGAAAAAAGTATTACTCATATTAATACAATTTTCTTGATAGAAATATTGTGTGTGGATTAGGAAAGTAAGGGTACAATAAAATAATGATGAAATTTAGATAACATTCTTATAGTACTTCGTGATCAATGTAAAAAAGAAATTTATAATACTGAAGGCAGCAATATTGCATCACGTGTATAATTTTATAAATAAGCATGACTATGTTATGTTTTATATTATGTCATCATAATCCAAGATTATTATTAATTGAGATTATGCTACAACTCGCACAATGTCTTACTAATAAATTCAGGCTTGTGATGTCAGGTGAATTACATTGATGTAGGTAAGTGCAGGGTCACTCTCCAAGCAGTGCAAAGCTGGATTTGACCAAACTGGTAACCGCATACGAGTTCTGAATACTCAGTTCACTGAATCGAGGAAAAACACTAGGGATTTTGCATTGAATAAAAATTGTGCTACTAATTTTAGAAATGACTGATAGAATACGTATAATGACATTTAATTACATCTTTAGTTTTAGCTAGGCTATCTTTAATGTCATGAATTTATGAACACACATAACAAGTGTACAAGTTATTAGTCAAGTTCACTTCCTCATGACATTAATTCTTCCCTTTTTTGAGAATCTCTATTGTTTAATTGTAACTAGTAATGTGAATAAACGAAGTGGTTGGTAAATTAGTAATTATTAAATTAGCTATTCGTTTTTCATATGTAGGTATATCTCTGGATCAGTAGAGTTTCATAAGGAAAAACACTATGGATTTTGCATTGAATAAAAATTGTGCTACTAATTTTAGAAATGACTGATAGAATACGTATAATGACATTTAATTACATCTTTAGTTTCAGCTAATTGTGATATAAATTACAAATGATTTTTAAACTATAGCACTTATAATAACATTCCATACAGGAGTGATTCTAATATGTAAAGAAAGATGATAAATTTAAATTTTTATTAGTTTAATCTTAGCAAGTTATAGTAATGATAGTTTTCCAAATAGTGTAAACTGAAAATGATCCATTACTGATTACTAGCTTGTTCGTCAGACTTATATAAGTTCTCTTAAAATTTCCTGACAATATCATTCAATAAGTCCAATAATTTATTCAATAAGTGGATTATGTATGTACATTTCTTTTGTCTATTCATTCATAAGCATATTTAATGCAATTTTGTTGCTTTATCCTGTATATTTCACTTAGTTACATATACTTTTTCAATCAATATAACATATTGTGGTGTTCTACCTGGTAAATAATTATGTAAGGTTACATTTTCTACTTCCTCAAACAATTATCTTAAATAGTAAAACTATTTTTAATGTATGCTTTTTAAGTGTAACTTAAACGATTTCATTGAGCAGATCATAATAGCAGATATGTACTGGCTATTGCTTATTGTGATCTGTCCTTGTAGTACTTCTTTTGCTGATCTGTACCAAGTGAACAGGACTAGGACTCTGTGTTACTCTGATGTAGCTGAGTTTGTATGCTACCAACAGTCACCATTCGTATCATGGACAGTCACTAGCATCAGTAGTCGCCACATATCCCCAGTTTTAAGTTTCCATGCAGTGTTTGCTCCAGAAGAGAGGATGAAATCTGCTACACTAGACACAACTGTTATAAGAGCTCAAGTAATTCATGGTAATTCATCCTTCACTCTGAGCAGCCTGACTATTGAAGCTACACTTTCTGCCACTATAGAATGTGAAGATGACATCCTCACTTATTACCCACTCGATAGTAAGTAAAGTGATGAGTTGGAAAAAATACCAAATAATAATTCATATTACTTACATGATCAGTATTTCACTTGCTGGTTTTTCACAACAAGTTTTTATTTTGATTATGTACAAAATTAACCTTGAGAAATCGCAGATAAGATATTTTATGTTTATTAAATTAATTACTGTAAAAGTAGAAACTGTTTTTGTGATCAGTCTTTGAGTGCAAGTTGAAGATATTTATTGTATTATTAAGCGAGTATTGTAACCTTCTATTGTACAGGACTTAAGTCTGTCAGTTTATTATTAAGCATGTATTTTAAGCTCCTATTGTACGGGACCATCACAATTGCAAGCATTGCCTTATTGAGATAATGATTATATGTATTGAAGAACTCATAATTGAATCATGAAAAATTATGTTGGAATAATAATAATGTATTTAAAAAATGTAATAACATGATGACTACAACATAGCTCTCTGATTTTATTTTCAAAAATATTGGAGCTAATTTTAATATTATGTCACAATTTGTTGTATACACCAAAATGTAAATTGTCAAGGTAAAACTGTAGTTTGTTGGCAATATGGAGCTAAAGTTATTGCTAAACATTTCAGCAGATCCCAGACAGATTTACTTTCAAGAAACAGTCTTGTTAATGGAAGCTCAAAGTGTTTTCATAAACTTGTGCATTGTTATTTGATTTGAGTTTAAGCACCATATGTTTGATAAACAATTCACATGTACACAAATTTTGGAATAGATAGCTTAACTGAGATAAGACAATTGTTAATCTTTAAATTAAAAAGGTCATAGTTCTAAAGAAACTGGAAACATCAAATAATAATGCACGAGTTTATGAAAACTCACCAGTGACTACAAGTTTCAATGCTTTTATTGTTTTAACAACTGAAAATCTTTCTCATGGAATTTTGAAAATATGGTTCCATAATTATAACAGTATGTAGTTCACTACTGTATGCAAGAAAATTAAGGAAGTAAATACAAGATTACTGGCTATAATAAATAACTTATTATTATGGTGCAGAATATGGAGTTAGTGCAAATGATATATAGGTGTAATATGTAACAAATGCTTGTATAATTATAATCATAACAATTGATACATTTTTTTGGCGGTAACAAATAATTCAGAGTATTTCTTGCAGACAAGTTTCATTGCAGATAAATTCAACTAATAAAAGGGAAGTTTAAGAATGTAAAATAGATTATTGATAGTCATTATTATTGTATTACTCATAATTACCAAAAAAAAATTTTTGAAAACAAATTTATTGTATATTGTAATTAATGCAAGAATTACAAATGAAGTACTAATATAAATTCTACATGAATTAATAGTAGTATAGTAGTTTAATAATACTATTATTGATACTTATCTCCGCTACAATCTCTGAATTTTGACAATACAATTGAGAGTTAGATCACTTTACATAAATATCTGCTAGTTGAAGTTTGAAATAGTAAACAGATGATGTGCATCCAAGAACTATCAATATATTATTATAACATTCTAAACTTATAATACAATAATAACTAGATAAATAAAAATAATCTCAAATCATTCAATTTTCTGAATATTAAATTGAAATATACACTAAAAAGAGAAATAAAAACTAGAATGTAATTTTCTAATTATGATATAGCGATTTCTATTAATTTTTCTAAATATTATATTATTAAACCCATAATTAAGTTATTAAAACAATATATTTTGGAATGGAAATGTGTGTTATAAGGTTAGGCTTAGCTTTAAATGCAAAGTAATAATGTACTATTTTTATACAGTAGCTTTAAGTTTGTCAGTTTGTGTAGCTGATTTGTATCAAGTAAACAAAACTAGAACACAGTGCTATTCTTATGTAGCTGAGTTTATTTGCTCCTATCATAACTCTTTATTGACATGGACTGTTATAAGTATTGCAAGTGATGAAAGATCAGATACTTTAAGCTTCAATTCTCAATTTAATATAAGAGAAAACATAAAGTACGCTACAGTATAACAGCTGAGCTAATTCTTGGCAATTCTACATTCTCTTTAGCTCGTCTCACTATTAAAGCTAATTTTTCAGCATATATCGTATGCAATACAGAAAGCATTATGTATCAACATTTTGAAAGTAAGATAGTATAGTATAAGTAGCAAATACAATAATTTGTGCAAGTTAAAATTATTATAAACATAAAAGACATTTGTTCTAAATACATGACACACACAACAGGATACCGGTTAGTTGTATATTGCAATGAAATGGATAAATAGACTTATACAGCTTAATATTGGAATCATAATCTTATGTACCATTGCATTAGGCACTGTTGCAATATTAATATTTTTGTTTACTTTATCATTACATTATATAAAAAGTGGCAGTGTCCAGTTTTGTTCCTTCAGAAGTTTTTCTAACCCCAATTACAAGTGGTTCCTCCAGTTATAGAGTAACATGGACACCATCCTACTACAATACTTCAAGATACATGATAACAGTTTATCCTCCTGAATCCTACACACAGGAAGATCTCATCATCCACAACACTGATAACAGTACAGTACACAACATCACTATAGCACTCAATGACTGCCCACACAGGATATATTCCTCTTTTTTATTCGGTACTTATATTATAGTTTAAAACAAATGTACTTTATGCTGCTTAATATGAATTTTAATATAAATATTTCCTTTATCTACTTAGTATCATATTCATTAATAACTATTTTTACTGTATATGTGGAAATAATTTAGAGTGTAGTATTGTAAACTCTCCTACTATACTACTATATAATATTACAAATGGTAAAGGAATGACTGTACATTTATCACATAATTATACAATTATTCAATGTGGAAATAATTCGTGGGAAATAGACTTCTGGAATGATACACTTGCTACAACATCCATTACCAGTAAGTCATTGAAGTTAGTATACACAAATTATTATGTCTAAAGTTACACTTTTAATGATTCCTAAACTGATGTAATTTCACTGTGGAAGTTGTATTTTGGTATTAAAGGTTAGAGTTCATTTAGTAAATTTGTAGTTAATTAGCTAGGGATAAACATAGAATTCATATTCTGAATTTGTTGATTGAAATTAAAATTTGCACCAAATACATTGAATATAGCATATAATTTTAAACTAAATAAGCACATAAGTTAAACTTAAATATGAATGAATTTAATTATTTTGTAGTAAATATAATAGACTTCAGGATGAAATATAACTATATGACAATGTGTACTTCAGGTATTACATTTTCAAATGCTTCTGATGTACTGCAGTCTGACATACCGAATTCTATGAATATGTGTGAACAATACAATAATGAAGTACTAAATACATGTTCTAGCAACTTGATTCCAATTATACTGAGTGTAGCTGTGACATGTCTTCTGACCATCATTATTCATGTCATAATAATAGTAGTATTTACAGTCATAACGAAGAGAAAAAGTAAGCAGAAGTTCATGTATTATTGTAATATTAACAATTACTATACTTTTCTATACTTTTCAATTCAGGTAAACTTAAGAATCAATTGTCTAGGTAAGATTCATAGTATTCTATATAATGAATTGAGAATTATTATTATTATTGATGAGCAAAAATTTTTCATTTTTCATTTAGTTTTACTGAACACAGTGGTCATACAAAGGTAGTGAGAGAAGATTATAATATGTTATTATATGCCAGTTAAATCATCTTCATTAGTAATTTATAATTATCTAGGAATCTTCCCAATCCAAGCACTCACGGATAGTGACGAGCCAGGTAATATATATATATAGTGTGAACAGTAGGTAATTGTATTTTTACTGCTAATGATTATTGAATGGTTGAGTAATGCTGCAAAAAAATATTATTTGTCGATAGGCACTACTATGATAGCAATATATCATCTTATAAAAATGTAGAGAAAGACTATGTAGTTTTAAGGCATTTGACTGATAATTTGGTTACTAATTATAATGTTTATAAATGAACTGATTATTATATATTATGATTTTTTACCTCAGGTAACAAAAACAATAATATATTAAACAATATTTAAATCGTTTTTTTATTGACAAGAAAAATTACTATCAGGTTGTATTATTATTGAATACTGATATTATAATATTTTTATAATTATAGAATGCTGCATATTCCGCTGTTCAGGTCAATATGGAAAAGGTACACCATAATCTAAACATTTAATGAATGTTGGATAATCCTATACAGTTCTAATAAAGTGTAAAAAATATTGAATATTGATTCATGCTAACATATGTAAATTTTGAGAGATAATGTTGCTGACATTCGTTTGAATGCCATTGACTCAGATAACGATGGTAAGCCATTGATTCAGATTGTAGTGCTTCACTTATTTCAGATACTGAATTCACTTTTTTTCAGATACGTATGAGACTATTAACAACTGAAGAAAACGAAGTCCTCATAGATTGACATGATATTTACAAACTGTAATAAAACAATTCTCACAAATATAATATTTTATTATTTTATATTCACTATTATTTTCTGGCTCATGATGCACATTAAAAATATAACCTATAATTTTAGTGATTTATCTAAAGAAAAAAGAACAAGATTGTTGAGTATTAGTGTGAGATATAATATTCTCAATAAGGCATATTATAGGATTAATAAAATAATGATCAGTCTTTGAGAGCTACAGTGATGTTGTATACTCATGTTTTTTTATAGGTGCCATAAGTTGAAGATGTTTATTGTATTTTTTAGCAAGTTTTTTAACCTCCAATTTTTGGGATCATCACAATTGTAAGCATCGCTTTATAGAGATATCATAATGTATTGAAGGAATCATAACTGAATCATGAAATATTATGTTATATGTATTAAAAAATAAGTAATAACATAATAACTTATGCAACATAGCTCTCTGTTGTATTTTCAAAATAAATTAATTTAAGTAGCTAATTTTAATATTTGATTTGAATATTAGTCCATTTCATTTCATGATGTTTATACATGATGCTATGCGAACATATAATTTGCTTTATTGATCTACTAATTTTGATTGTAACATGTTCTAATGCACTTACATTAAGAGAATTTTACGCTGGCTTTGAATCAATTATATGCATACCTCTAGTGTGAAATTAACACTCAAGTGAATATCATAGACCTTTTACCAACAATTAATTATATTCATGTGCAGGCAAAAACCAATGCTATTATCACTGTAATCTACCTTACAAATATGTTGTACACTTATGTGCTAAGTAAGAGAGTTCAGAAAGATTTTTGTCCTCTGATTAATGAGATCTGGGATTTAGGCACAGCACATACACCAATCTCCCTTTGAAAAGAAATATTTGATATAAATATAATATTAGAATCTACCCAAATTAAAAAAAATGAGCATTAATGTAATTATGAATTTACACTGTTTTATGGTGTGAACTCACAACGATGAGGTGTGCACATCTTACCATATTTTGGTGTGACTATAGGTACACATTTAATTTGGTGTGAACTACACACCTTTTGGTTTACAGTGTATATATATACACTGTAAACCAAAAGGTATAGTTAAAAGAGGTGAGTCTTAAGTTAGTCACACATGCCACCAATGCATTTAATTAAAAATCATATTTTTTGAAAGTATCTTTCTTGAAGTATAGTTATAAGCAAAATGTATTTGTACACGAAGATCACTCTAACATTTCACATGGGAAGTTGCTAGACTACTAATATTCACAATTACAGTCATATTTTGCCAATACTTTGAATTCAGTCAGTTAAGTAGTGTATTATTTTGAGATGCATGGTACTGAATAAGTATCATAGGTATGATTCACTTTCTGATTCATTCTTTTGTATATTGAACTTTCACTTACATAGCAACTGCACTACAAATAAATATGGCAATAGCTTAACTGAGACAGACAAATGTAATTCTTTTATTTGAAAAGGTCATAGTTTTAAAGAAACTAGAAACATCATGAAAACTTTTCTGTAACTAGAAAAAAACCTTTGGTATAAAGTCTTCAAGAAATTTTTTTTTATGAAACTGTGAAAATTAACACATGGTGAAAAGAGTCCATTTACAACAATAACAAAATCTGTAAACTGTCATGGTCATTAGAGTTAACAAAAAAATTTACAAGGCTGTAATTAAACTAATATTATCAACACATTATACACTAATTTACGATGTTGTTTTGGTTGTCAATGAACACTTTTCAGGCACTGTAATTACTACGTTTATCCTAATGCAATACTAGAAGCTGTTTTATTACTTTTCTACTTAATTGATAATTTAATGGTAGGTGTGCTTCAGCAATAGAACAACACAAGGAATCAGTGCCATTCTGATGTAGTGTATCTGTCACTAACATGATACAATAATAATATGGACCGACATAGTATTAGCACTAATGAAAAGTCATTAGGTTTAAGTTTCAACTCTGAGCTAGCACCAGATCTGAGGATTGCATCCACTTAGGTATACTCCACTTTGACTTGTGGAAAGGCATATTCTAATTTCACTGTTAATTAGAGATAAGTTGCTTATTATTTTGGAGTGCATTTTGCTAAGCAGTTATTTATTAATAATTAATATATGAGTACTCTCTGATGCCATCAGAAGATATTTTAACTCCCACTATAAGTGGTAATTCAAGTCATACTGTTACATGGATGCCATCCTACTACAACCCTTCAAGATACATGTAACTGTTTATCCTCCTGAATCCTACACACTGGAAGATCTCATCATCCACAACACTGATAACAGTACAGTACACAACATCACAACTACGTCCTACTTTCTTGTATTCACTTCTATTTGGATGCTCAGATTGCACTCTATTTAGTGACCTATGCAGTGCCTAGCCAAGTTGTTGGAATCAAATACTGCAGAGATTGAGCTCATGGTATAAATATCTCATTTTTCATTATCATTGTCTATTTTTCGAAATACTACCACATATATATGGCCCATTTCTACCATGAAAGAACTGAAGTGATTTATTTTTAATATTAGATATGCATCATAGAAATAGAAGCAATTATTTTACCTTAAAAACAATGATTACCCTATTATCATTTAAAGTTCTACCTCACCCTATGATCAGGATTAGAGTGACCACAACACCATGCGCATATGACTAACATCTTGTGCTATGATGAGTATAAAATAGAGCGACCCCTTACTCCATGAGCATTAGGGATTCTTAACCCAGTTATTTTTAATGACCCCTTACCCAATAGGCACTAGATATTTCTACGCTCTTTGTTTTAAATTGATCCTTGAGTCCTCACATAATAAGCATTACTGATTCTTTGTCCAATTTCAATAGTGTGCTCCCTTATTCCCTATAAGAGCATTAGTCTTATTCCTTGTTCAACAAGGAAGATGTGAGGCAAAATTGTATTATTACTCTAAACAAACTTGATGTTCATGTAGAGCTATAGCGTTTCTGAATTCACACTAAGTATTATTCTCTTCAGAATATTTGCTGTAAGAGTCTCAATAACAGCAACACAAGAATAATGAATTGAACTCAGTTCAATTTAGTCCTTTTACAACAAAAAAAGGAGTAATGTTTGATGATTGTTAGAGTGATCTCTTGCCTTGTACATACATTACAAAGAGTTCACCCTATCAGCATTGAAGTTTTTTAACCTAAGAGCACTACAGATTCTTCACTCTATCAGTGTTAGAAACCATTTAAACCACGATATATTATTTTACATCAAATAAAATATCATTAAACATCAAGCTAGTTTCAAACTTATTATACACTAATTTATGATTTTGTTATGGTTGTCAATGGACACTTTTCATGCAGTACATACTAATGCAAACAGTACGTTTTAATGTTGATATATACATCCAATGCATAACTTTACTTAGACAAAAGTGCTTGAAAATGTTTCACTATCAAGGTATGTTTAAAAAATAGAGAATATCGTATGCTCGCATGACCTTGAATCTTGTATATAATTCATAGAATGATGATGTATTAATAATATTATTAAACATTATTATAGCTTTCGTATTAGGTTTTGGGAATAATGACTATAGAGTAGAGCAGCGTACTTCATTTTATTGTTGTTTTATGCTCATATTAAAAAAATTTAACCTGCATACACTGGAAAACTCCAGATAGATCTAAATATACAGCTACCTATTTTGCTACTAAGTGTTCACTCTCATTTAAACAACGATTGTGACAGTACAAAACGATATCCAATACATTTTATAAGATGTTATTGTATCAGTTGAAAACTACCCTCCTTTATTTTCTAATTATATCTTATCTTGATAATCTAATGCTGAAACTGAAGCTATAGAACCATCTATTCTACAATACACTGCATGTGCATTGTTCATAAACTGTGCCTTGGACAGTTATGATGCATATTGGAAAATTATAATAACTTACACTTATTTACAATAGCTGTAATCTAATCTTGAGTTGAAATAAAAATAATAAGTACAAATTGATATAAACACACTTTTGCTTGTAATAACAAAACCTATTATGAATTTGAAATAGGAAATACTTTGTGAAAGTAAAGCTATGTTCAACAATTGACTCATAACGATATTTTGAAACTATGTTAACAATGAAATATTATAATTATTTAAAATACTCATTTTTTTGCACTCTTTTTATTAGTTAAATGCCATGAAAATTCTCTTTGATGAAATTATGTACCATATAGCCTAAATTAAACGGTACTAATTTCAATGAATGACATGAACTAAACATTGAGATTCAACATAGCTATTACTATCATTATTATGAAGTAAGACATTAGTATATTTTAGTAAGTAACAACACTGTCCTTGATGATGACATCTATTTTTTAGTTGTCAATAGTCTCATACATATCTGAGAATAAAGTGAATTGATCAGTAGCTGAATATTTAGATAGCATTACAATCTCAGTCAATGGCTTACCATCGTTGTTCAGGTCATCTGCAATCAAATGATTGTCAGCAGCAATTTCCCACTATATTTAGAAATGTTGGATAATTTGTTTAAATCAGCATTCAATTTTTTTTTTTGTACTTTAATATAATTGCACAAAGTATAATTAAAAAAAATGTACCTTAACTATAACCAAATTAATTCAATACTGTGTTAATTTATACCATTTGCCTGTTGACCTGAACAGTGGCATATACAGCATTCTGTGAATACAGAAAATTGCAATTATAATATCATCATTCAATAGTGATATAACCTGATAATTAATTGCCTTGTAAGCAAATAAAATTATTTATATATTGCTCAATATATAGATATTTTACCTGAAATCATTCATCAACATACATCAGTCAAATGACTATGCCTTCTACAACATGAAACTTTTAGCTACATTATATAACTATTGGACGATCACTAGCACTAGAAGTACATTACTTGCTATCAATGTGATATGTATCATACCTTGCTTGTTAATATCTGTGAGTGTAACAGGGAGGATTCCTAAGATAGTGAATATAATGATGTTTTTGCTAATGAAAACAATTATAAAAAATAATGATATTATATGTCCTATGCTTACAACCTTTTTATTGCCTCGGTGTTCAGCAAACCTGAAAGAAAAAATTACTGAGTAATAGTATTGTAATATTACTAAGTTGATTATAAGGAAATCTTACTGTAGTGATCGATTCTTAACTTTGCCTGAATTAAAAAATAATAATTGTTATATTATAATATTATTACATGAACTTCTGCTTACTTTATCTCTTCATTGTGATTGTAAATACTACTATTATTATGACATGAATAATGATGGTCAGAAGACATGTCACAGCTACACTCAGTATTGTTGACAGAGAATGGCTAGAACATGTATCGTTGATAATCAGTGGAGCATCTGAAAATATTATACATTATATATAATATAATATATTGTATATATAATATTGATAAAAATTTCACAATAACATTGGAAACATGTATTTCTTGTGTGTTTTAGTAGCAAAAGAAACATTATGAGTATGAATTATTCTTTTTGTCAAAGCACGTAGATACAACTTTATTAAATGTCTGAATTCAATACCGTAATAATAGTCCTATAGATAAATTATATTATGAATAGATATCACAAAAGGTACATTATGCTACAATTATTAGTTTTTGCTTCTTTCTACAACTTACTGGTAATTAATGTTGTAAATAGTGTTTCATCCCAAAAGTCTATTCCCCAAGTTTTATTTATGCATTGAATAATCTTATTATTATATTATGATAAATGTACAGTTATTCGATTAGTGCTTGTAATACTATAGGATAGCTATCATTTTCTCGTGATTTCACTGATTTTTTTGCTACAAAATAAACATTAATTACTTAATCTGGCCTTCCAATGAATGTGACAATGCTTTACCATTCAGATTGAATTATTCATGTTATCATCATTATTAACACTCCAGCATATTATTGGTGAGCGAGTGAACTCTATCAGGGTCAACACAATTGAAAATCGGGAATTTTATTTTGTCTGTTTATATAATATATTATGTATGAATGTACTTGACCTTTTTTTTTTTTTTACCCAAACAGTTGCCACGAGTATTAATATGGCATTGAAAATCTTTACTTTTTATATGTAGTTTAAAAACTCAACCGTTTTTTTAGTGGCTGGAATGTTAGGAGATAAAATTTATCTACAACACTATAGTTTTATGTAGCATAACTAGGGAGGCTTGCTTGGCATTTGTGCTCAAGCACACCACTAGTTATATGGTATGTAACCCAACAATAGCATGATTACTTACATGATGAAACTATAATGCTAGCAGCATCAGAAGCAGCTGTAGATTCTGCAGAGCTTATTTGCTGCCGAGTTGACACCTCCGAAACATACTTCCTACATCATATCGATCGATATAGAATAAAGCAGTAGTTACATATTGTTCTGTTTTTTCTAAAAGCATAGCTCCCCATAGCACTGTGGAGGAGTCCAAAGTATGCACAATATGTTGAGCATCTCCCACTTGATTTATACTATTGATACTTGCCAGAAATGTTCCCCGTTTTCGCCATATGGCTCTTTCAGTACTGCTACGACAAACTAAAACATTTGCGGTATAATTATCTTGAAGAGAAACATCAATAGCATGACTTAATGTCACAGATCTAATATGAATTTCAGACAAAGGAGCCATCATAGAAACATCATACTGTATCGTGTATCGTCGTTCATTAAAACCACGGCATTGGACAACAGGCCTCCAGTCTGGTTGGCTTTGAGTGACTACCATAGCAACACCCATGCGTACTCTGTTGTTAGTATTACGCAATGAAAAAATCATGGAAGTATATCGACTCCTACCATTCGTGTCATCTTGAAACGCAACATCACTAACTCTTGAGGGTGCTACAAAATGCACTAACTCAGTATTTCCATTCACCAACCACAAAAGGTCTCCACCACAGATGCTACTGGAGTAATAGGAGTCATAATTATGTCGAGTCATTAAATTGACGCTGAATTCCCAGAAAACTAGCTCTACCAGCTTCATTAGAAGGTAAGAGACCAACGAACGGCAGGGCAAAGTACAGAATCTAGTAACATTAATGACATGCACAATATAATCAGTCAAGCAAGAATACCACTCACATAAGTGAACAATAGATGCTTAGCTACTTAATACTATTTTTTAACATCCGTAGTACCTGTAGTAATAGTTCAATTTTATTGGTTCTGTGGAGCCTTCATCAATGACTTATTAAAATAAAAATTGAGAAAATATAATAAAATTTAAAGGCATACTGACTTGGTGACCGTGTAGTTTCAACTCTGAGACATTTGGATGGAAAAAACTATATAGTCGCCTAGTTAATGCATTACATTTTCAATATACTTTTTCTCACCATTTTAAAGCATCACTGATGAAGGCTCCACAGATACTGTGGAAGTTAAAGTAAATTTTATTTAGTAGCTATATATTTTGCATATTAAAAATGAATCTTTATGACTTATTAGATGCTTACTTTAATTGACATTTTCATGCATTATGTATAATTTTATATACTACTAGTTATAAAAAAACTTTAAAAGTTCAGAACTTCCCATTTGTCAACTTCCACAGTTCTTAAAGTAGTTAAACACATTATGACTTAGTTTGACTTTTGCCTTTTTTGATCCTCACTGTTTCAAGAAATCCTAAATTGCTTTTTTTAAAATTATTTTAAATTTATTCTCAATTTTTTTTAATTCAACGAAATTTAATTTACTGCTAGTTTCACACTTTTTTACAATCTTTTCCATGATTTTTAATTTTTGTGTGTCATTCCAGTTGCATTAGCTATGCTTCCTACAACATCTTAGTCTCAACTGCTCAGTTTTCAACATTCACATTACCTTTATCCACAACAGCTTCTAAAACAATTGCTGACAACAATAAATCTTTCCCTTTTTCAATGTTGTTGTTTTAGATTTGCAAGTGTCTTTATTACTTGCTATACTGTTAAGGGTGCTCACACATCCGGTTACGCGGTACGCCCACACAAATCAATTAACTGTTGCTATGGAAGGTAACTCCGATTCTATACCTTGCAGGTCCACGCTGCCCGGGGGATCTCTGAGACCCGTCA
>WLWI01001908.1_pt1 | contig 18049 bp, 17 predicted proteins | sample 6701501 | NCBI WGS metagenome assembly WLWI01 (sample SAMN12718690, study PRJNA515312) | sponge metagenome | isolation source: marine sponge | host: Mycale hentscheli | place: New Zealand: South Island, Marlborough, Capsize Point | collected 2014-11-01
TATAGCTACCAGGAGTGCAATTACACCTAGAGAAATTATTGTAATGAGAGTTCCCAAGCTGATTGCTAAGGGGCGTGAGGATCTTGAGCGATCTAATTTAGCAATAAGTTGACAATGATTAATAAATTACTGACTTGATACATTTAATTGTGTCAATATATTGAACTTTACCATGTTGTTGTGGCAACAAGATGATGTAAGTGCTGGACCAGTTTCCTGCAGTGTAAGTGTTGATTGCTTGAATCTATTAGCAAAATTCAACAAGAATCAGATAAGAAAAGCACTAGCTAATGGTCTAACCTGCAATATTGTTGTGTTATAGTCCTTGCTGGAGTTAAAGTTGAATGTTCCATTAATTGAAGTGATGTCACTCTATAAACACAATAAATCATTGCCATAAAATAGCTCAATATTTATGTAATACTTTAAGCTACAGCAGTGTGCATGAATTTGGCAGAGGAAAGATAGTATTCTTAGTTCTGAAAATTTCTTTGCATTGCCATGAGGTATCATATTTCCACCAACCTGACTCTTCAGGGATTTTATTAAACTATTAGCCTCTTAGAAAGGGTGATCCCTGTAATATCCTGCAAATCATGTTACTGTTAAAGCAAACATTTAGACTAATTAATCACAAGCATTCAATAATTATAAGATTAGACCAATTTTTTCACTGCTTGCAGGCCTATGATTTACTGAGGTGTACTGCTGGAAAATCTGTAGTGTGCTTGAGAGGAAATTATGTAGTAAACTCTTATTCTGGAACAAAAATTACACTGGATTGGTAAAACAGGAGTAAAACATAGCAAGTTATACATGTGGTTTGTAGTTTGTTCCAGAATTAGAGTTTACTGCACAGTAAACTTTGCAGTAAATGTACAGTAAACTTTGGTAAAATAAAGGCCTAGTAAGCAGTGTTTTTCACTGCATATGCAAAGAAATTGTAAAAAAGATAGCTATCTCACATATTGACATCATATGTATTTTTTTCTGGGCCAGGAAATAATTTCAAACTAAAGCCAAGATACATCTAAATATTGTTACGTTAAAGGAATGTAATTATATTCAATGAAAACAATTAAATGACCAAATATTGATAGAGTGTCAATGGACCATCTAATATAATACAATAATTTGTATGAACTTATTTTTTTTTGCTTACATGCTTTACAAAAAAAAAAAAATACAACAACAATAGTTGGTCAAATTTGCTAACTATTATGTAAGAAGTAAATAAATTCTTTGCATACACATACTGTGGTGGCATGCTAGAGGTACATTTGCCAATTTGATTATTTTGTTTAGTCCAAACTCACAGTGGCATTAATACAGGCGTCCGATTCTGTCTCTAATTGGTTTCCTTGCAGCGGAACTTGAGACAAACATATTCGATAAACAGACAGTACTCCGTTCGTTTCATGCGGTTTCTCCCACCTAACAGCCACGAGTAACTTATTGATGCCAACAAATTCAGTCCTCTCTACTGAGATGCTCAGAACTTCAGACGGAGCAGGAGACAAGGTGCTGAGGTTGCAACGAAATGGAGTTTGTAGTTTCTGACCGTCTGACCAAATGATGCTGAGCTGCATTCACATTCAATATTATTCTTAGTCTCCTTGAATAAGATATCTCTCCTTGGTTGGTATAATGGGGAGTTAGATTCTATTTCTTTTTTTTTAATGTCATTACATAATTTTAAGGGCCACATCGTGTGTAATCAAGCTTTACCTTGAAAACGTAAAAGTTTTCAGGACTTCTTGGTTGACTGTACAGAAGAAATGGTGTTGAATATTGCCTAATCTGCAAATATCATGCAAATTAATCTATACATGAAGAAATTTGACTGTTAGTACTACTACTATGACTATTATTTTATCACTAGCAAGTACCCCACCACAAAGTAGCGCTTGATGTACAAACTCTTGCAGGAGTAGCATAAGGTATTATTATCCATATTACTTCTACCACTTGGTTTAATTACATCGGTCCGTTTATTTTTCTCACTTACTTTTCTTGACCCATATGTATACACACACCACTGTCATTGTCGTTACTGAAGAATCTTTATCAACCTGGCTTAGCTCTATTTATTCATACATACCACTGTTGTCGTTATTACTGACAATGCTTTACTGGGCCACTTTGACGACACCAGAGAGTTTGACGACGCTTTACCAACTGGGACCAACTCACGAATTATTCCTGAATACACACCATTGTCAGTCGTCATGTAAAATAATTGACATATTTTTATCCACTTCACCACTTCATTCTTAAGTTACATCAGCGCATTCATTTAATTTTTAAATTTTTTTACCGCATTGTTACTGATGACTCTTTACCAACCCGGTTCAATTTTCATGAGTAAACACACCGTTGCCGGCATTGACGACTCCTTACCAACCTAGCTCATTGTCGTTGCTTTATTTACACAACTGTCACGCTTGACCTACTCCTTCTGGTGACACTTTACCAACCCAGCCCACCACATAAATTATTCATGAATACCTATACTGTCGTCGTGGTCGGTTGTCATCATTGTCAGTTGTTGTTGTCGTTACTGACCGACAAGTGTATTATTATTATTATATTTACTATGACAAAAAGGTTTGTTAAAAATTTTAAAATTATTGATCTCAGTATATTGTTCATAGGGATAATGCAACCACATGTGTAATGCAAGTACATTGTATGTTCTCACTGAGCTAAAAATGGAGGTCAATATTGCTTGTGCATAACACTATAAAACAAGTATTACTATAACTTATTTTCATTCCTATATTTCACTTTTTATCACACATCCTTATCCTACAATTTCCATTTTCTCAAATAAAGAGATGTCATCTTATCTTACTATTGCAGAGTGACTGGATGAGGTAGAATCCATCTCCGTGCTCAGCTCTTTATTCACGACCGGGTCATATATCCGATAGTCCATGGCGTATCTGCTGACATCACTATCGTATGCCCCAAGACTCCAGGACATAGTGAATACAAAATATGCTATTGGAGAAGTCTCACGATTAACATTAATTCTCTTGGCACAGTTGAAACTGGCAACAATTTTACTCATGTAATCTATAAATAGAAATATGATAAAGAATGCGTGGAATGATAATCTTATATATTATCCTATATATACATAATGTTTATGAAATTTATGTAAAATCCAGTTAGGAATTTTGACTGTTCATAAGAAAAGCAATGCATTTTTTCTATTAGAAGTATAAAAGGAAAGATGATAATCTTATATATATATATATATATATAATATTGAAATCCTATATATATATATATATATATATATACATACATATATATAATATATAATATATATTATGTAAAATCAAATTAGGAATTTTGACTGTTTACAAGAAAAAGCAGTGCATTTTTTGTATTAGTAGTTATAATCAATAATACAGATGTTGAATGAATATATATTAGCATAGTATTATTGTTAAAAAAATGTTTTGGTCTGTGGACCTTCTTCAGCTAAAATGAAAACTAAGGTCCACGGACAGAAACATTCTTTAACAATTAAACTATGCTATGTTAAGCTATAATATACTCATTCAAGTTGATACTCATAGCAATGAAACCCTGTTGTAGTGAAGTAAAAAATCAATTTGAATATCTACACTGAAAATAATATCATGGCTGCTGTGGTTACATTTCTTCAGCCTCAGGCTATCAATTACTACGTAACACTACTTCATCAGTTGCATTATAGTTGCTACTTTCAATTTCCTGAGAACATTTCACCAAAAATGGAAGCATATATTACTAATTACTGCTGTTATTGTAAACATTTTCACAAAGTCAACATAATTATTTAAAACTTTTTTAAACTAAGAAAACATTTAAATATACATCTTTATGTCAATGGTTGTTACAATTAATATAATTGTTGGTTGCACAATTGTTTTTAATTTTCAATTGGGAAATTGAGTCTAAATCCACGTATGTGGGGACGATACCTTAATTATGTTATGCAACAGGAAAGTAATTGTCGTTAGTATTACTACAATGTATTACCTTGTAATGACATTACATGATACAGCCTGGTTTCTGTCATGTTGCCATGCCTTCCCACTGAACTGATCTGCAAACAAAGGCAAATGCTGTACATTAATCGTAATAACCATCTCATTCAATTGTGATCAGTCACTGGATATTAGTTTTAGTTTGACTTTTATATGAAGCAGCACATTTAGTGTCAAGTTAGTGTGTCACTTAATAAACAAGACAGGACAAAAGTGCTGGTAGACAATACTGGGAAATGAACCGGAGAAAGTAAGGATGAGTTAGTAAATATATCATTTGTAAAAATGCGAGTTCAAAACATTTAAAAAGTTCAATCATGTATAATATTTTCTTTTGCCTACCTATTTTTTGGAGTGGTGATACCCAACCCCCTCCATCCACCTCCCCTCCCCCTCACACCTCCCTTCCTGCCCAGCTACCTTCACCTCTGCATGCATGCCCCCTCGCATTCTTCTCTACTCACCTCTATCAAGTAAGTGCATCCCATCAATGGAGACTCAAATACACTATTAGCTCTGAACACTGCTGACAAAGTTGACGTTGAATTCTAACATTTATGTACACAAGGCTACTCTCAAAATACTGACATAGTTAAAATTTCAAAACTATCAGCTGCATTTACAACGATAATTATTTGGCAATTTTGAAGTGTTCATCATAGCAATCTCTGGATACTTGCTGCACAATGATTCGGTTTAATTTCTGAACAAAGCTTTGGGGTATAATGTACTCTATACAATATGAACTCAGAAAAGAAGTTGTTAGGATAACTTGATAATTAAAATGTGCAGCAGATTAAAATGACAATTTTCTAAGAAATTGAACTCACATCATAGGGATGGAAGGATTCAAGCATAGCTCCATGAGAAGTGCAGTTAACTGGCTTCAAATTTGCAACATAGTTTCTTAAATGAATATCATCTAGTAGTAAAAGAAGAATTCGGATTTTTTAAATGTATGATAGAGGTGGTGATGTTTCTCTCTCTCTCTCTTTCTGAGTGTGTGAGTGTATGTATGTAAGGGAATAATTTAGGACGGGGGATAAGGTTGGGGCACATGGGAAGTTGGGGTAGGATTTCAAATAGACTTGTTCTTTAATCAAGAATACAGTCAAAAATAGATTAGCATAATTATACACAAAAATGCTCTTATACAGTTCTGCATCCCATAAGAATTTACGGTACTATTCGTCGTAAAGTACAATTTATTATTAATTATCTTTCTATTATAGTCATACCCTGAGGGTGCCTCCATTCCACAGTTAAAATAACATGTTTAAACAAATCCATATCTAGATTCTCAAAAATGCGAATATCTTCTGGAAGATTTGGGATCTGTGCTTCTTCTGAAAAAACAACAACAAAAAAAACAAAACGAAACAAAACAAAAACAAACAAACAAAAACAAAACATAAACACATACTAACAAAAAACAAGGCAATATTAATAAGACTTGGTTATTGCAATTATGTTTTAGTGAAACTACCTCCTTCAATGTACAGTTCCACAGGTTGGCTAAAACTAGTCCATCCATTCTTGTCTACCAGAGAAAGTGAAATATTAACATTTCGACACTCGTATCCTGTTAGATTAAGAGCTTCTCTTGGATCTCGCTAGAACAAACAATTATTACAAGGAAACATATATCATATATACATGAAATAATAATAATAATAATAATAATAATAATAGTAGTAATAATAATAATAATAATAATAATACTGAGGAATAATAAAAAATGGATGGTGTGCTAGTCCTTACAAGTGACCGATGAAATACAATGGGTTTAAGTTTGTCATTTTTATTTGGTCTCAATAAATTTTTTTTTCAATTTTACCTCACAAAAACTTACTACAACTACTAATGGATTAGGGACACACTCATTTGTCAAGAAATCTTAAATCCTCAATTTCATTATGCTATTAATATGGGAGGATTAATAGTTCAATTAAAACAAGCAGTCTGAAAAAGGGACATACTTGGTCCTTACATATATTGTTCTCAAACTGCCTTACCTGCCATATATATGTGACATTTCCACTGAGCATGTCCTGAACTTTATAAACAAACCCTGTCAAATCTGAAGACATCACAGATGTACTTTTAAGTACAACAGTAAAAAGAGTTTCATCCATGCCTTCTTCTTGTCTAAACTCAAGGTTTGAATTTAATGGTATAGGATGTCCTGATCGTCTTATATGATAATGCATCTGTCCTATGTTACACCCTCTTGCACAAGGAATATCCTAAAAGAATTGAAAGAATATATGAATACTATTATTACTGAGTTGCTCCTAATGAATCTCATTAGCCTTACATTGCACATGACATCACATGAAGGATTTATCATCCATGGATCATTGGAGTCGGAATTAGTGCAAGATTCTCGATTACTGCATTCTTGCAGGCATCTACTATGCTAATTGATTAGGAGTACATTCTTTAAATAATGCAAGATGAACAATAGTATAACTGGTAATGATAAATAATAGTAAATAATAATAATAATGATAGTAATAATAATAATACTAGTAGTAGTAGTAGTAGCAATAATGATGATAATAATAATAATAATAATAATAATAATAGTAATAATAATAATAATAAATATTACTACTATTAATAATAGGAATAATAAACAGCAATGGTAGTAGTAATAATAATAGATAAATATTAAATAAATGACCTATGACAATGATATTGATAATAGTCTTTATAAACTATGAAAGCGGCAAAATATTAATACTTACACATCCTATAATACAACCATGAAAGGGGTTATAGAGTTGACATCCTCTGACACATTCATGTATCTAACCAACACAAAGTCAACTGATAGTGATAGCTTGTATATATATATATATATATAATATATATATATATATATGTATATATGTATATGCTGTACATATCTTACTGAGGAGATTCCTTGTTCACAGTTACTGGGGTTGTGGACTCCTTCAAGAAATGGCCAGTTAGGGTATGTATGATTCACTTGGTATCTTCCTGCCTGTAAAATATTGTGTTGGTATTGAGTCATATTGTAATTGGGAGTTGCTATTATATTTTAGATACATTTGTTACATAGCTATATTATAATTTTAAAAAATTTAGTTGCTACAAGCCAATTAATAGCAAAAAATATATATTTAGTTTCTTGAGAATTTAATTATTAAAAAAAAATGCGCTCGTATATTTAATAATGCAATTAATTTAAAAGAATCATTCAAATAATATTCATGCAGCAATGATCAAGGGGAGAATCCAGTGGAGTAGCCAGGGGGCCAGACTCTCCCCCTTTACCTTCTCCCTACTAAGTTTATTGAAAAATGATAATGTACAAATATACCAACCAGTACATGCATTTCAGTCCACAGAACAAGTGCATGCTGACTTATGTTCTTCATGTCATAAAACAATCTCAAAATCATTGATTGATCATTCCTTGTTTCAATAGATTTTGTAAGTTTTGATCTAAGTATATTTGGGCTCCTCGTTGCTGTTACTGTGGAGTCACTCCTGAATCCACATAGATATCTATTTGATTATATTGATTTCACGATGCTAAACCCACAAGCGGCAAAATGGTGACAAATTTCTGACTTCAACAACTACATTCGTCCCGTGATGATATAAATGTACCCTTTTGCTGCTACAAAGGGATAATTTTTAAGTACCAATACATCTTCAAGAGACAAGATTATCTATCATTTTACTTCCATGATTGCTTTCAGTTCTCCTGCCTACAGGACAAGCCCATGATGAAACCAGCAATTACTGCTGTAGCTTTGAACTTGTACTTTCAGCATGCTCAGTCCTGAGTTACTCATGTTTATTGATAAGCACTTTCAGAAGTTTGGTTTTTTACAAAACAAACAGTTGATACATTTTTGTGAATAAATTTATCATATTCGCTAAAGCTATACTTTCAGTCTTACAGAATATGTAATTTAAAAAAATCCATGTTTATAAATTAACCTTGGGATGTATAAAAGTTTCAGTTTAGGTAACATCTTTATAAGAGAAGCTTGAATAGTTTATATGAAGAATGTTTATGATTCTTTTTTCCAAATAACCTAACATTTTCCCCCTGAGTTAGAAAGACTTTCTTTAAATTCCATTTTCAGTTTTCCCTTTTGCTCCTGACCCACCAAGTATTACTGCCCCACAGAGTATAAGAACACATAAGCACAGCCACACTTGCACAAACTTCCAAGAAAGATCCTGAGATTGTTCAGCCCAGCCTTGTAACTAGCTACATGTATAAACATTGGCCTAACCTAATATAGCTAGGAAGGTCATAATATTACAATTGATCATTTATCTTGCTTAATTAAGGGTGCTGGCACACCGCCTACGCAAACTCATTAGCTAAATCAATTATGTTGCTATGGCCCAAGTTTATATACTTTCTATTCTTTGCTGCCTACTCTATACAGCGGACTGTGAAGTGAACCCTTCCAGAAGCAAGCTTACCTGAAATTGGACTCCTACGGCAAGAAACACGGAAGGCATGAGCCCTCCAATTTCACATCCTACAGAGTGAGCTACAGTTGGCAGTTCAAGGCTTCAGCGCCTGTTTAAGCAATCTACGGACCTTGGAGCTCAAGCCCGACAAATTTACAGAAGCTTTTTCCGATTCACAATTTACTTTTCGCACAGCAGTAGTTCTTTCATGACAAACTTTGACGCTTTACTTCCGTTGTGTACCTTTATTACGTAATCTCTCTGTGTAACTTTATTTGTTGTAGTATTGTGTAACTCTATTCCAAATTTAGAACTGCTCTGATACGTCATTCTGTAGTTTTGGCAAGAATAGCTTGCAGAAGCTAAAAGTATTGGTACGCATACTTTATTCCATAACAGCCCCGCCCTTTCGGGAGGTTAAGGAATACGCGCATTTTGTTGTCAACGAAATCTTTCGTTGAGTGGCTCCGAGAAGAGCCGGTTTGGAAAAAAAACAAAAAAAACACGGGAACAACGGATGGAGAAGGCGGCGAACAGCAGACTTCTTACGGGAACTGAGCGCCTTGAACGGCTTCTCGCCGAGTGGCTTGCTCCTGACTCCCCTCTTCTTCAGGCTGTCGTCCTTAGTAAGGCTGGTTTGGTGGAGAAGCGATAGGCTCTGGTGGTCGAAGCCCTCTGTAACCAGCTTCTTGGCTTGTGTTGGTGTGACACTGGGTTTTCCTAAGGACCTGGTGAGAACTGCTGCTTTGATACAGAGTCTTTTGGGAAAGCCACTTCTTCAGTTGCATCTGAGAAGTCAGAAAGGAGAGTTCCTTCAAACAGCCACTCAGTGAAGGATGCAGCAAAACTCTCTCAAGTGCCAGTACATCGGGAAGAGTAAGGTAATAACAGTAATAGCAATAACAATAACAGTAGTGGTACAATAATAATAATATTATTATTATTATTAATAGTTGTTGTGGTAATAGTAGTAGGTAGTAGTATAGTAATAATAATAATGATAATAATGGTAATATAATAATAATAATAATAATAAATAATCTTATTATAGCTTATACTTTCAATGTCAACTCCAATAATTTTCTGGTGGAGTTTTTCCATGCCAAGTGATGTTCCCTGCAGCACCTCTTCCCGGTCCTTATTCATCTAAATAAAATTATTAATTAGAGGCTGCAATAATATATTTTTACCTTCCATAATACTGGTAGCATGTCATAGAAGTGCACATTATTCGGAAAGTTGAGAGTTGCCAACTCACCATTTTGTTCAACTTCCGCAAACAAAATGGGGAAGTCAAAAGCAGATCCGTTGTGTGCTACCAAGACTAATGTATGTACATAGATTAAAAATGAATAAAAAGAGGGGGTAATACTTTTGCATACCCGGATAGTGAGGAATCCCTGTTTTTTCACTGACTGGAGTGGTGTTACTTGCAATCCACTCTAAAAAATTTGGCAACACAACAGACAGTGGCCGTTTACTCTTTAAAAGATTGGAGATGATACCTGTTACCTTAGAACTAATATTACAACTCTAATTATTTATAATGTATTTATATAATTTCAGCAGCAGAAATGTTTCGGCTGGTCCGAACCATAGAGGAAAAAGTTGGATTGGGGATGGAACCAGGAGGTTGGATCACCTTGGCTATGAGTGCTCGAGCAACTTGGCAGACCTAGCAGACTACTCAGGCGAGCGTAATCAGCGTACAAATGACCACTGATCAGAAACGATAAGACTGGATAGTACTGTTTCTATGAACAGCTAGAATGGTGAATCTGAAGGCTCATGGAATGACAAAAACTGACTGTGCCAGTAGATGTGCATGTTGAAATCATGTCATCTTCGTGAGGAAACTTGATGTCGTCATCACAGAGCAGGGACAAGCGGTCTATCAAGTCATCTTTGAGGGTGCTATCAAACTCCTCTGCAAGTAAGCCATCATCATCCTCCATGAAACTCGCTGTTATCAGAGTTGGACACTGTAAGTGATAGTAAAAAATTAATTTAAAAATTATTTTTATTAACTTATTTTTACGATTATATTTATTGATTGATTAATTGATTTATAAGAATAGATCTATGATTATAATTAAGGGAGTAAAATTCCAGGGCTACTTCCCTTCTGTGTGAAGCCCTGATGCATATACACACACAGTAGAGAGATTCAAATTTTATTATATTTTATATACGTGTTCAACACAATTCTAGGCACATCTGCTACAGCTGATCCAGAAAAATTAGCCGGCTTTGCCTCAGGAACATGAAACTTGCAGATGGTGGTGCCATACTCACTATCAGTCAGCCCAGGAATATCAGTGCTGGATTCTCTAGAGGAAACTGCGTGAGCTGGTACAAATGGACATGAGCCAGAAAGTATAGATGGACCTGCGCTGAGGGGCACTGTTGGACCTGCACTGGGGGCCACAGACGGACCTACGCTGAGGGGCACAGACGGACCTGACCTGCGCTGAGGGGCACAGACGGACCTGACCTGCGCTGAGGGGCACAGACAGACGGACCTGCATTGGGGGGCACAGACGTGACCTGCGCTGGGGGGCACAGACAGACTTGCGCTGGGGGGGGCACAGACGGACCTGCGCTGGAGGGCACAGACAGATTTCTGTCACCTCCATCATGACTAACCAACTCGGGACCTGTACAATATTATAGATGAGACTGTACATCAGATTTATCAACAAAAAAACATGTAATTTTTTGCTGCGAAAAAAAATGAATAAATTTTAGACTAAAAACAAAAATATTTATTATGATATACAGCCATGCACCATTCTTTTTTGTGTGCCATACACTACATGGAATATATTTATTAAGTATATATATTTAGAATGATTCAAAACATGACTGTTGACAGATTGTATTCTGTAACTATGATGTTCAAAATATCAATGTTATCATGTTTTGCTATAGGTACCTCTACTGGAGTAGCATATTTTCTTCTGCCTTGCTGCAGAAAGCTGTTGCTTCCTCTTTGTGCCTGTTCTGCTAGCCATACCAACCACAATTAGATACAGGCCACGAGCCTCTGCTTTGATAACGCAATAAAAGCCACGAGATCGCCAACTATAATTTTCGAGGTTGTAGGCGGGATTGTGTGCGCGCGTTTCTTTAAGCCCAACCACAGGCTACAACTCCGTGGTTTGGCAGCTCAATTGGGTCAATTAACAGTGCACGCGCGTTGCTATGTGCCAGCACCCTTAAGAGACCAAAGTTGCCATCCACAAAGCACCTTGTATGGCCAACAAGCATGAAAGATAGGGTAATTTTTTTATTCAGTCCGGTTACAAGCCTCCAGGCCAAATAGCCGATAACTGTGCGGTTTTTATTCTGACCGACACAGTTATCAGCATGGAAATGCAACTCCGGTTCATGGCCAGAGTGGATCTCAAGGAAGTGATGCAACATGGATACAACAGAATTTGAACCGTGTGAATTAGTTCCATTAGAGCCAATAGTCTGTGATTCATCAAACATGTAATTCATTTGAATATTAGTTGAATCACTACAAATGCCAAATATTTGTACTTTCAAAGGTACTTTAAAGAACAATGGACCAACCTGTCTGGAATGGTAAGGAACCTGAAGCATTTGGGAAAAATCAAAAGTATAATGCCCATAATCAGAGGGAGATGCTGATGATGATTGTAATTTTTCTTGTGCCTTTTTAATGCTAGCAAGATAATAATTATGTTCCTTCTGTGCATTAGTCACATGTTCCTTAAATTTGCTAGATAAATCAATTTTTTCTGATTCAACTACAGCATTCTTTATTAGCACTCGAAAATTTTCACAGTAATGACACACATCAGTACGGGGAGTCATGAACTTGATATGAGGTAAAACTTTGTGCCAAATACTTACAAAAGCATGATATTTGGCTGCTTGTTTACCAGCTGAAATGCATGCTTCAGTATATATCTGATGAACAACTTTGTAACCTTCTCTAGCAGGCAGATAAATTGGTGAAACTTCTGCCCTTCCTCTACCAGCAGCTGGTTGTGGTAAGCCAAAAATTTGGGAGTAATTTGCTATAAAGTCAACAATATTCTTAGTCGCATTAGTAAGTTAGGGCTATCATGCTCATTACAGTTAGCTCTAGAAAATAGCTGTACTGGCATCAAATTCATTATCAGTACCTGCATCTTCAATATCAGAATCTTCAGTAGAAAAAAGAGAAGCTGATGTACAGAACAGAACTAAGAACTGACTCACAAAGAATCCAACATGACTTTTATACTAGATACACGCTAACACACAAGCTCTGTTCATGACACCTATAAACATGTCTTCTGCACAACCAACTCGTGACTCTACAATCATGCAACAAACAACTCATGATCGTTTCTATGTACACACACAGTCATGCAACAAACAACTCGTGATTGTTTCTATGTACACACACAATGTTCATTATCCTCTCTTCTTCTTTATTCATGTGGGAACTCCCACACACGTGTTTCTGCCTGTTCTGCAGTTTCCTTGTAGATTTTCCAAATTCGTCTTTTGGAAGTGCTGGAAGGAAGGAGTTTGATGTCAGTGCGGGAGTAACCAGGTACACGGCCTGGAAGGAGCAAAGCATGTTTCTCACAGTGATTGAGAAGAAAAAGTATGACATTTTCGACATCCGACATCCTTCATCCTGGAGGCATTCGTTTTATGTTTTCATGAACACGGGGTGCTATCCCATTCATTTGTAAGGATTTCATTATGTTTTTTAGTCGTTTTGCACCAACAACATGAAGAAAACGGAATGTTTCTGCACAAATCGGACGCCCTTGGTGAAGAAAATGTGTATACGGCCGTTTTCGATCTTGGGCTGGGTTGTGGTTATCGGTTGCAGTGTGTTCTCTTGTATTAGTGCAGTGCGTTCTCTTGTATTAGTGCATGCTATCAGTTGTCCCATTATTGTCAAATCAAGCTCAACACTGGTTAGATCCATGCAAGAGAGGCGCTTCTCTTTAACATATTGTCTGCTGAAGTGAATAGAGCATGACTTGTTTTTCCATTTTGTGCAGGTGCATCCGGTGGTCATGAAGAGGTCAACTTTCTGATCTTCGCTGATATCACTCAGCCGTAACTCAAGACCAATATCTGATTCAGGTACACATTGAGTAGCTTGCATAACTAAAAATTCAGTGTCATTCTCATTCCCATTAAAAATCTCATCACCATCGTCCACATCACTACACACCTCAACTGAACCAATTTCCGCTCCAAGACTGCACTCCTCAACTGCACCAATTTGCTCTCCAAGACCACACCCCTCAACTGCACCATTCCACTCCAATGCAGCACCCCTCAACCTCACCGATTTCCACTCCATTGCCATACCCTTCAACCTCACCGATTTCCACTCCATTGCCATACCCCTCAACTGCAGCAATTTCCCCTCCAATGCCGCACCTCTCAACCACAAGAATCCTATCCTCTCTAATTGCACAACCTTCGATAGCACTAATACCCTCTTCCATGCCGTATTCCTCCAAAGTCTCATTGTTAGTTCCACATAGTCGTTTATTTTTTACTCCTTGTGACTTTTAGTTAAAAGTATCCTTGATTATTGTTATCCTTGATTATTGAAAAACAAAGTTGATAACTTTTTAGTCATTTCAATGAATGATGTTAATGGGAATATTAATGTGCAATCAAGCTATTTACCTCCAACTGGGGGGTTGTCCAACTTGGAGTAGTGGGAAGCCAACCTCATCACTGCAATCTGTGTCACTGCCAGACTCATGCTGATTATTCATGGAGTCCTCACAAAAATAGTCCAAGACCACATCAAGAAGAGCTTCCTGGTCTGCAGAGTCTAACTTCATAACCTCATTAATTGCCGAGGCAACTTGTCTTTCATTATCATCCATGGCAGTGCACACTTTATTACAGCTGTTTAATATATACCCACGCGGGAAAGTGTTGCTAGGCAACATATTGAATTTACCTGTGGGTTTTCAATTAAACGCGGCATCTGTTACCGCGTTTTTCCATTTCAGGCAGGCTTGATTTCCGTGTCACGCACGGTCAAACGGTTTGGTGCTGATTGTGATCATGTAGGAGACATCTATGAGTGTCCACAAGGAACATATGCCATCGGATGTCAAGCTCCACTACAAAACAATTTCATAAACACAAAAACACAAACAACAAAGATATTTGTAATACAAACAACAAATAATTCATGATCCTATATAATTGCAACTTTATGATGTATTGTATGCGGTTTCATACAGGATTTTTTTGGGGGGGGTGGGGATGGGGCTCCGAGTGTACTTCGCCAGGTCCGGCCAGCACCTTTCTCTCCTGTTGATGTAGATTAGACAAAGTACTATGATCTAAAATTTGATTCAGGTCTTATTTTAAATAAGTATTGTGTAATGCTAACGTGACGGCGTAGTTACGCAACTTTTTTTGCATGTATTATTATTGGATTTCAGACGTTTGGTTAATTGAAGTGTTCAGATAATTGAAGTTCGGATAATCAAAGTTCTACTGTATTATCATTATTGCTGTTAGTATTACATTATTATTATTATTACTACCATCATTTTTTTTGTTTTTTATAGTAGAAGCTCAAGTCTGATATGCTGTCTGCAGTGTCATCGTTGGTAAGCAGAAGGGTTAACACACACAGTATACACACACACAGTGTACACACACACAGTGTACACACACACACACACACGCACACAGCAGGGTTTCATACAGAGGGGGAAAGGGGGGGAGGATCCCCCCCATATTAAACGTTTACCCATCCAATAGAAAAAGATTGTATGCTATTTTTAGAAACAGAGCAAAGTTTAGAGACTGATAAGCCTATTATTATAATTTTATATGCCACATTTCTACACTTCCTTGATGTACCGATATTTTTCCTCCTCAAGCGGAAAATCCTGCATGAATCCCTGCACAGTGTACACACACACACACACACTGTGCAAACACAGTGTACACACACACACACTACCACAGTGTACATGCACACAATGTACACACACAGTCATACACCTGAAATTTATGCAGGCATTTTTCCTGCTGTGTACTATTATTATAGTGGCATTCAGTAATACCATGGCTCACCGGGTTATCATCAGCTAATAATAGTATTCACACATCCTAACTCGAAGCCTTGCTAACCTTTCAGCAAACTACGGCATTACTAAGGCCTTTGACTTTGTGCGCATGTGCACATACCTGTCTATTTCACTCTGTTAACTGTATTATTTCAACTCCAGCTATGCTATTTCACATTCCCTAGGTAATTTTAATTTAACGGTGATTTTTTCCCAATGGGCACTTTACGCAAATTCTGTTATCATTTAAAAAAATGTTGTTAGTTGTTTTTTTTTGGTAATAAGTCTGGATTTATTGTTTTTATTTTTTAGTGCTGATTTTGATAAACGTCAGTCAGTCACACACACACACACACGCACACACACAATTTGTGCCCTCCTCATTGAATTTGGGCTTTATGATGTGGGATTCTGTGTATGTGTGCGTGTGTGTGTGTGTGTGTACGTGTATGTACTCAGTAACACCTGAAGTCATTCCATAATCAAATTGTGCACCTTTTATTTTGTGCATGTATGGGTGGTAATAAAGTCAGAGTGCACACACACACAGGCTACTGTCTCTATTATCAAGTGACTCTGTGTCAGTGTGTACGTGTGTTTTTCATTACATTTTTTAAATTTAATTTACAGTATGACTTCACTTATCCAAACACGTTGGATAACTGAACACCAAAGAAAATGTATTGTATAATCTTAATGACAGAGTGTGGTTTACCAACTTCTTTTTGCATGTGTTATTATTGGCTTTTTGGGATAATCGAAGTCATCATTATTGTTATTATTACATTGTTATTATAATTATTATTTATTTTATTTTTAGTATAGAAGCTCAAGTCTAAGATGCTGATGTACATTGTCATCATTGGTAAGTAGAAGTGTTTACATACACAGTACACATAATACACACACACACACACACACCAGAATTTTTCTTTTTTCGTACTTTTTTTCAGATTATTATTTTTATTTCTTAACTTTAGTGCTGATTTAAAAGGTCACACACACACACAAGCATACAAGTGCAAAGATGTCTGAGATAAAAAAAAGATGCAGGTGGTAGGAGAGCTTGGGCCTTCCTCATTGTACTTTGAGGTTTATGATGTGTGTTAGTGTGTGTACTCAGTAAATCATTGCATAATCAACATTAGGAACACACACACACACATGCACACACACACACATGCACACCCACACACATGCACACACACATAGGTTACTGCCTCTATCAAGTCACTCTGTGTTGCTTTTTTATTCTATACTTTACTACAGTGACTTAGCCTGATTTCCACTGACAGATTCCTCTTATCCATTCACATTTTTGGCGGTGTCATGGGCTGTAGGGGGTGTGGCATCAATCTGCAGAATAGAGTAGGCCCCACCCACTATCTGCAGCCATGGGGTTTTTTTTGGTGAGACCAAATTGTAAGTATCAAGGGTGTTAATTAGTGCTAATTGTGTCATGCCCGCATTATTGGGCTCACCATACCCCCAACAGCCCCTGTCATCACATCCTGCTGGACTGTGTATCACACCCCTCTGCCCCACTTGTACCGCCTAATCAATCAACCCTAGCTACTCAACCTGATGTCACCTAGTCCCCAAATACATCACAATTGCCCCCTAACTCCTACCCCACTTCCCCGTCCCCCCTTCTACCAGTTGAGCCATAAATGTTCACTTTAATTAACTTATCATTATTATTATTATTTTTTGAATACATATGGATGCCTGCAATGTCTGACGAGGAGACCACGAGTCATGTTTCATACTGTCTGCAGTGTGAGCGAGGACTCCGTTAGCATGACCTCTGACCAACTGCTAGTCTCTCCGAGCCGTCCCTAAGCTTAGGGGATGGAACCTGGCTCGCCAGTGTGCGTGACACATCTGACAGGCTCTTTTTGGGCATCCTAATGTATTGCAGGAACGCCGAGCTCTGCCACCTACCCAATGTTTGAATGGTCGAGTCTGCAATCCCTGCCTGTGCTGCTGATGTGGCTGCACCTATTCTAAAACTGTGGCCTGCGTATTGGTCTTGCGGGAGTCCCAGAGTCCTCAATATGTGCCTTATGACGTCGACAGAGTTGCATTTCAGCCACACTTTGCTGTCGCTGTCTGTAAAGAACGGACCTGGCTTTGACCCTCGATATGCCATGAAGCTGACCAGGGCAGTTACTGGGCATAACTCCTGGTAGGTGCGACCCACAATGACATCTGCACCTTTCCCAAACTGGTCACACTTCGCTTTCTTGAGGTGGAACTTCACCATCTTTGGAGTTACTTGGTCATCCACAGTCACATCACCCCACATCAGAGAAGTCGCAGGATGGGCAGATGAGCGGTTCTCAGGGAGCAACTCGCCTAATCGGAAAAAACCAAAGAATGCTGCACATGCTACGGCCCAGATGAGGACCTTTTGAGGGTGGTTTGACTTCTCTAGCGTGTCTCGAA
>WLWI01001909.1_pt1 | contig 18047 bp, 14 predicted proteins | sample 6701501 | NCBI WGS metagenome assembly WLWI01 (sample SAMN12718690, study PRJNA515312) | sponge metagenome | isolation source: marine sponge | host: Mycale hentscheli | place: New Zealand: South Island, Marlborough, Capsize Point | collected 2014-11-01
ATTAAGAATGTCACAAAGAAAACTTTAAATAACGTGACTTGATTTTGTTGCTTCTTTTTCAATTCAAACAGTTGCGGGGAGCGGTTACTATGGCATTGAATCCCCTTTACCGCATACGTAATTTAAAGACTCGACTTTATTTTAGTAGCTTGAGTGTTTCTTGTTAAAATCAATCATTTAACAATAGTGTAGTTTAAGGCTCGCTCGCCATTTGTGCTCAAGCACACCACTAGTTAATTTGTGAAAAACAAATCATTTTATTAAATCTGGCAATTTTTTCCCCCTCCTTTTCTTCAATTGTTTAGGGGATAGGTAAGGAATGTCCACAGAGCATCATTGGGAATTAGGTGTGACTATTTTGAAAGCCCATATTTGCAGTTCAAAGTATTACTGTGTCACATGCCTTGTCTACTGTTAGTGGGAGGAAATATATCTCCCAAGGCCTTCTGTAATTCTCTAGTTACGGAATAGCCTTGGGCTATGTTTTGTTCACGAGTTATCCAATCACTTAATTGAGTTTTCACATTCTTCAGTTCCTTCATTGTGTCTGCTGCGGCAGGTGCAATACATTGAGATGGGACCACTTGTGTTGACATGAATGGTGTGCATTGGTGTGTTGCTAGGATATGGACTATCATGTGGTGTTTGCTAACAACTTCATCTACACTTTCTTCAGACTCCTTCAGGTTAGTATCCTCTCTCACACATCCTACGTACGTACTCTAAGGATATTAAGTTGTTGTAGTAGTGGGTTAATTTGTCAGTTTATTATTATTATTGTTATTATTGCTATATTGTTGTTATTATTACTTATAATTGGTGAGTGAGGTGAGCATAGCAAAGCGAAGCATTGTCAGGAGTGTACAAATAGAGTGATTCCAAATAAAGCCCACCACAATGGCATAATGTGTATCTTGCACCACTTATCTTCAGTGTGCTGTTGAAAGACTAATTCACAGTACTGCTAAGGATTACACTTGAGCTTCAAGGAAACTAGAGGGGGGGTGACTGGGGCTAAGCTAGTATGAGTACTGAGACAACTCTATTAGTATTAAAAGATCTTTCTTGTTAGGAATGTAGCTAAGTTATGTAGCTTGCATTTAGTTCTGGTTAGTATTACTATTTGAATATTTGAGTATTGTTGTGTGCATCCCACAGTTTATAAGTGAGCTGTCTTTGGTTAGGGAAGGCTAGTTTTTCAGACGGTAACCTCACATTGCACATTCCTCTAGCCAGCCACAACATCCTACTGTTGGCTGGGTTCGGGGGAACCAGAGATATACATACATGTTAGGTATTGTATTGTGATTGTGATTGAAGCCTATGTGATCGCCTCAACTGGATAAGAATTAAAAATAAAAATAAATTCTGAGAGTCGGGGAAATATTCGTTTTTATTTATTAGTTTTCCCTTTCCTCTTGGGCTGTCTATATTCCGTGCTTTTGTTTTAGTCAACATAATGTGAGCTTTCAATTTACTAGACATATCTCCTGCTCTACATTTGGATCTAGTCCTGTCTCCAGAACACCATACCGGTACAGTATGACGGCTAGATTGTGTTTTCTGTTCATCTTCCTGCCACGGGATGTTTTCCTTCTAGGAATGAGTCTTTCTTCTTGTCTGTTTCTTTATAAATAAACCTCATGCTCTGGCTTCTCTGTGTTGATGGTCTATAGCTTGTTGTTGTTAGCATCCTGGTTGCCATGGACATGGATGAGGGTGGGAGTTGTCTAGGCAAAGTATTGATGATGGTTTTGGTGTATGTATGTGTGTGTATGTGTGTTAGTGTGTGCTTATATTTTTTCTTAATTTGCTTTAAATTTTTAAATTAGCTTACTCAGGGACTCTAAAATCATGTAAAAATGATTATTAAATATTGCCTAATTCTGCTGACAGATACAAGACAGATAAAGCAACTATTTTGCCAAAACTTGTGTTACCTCTGTCCCCTCCTTTTCTATTTGAAACTTAAGCATTAATTACTTCCTCCTGTCTTCCTCCTCCCTGTTCCTCCCACTTATGTTTATTAAGCATGCTGGTATGTGTGTGTGTGTGTGCCTGTAGTTTCTGTGCAATCGTCTGAACAGAATCTACCAGCAAACTCTAGTGCTCATAAGTGAGGAGCAAGCTGCAGCGAAGGAGAGGGAAGCTGCGGCTGAAGGGGGTGGAGCCAGCAAAGACGTTGCTGTCAAGCTGGGTCTGAAGAAGGCTCCTGATCTTCGTGCGGAGGAATACTATCCCACTTACCTGAGCATGGCCAAGAACTTTATGGAAGGTGAATTATCAGGGTTCAAATGGTCAGGGTTCAAATGGCCAAGGGCCAAATTGATGGGAGTGGAAAATATTTTTTATCTTTTTATTTTCTTACTAATTTGCTGGTCTCATTGCTAACGATCCCTTACTTTTTTTAATTTATTTATTTTTATTAAAGAAGTGGTTTTGCTCCTTTATATTTTGCTGTGTGTTTGAAGGAGGAATGCTCAAGTGTGTGGTAATGACAGCTTGGTTGTTATTGTGGTAACCTAGGTAACATCGATGCCACGACATATGAGGACACCTGCAGAGAGATGTTTGGAGTTCACGCTTATATAGTGTTCACTATAGACAGGCTCATGCAGAACATCGTCAGACAGGTGGGTGTGGCTTAGTTACTTTAAATAAAATTGTATGTTTTTTTTTTTCCAGTTTATGTTTATCATGAAAGGTGGGAAGTTATAATTGAGCTTGCAATAAACGTTTGACCCAGTTTTGTGAAAAATCTTCTGTATATCCATCCATCCACCCACTTGCTAACCCTCAGCGAGCATGCGCGAGAGGGTTATAGTAGTCGTCCTGTCTGTCTGTCACGCTCTGATTTTGGAGATTACTGACAATTAACAGTTGATTTAGGTATGAACTTACTCGGGACAAAGATTTAAGACCTTTTATTGTGCTACTTTTTTTTAATTTCTGGCTATTCGTTGAGAAAAAGCGAAGCTTTCAGCTCCGCGTAGGTACCAGCTTTTATGGGCAACGCCCCCTAGCGTCACGTCATAATCACGTGAGCAAATAATTTCTGCAGCCAGCGCAGTGTACTTAGCTTTATGCTCAGGCTCCTAAGCGTTACTCCGGGGAAGTTAACGGAGTTGAAAAAAGTGAAGTTTCGCGTTGAAAATGTATACAGGTGAGCGTTTCTGGCTAGTTTAGCTTCTTCTCTTATGAAGACAGCGTTTCCATGTACCATTTTCATTTGGTTGAGCTATTTTGATACCTCATTAAAAATAGCTAACAGATTGCTTGTTCTTTTGGAAGGAGATTATATTGTAATAGCTAGGTAGTGTTTAATAGTGCTGAGGGTTCGCACCTTTGGTGCTTCATTTTGTTGAGTAATCATCTTTGAAATGTATTGGCTGATAGTGTGGAGTGTAAGTACGTTTTTATACTTATTTGCAGTTTTAATTTAGGTAGGTTTTCATAGGATAGGTCACATAGTACCTTGTGAAGCAAGCCAGGCAAATGGGATTAATTAAACACTATATAGACCAATGTTGTTGTTGTTTAGCTCCAGACGTTGGTGTCAGAGGACGGTTGTTTCCAAGTGATGGATTGCTATACCAACTTTGTGGAAATGCTCTCTTCTGCTCAAGTCAGGTCGGAGACTAGGGTAGCTGTGGAGATGGCTTACCAGAAGAAGGTGGAGGGCTTGCTCAATGATGAGAACTGCTACAAGATTATATTTGTGAGTGTGTAGCAGTTGCTAGTAGTTCTATGTCATTTCATCTGGTCAGTCACACGATGTGTCTATAAGGCTGTAGGCATCTAATATTTTGCAAGTAGCGTCAACCTGGAGCACTTAGAAAGAGTTAATTGCCATTAATGTGCCAGGATTATTTGTTTTGACTTCCATTTTCCAGCAATTGAAAGTTAAGTTTAGACTTTGCAGTGTAAATTCACACAGCTGGTAATATCCCATAAGTTTTTGCAATGTGCCATGATAAAAAAATTCTGACCTATTGTACATAGTTTGTGCCTTCTGTTCAAGGACTAGTTTGTATTGAAGGTACACATAATGTACTATCAAAATTTGCTAATCTAGCTATGTCCTTAGTAAACACTGACGAAGTATGAATATTAATATGGACCAATTTAGCTCATTTGTCAATTTAATAGTTACTATATGACTGAAATCTGGTGTATTGTTTTTATTAGTCTTTTTTTTATTTTATTTTTTTAATTTTTACGTGCAGGAGAGGCCTAAGAAGATGTCTATTGAATTGCTGGATACAGAGGAACCTCAGGAGGACACAGCCAACAACGAGGTAGGGGCAAGCCATTTATTAACTTCAGTTATTCCGGTACTCCAGCTTGTTGTTGTTGTTTGTTGTTGTTTGTTGTTGTTTTACCTGTGGTCAAAACTGCATCCAGTTTATCTGTGCTAGAAGTACCCTTTGTGACATATAAACTTAGAGTGCTGACAGCCAGCCCTGTGTGTATCACACTATGTAATGGTGCGCATATATTCGATGAAATATGGACAGATCAACTCAAAGATGTTTCCCCCCTCCATTATTGCGAAATATTTATTAGGAGCAATAGACCAAATTTTTGTAAAGCAAAAGCTGTGTGAACACTGGGAGAGTGTTCTGACAAGAGTTTAGCTCCAAGATCATGCTATCATGCCAATAATGTGGGATTATACACAGTTGGTGTTGGAAAATATTGGCAATGTGTTTGGTAACTGTATGACAAGACTAAACAGCAACGCCTTTGAGTTGGGAGTCCAGGAAAGTTGTCATATCCTGTTCAACTCTGATCTCTGGATTCCTTTTTACTTCTCCTAGATAGCGCAACCACACTGTTTCCTTGTTCAGGGTATGTCAGATCTAGTGGACTACAACCAATCATGTTGCATTATGTACACCCTGACCACTGAACTAGGGTGTAACATGCCACTCCCATTTACCTATGTGATCAGAGGGTGTAACATGCCACTCCCATTTACCTATGTGATCGTAGGGTGTAACATGCCACTCCCATTTACCTATATGATCAGAGGGTGTAACATGCCACTCCCATTTACCTATGTGATCAGAGGGTGTAACATGCCACTCCCATTTACCTATGTGATCAGAGGGTGTAACATGCCACTCCCATTTACCTATGTGATCGTAGGGTGTACATGCCACTCCCATTTACCTATGTGATCGGAGGGTGTAACATGCCACTCCCATTTACCTATGTGATCGGAGGGTGTAACATGCCACTCCCATTTACCTATGTGATCGGAGGGTGTAACATGCCACTCCCATTTACCTATGTGATCGGAGGGTGTAACATGCCACTCCCATTTACCTATGTGATCGATGTTTAGTTATTTTATTATATGTTTGTGTGTGTATTGCAGAAGTGGCAGAATTACGTTGAAAAATACAGTTGCCATGACGAACCGTCACCAGATGTGAAGGACATTTTGTCCAAGAGAAAGATATTTTTAAAACGGTAAGACCAGGCAGTTTAGAGTTTCACGTGTATGTTGTGTGTGTGTGTGTGTGTGTGTGTGTGTGTGCGCGCGAGTCTGTGTTATGGTATTTGTTTATTAACTGCATATAGTATCCATTGAAGTAGTGCTAAGGATATTTCGATATTAATAGATTGAAACTTTCTCACCTAAAGGGGTCTGGAAAAAGCAAAGGAAAAATGTGAATAAATATTAGTTGTCGCCAAGGAATCGAACCCAGGACCACTGGCTTTAGCCACCAGTGCTCTAAAGGTCTTGGAGGTTGATGATTGTTGTAGTTCAGTGGTTAGAGCACTGGTGGCTAAAGCCGGTGGTCCTGGGTCTGATTCCCTGGCGACAACTAAAAAAATTTCACATTTATCCTTTGCTTTTTTCCAGACCCTTTTAGGTGAGAAAGTTTCGATCTAGTTTTATGAAGGGTCAGAATTTGATAATTGTGATATTAATTTTGTATATAAAATTTCATTGTTGTGGTATATTTGTTGTATAGTGAAAATATTAGTTGAATTTCACACTTGGCATGCTTTTTAGCTTTATCATTATCAAATACGCTGTATGTGTAGGAGTAGGCGTGGCATGTCTGGTCGTCGCTCTTCTCTGTCTCCTGGCGTTCAGTATGAAGAGGAAGCTAGCAAGCTGGAGACTATGCTTCCAGCTATGGTTGTCTGCGGAGCTATAGAGTTTAAGATGGATAAAAAGTCCTACCGCATGATCCCTCTAGCCAACAGTGAGGATTACCTGTACAATGCTCCAGCACTGAAGAAGGCTCGCTTGGTACGTTGCTCTCAAGAGAGGAGGACTTGGGTAATGAGGGTGGGATGAGATGGTGTTGGGGCACTGGGTGGATGTGTTCAGATATGTATGTGGTATTCCTTACAACCACAGTGATATCACTTTTGCATGGTTCGTCTTTCTGATCATGGCTTTAGTTTAAATGTGAAGTCATTCTGAAAAGCTACCTGATGAGATTGTTAAGAGAAGTTAGTCATGAATGCACACTGTTGCAGCTCTACAGCTGGAAGCACTGGTTGTCTGGGTGTAACTCCCTATACTATACACTAATACACTTAAGAACGGTAGCTTTACAAATGCACTAGAGTGTTCAAAGGACCAGATCACTAAAATAATCAAAAGTAAAGTTAACCTAAGCAGGCTGATCAGTTAGTTACAGGTGATTAGAATAGACACAGGGTAACTCAATAGATCTATACAGTAACAGACAAAATCAATGACTGAATGAATGAGGATAAATTATAGATAAACAAATTATAGCTAGGAGACAGTGAAAGTTTGATGGGCATCGACGAGTGACAGAAAAAAAATATACAGGAATTAAAATGAAAGAAATTAATAAAACTGTAACAGATAAAATGGATGAAAGTGAAATAAACAGGTTATTAAAGATGGTGATCAGGAAAGACTTGATGTAGTAGCTGCTCATAGCTGGCATGGGCACTGGGAATTCAAGACTAAGTTTGCTTTGTGCAAGAGAGCAAGCCCAATATTTCCCTTCTAGTTGTTTATTTCTATTATATTATAACTCGCATATTTAAATGCTAATCTCTCATCATGTGACCCTAACATATTTACTTCATTAGTTGATGCTTGCCGTTGATGGTAGAGTATCACTAATGAAGCAAAACTTATGGAAGCCCGTGCTACTGCTTAATGTTCTAATTTATAACTCGTCTGGGTATAGTCTTCTCATCACTGGTGCGGAACAAGGACCATTATTGTGTTCCCACTCATGTGTGGCGTTCAAGCAGGCTAGCCAAGCTAATTGAATTCACTGATGTTTTACATGATACCGGTTGTTGATGGGTTAATTTTCATTGCTAATGCTCCACCAATCTGAGTTTATTTAGGTCATTCTGTTTTAGCTCAACCGGGCTTTTATTTGCTGCAAGTTTGAATTCTAGTTTTATATGACATCAGTAGAAAATTTTTTAGCATGCGCAGTGTCTGGTGTATTTTGCTATGGTAGAATGAGTGTCTGGTGTATTTTGCTATGGTAGAATGAGTGTCTGGTGTATTTTTTGCTATGGTAGAATGAGTGTCTGGTGTATTTTGCTATGGTAGAATGAGTGTCTGGTGTATTTTGCTATGGTAGAATGAGTGTCTGGTGTATTTTGCCTTAGTAGAATGGTGTATGCATTTAAACAAATATATTGAACTTAATCTTGAGTGGTGCAGCTTCATTTGAGAATGCCCCTTAAATTATGCCTTAAAACAGGGGGGGGGATAATTTCCAATGTGTGTTTAAGCTGAGGTTACAGTTTTTTAAAGACGAAATGTTAGAAAGAGAAGTACCTAATGTAATTAGTGCTAGCTAGCTCTGTAATACTTGAAGTTGTATTGCTGGGAAAAAAACAACAACTTATTGGTAGCTAAGCCTTTAAAGTACTGTGCTCAGAATGGTGGTACTTTATTATGTATGTGTTCATTATCACCATGTATTTGTATTAACCTAGCATGAAATCGGGACTGAATTGTAAGTTAGTGAACAGCGCTAGCGCTGGTGATAACCTCTAAACTCAGTGTATAGAAAGTTTTCCATGTATGTTCGAGTGTATAAGTTTGCTTCCTTTTAAGTTTCTGGTAAGCTCACATGAGGTTGAAGTTCCGTGTGGGCTGGATACCACACAGGAAACGGTTTTATCTTTTTCCTGTGTGTGTATGGCTTTCTTCCTGGTTTCCATAATGTACCTTTTTTGACTGAGGAAGTGCTTCTACAATTTTTCCCCCCCTCTCTCCACGTCATAGAATGTCATTGGGTTATTGTGTCTGTGAATAGGACTAGTTCATTGGAATGAGAATATGTGAACTGGTTTCCCAAGCAGGTTGGATTTTAAGTATGCTATACATGGTAATTGGATTATCACTGAGGCAACAATGGAATAATTGCCTTGTTTGGAGTGTATTCCTATTTCAGTGATGTGACATTGTGTAGGCAGACCCTTTACCCAATGGCTATATGGTGCTTGTGGATATTATGTCCACTAATTATATGTTATGTTTTAAGTTCCTTCTTCCTTAGACGTCAGGAGAACCTGTACTGGGCAGGTACTGCTTATGGTGTACTAGGTACAATCTTAATTGGTGAATGTCAACAATACTGCAACCTTGCCATGTATATTATTACTAATGCATATGATATACTAAACGATTTTTTATACTATACAGTGGTTGGGTGTGGCTATGTAACTTAAATTTGACTAGTACATGCAGAAAGGTGATGAATATTTGAAAATTATTTTTGTATTGGAAAAGTGTGATTATTAGAGCTGGAACGAATAAAAAACTATTATCTGGGAATTCAGGCCAAACTGTTCAGTTATGGACAGCCTACAGCGTTTGCTTAAAATATTTCCGTAGTCTACTTCTTAAAGACTCTTTCATTTCTATTACCCATGGTTTTTGTAGCTACCTTTTTCTGAAAAACTATCCACCAGGGTCAAAGCAGCTGTTGAACTGCTGGGGGTGTGGAGGAGCCACTGTGAACTAACAGTTACCTGCAATTACTAACCCAGTTACCAGATATCTGGTTACTTAGAATCCTATTCAAATACCTACCAATCAAAATGAGTTTCTGGATAACCAAATATTCGGGTAATAGGTCTAGCTGTAGTTATCATTTTATTTATTAATTTTGCCCTCAGGTGAACCCTTCTGTTATCAAGAGCAAGAGGCTGAAGTGGCGCAAGTGGCATGGAAAGTGGGTGCGGTCTCATACTGTCCCAGCTGATGTTACCAAGTGCTCCATGTGGCTTCAACAGCAGACCAAGGCTACCAGTTCTGCCACTGAAGAAGCCATGGAAACTTGATCTGACACATTTTCCCTTTTTATTCTGCTCTCACTCATGCATAGTATCACTCAACTCTTCTCACACTGTTTTAAACTAATAGACTTCAAATCTCTTTTTCTTTGACAATGTCTTTATACTTAACGAAAGATATTTTTGATCTTTGGTGAAAGGAAAATGTTGGATTTGTTTTGATATTCTGTAAAGGATAAGTTGTTGTCATTATTATTATTATTATTGTGTGGTTGTATGTTTATTGCTGTAAAGACTAAGTTTACTGTGCATATCGGCTACTTTTATTTTCTATATGGCTTCATTAGTGTTAAAACAACTGTTTAACTGAGAAAGGGGGTGGCAAATATTCATTATGAAAGAGATAATTGTACACAATTTAATAATAATCTGGTCTTATCTAGTTGGAGTGTGGTTACATTAGATGAACCACAAGATATTATACAGCATCTATTTATGAAGAGGAATTTGTTGAATGTGTTGCATAAGGCTCGCATATCCTGTGGTGGCAATTGTGGGGAAGCCTTCAAGATTCATTACATTTGCTATTTATATTTTCTCTTTTTATACCCAATTTTCATGAGCTTGTCCTGCGACTTGGTGTTAAATGACATTTTTTCGACACCTTAAATATATAGCTAATACTCAAAAGGTTTGTGCACGTGTTGAGCATTCAACTCCAATTCTAAAAATAATGTTGGCATAGCACATTGGCTCACTGTGAATACACTTATTCCTCTGCATGGCTTGTTAGTATCACTCATTTGGGAAGACTTCAGTTGTTGGTTCTTTCCCACTAACTGTGAAAAATGAAGCCTTGATTGAACTTCCTGAGATTTGTAAATAAAAGCCATTATCATCAGGTCTTCTTCTAAGATATTTTGTCAATACACATTTACAAGTATGATTAAATGAAATGTTAACATCATAAATCAGAGCGAAGAGGTAGGTGTGAAAGCATGTAGTAAAAATAGAATACCAGACTAGTTTAACTTTATCTAATAGCTCACTGGGACTTATCTGATTGGGCAAACACACAATCCTGTCATAGCATTTACTTCTATGCCAAGACACAACTTTAAGTAAGTGTGCTCACTGACAAACTTGTTACAGGATCATAAGAATGCAATATGCTACATTCACCCACCTGGTGACTGACTACATATCCATGAAAAAATTACAGATAAGCTAAATTTAAAAGTGATTGAGAAGAATCAGAGCATTTTTCGTGTTGTAGCTTATTATACCAACTAATATCATCTTATGATATTGGGTTTTAGCGAGCTTTGGTCGTATATCAATGTAAGCAACCTTCATCCCCACCAAACTGTGAACTGATGGAGCCGCCCCTGCAACATGTTGTACCTCCTTACCATTGTAATTCTCACATGACTAATTTGCCTCAACACTAGGAGCAACATGGAGTGGCTTTGATAAATGTGAGCAGTTTTGTCCATGTGTGATGTATAAATATAACTTTTCTAATATATAGCAGTAAGAAGTTGAAACAGCAGTCTAAAAGTCTGCTAAAAGCAGATTTCTTTCTCCTTTCTACTAAACATCTGGAGTATCAATATGTGCCCCGCAATGATATTAAGTGACAAAAATACTTCCAACTTTTATAGATTACATAAGCAGCAGCAGCTAGCTAGCACTTTTCTGTCAAGGAAAATTCACATCTGTTCTCTATATTTATCCTCAAAGCATAATATATCCAGTTCTAATGACTATCTCTCAAGGAGTACAACTACTGCATCACAGTCACTGGTTGCAGAGTAGCTTGCATTCATTGTTAACTTTCTGAGAGAGCATGCTCTATTCACACAATAGCTTATAAGATCAAGTTATTATTTTCATTTCCATTGAGTGTGATACAAATACAAGTTCACCTCTTCCCCCACCCAGGAATGAGGGAGGGAACATCATACAATTGATATAGCTACCAATATTAACTTGTCGGGGTTAAGTTGATTTTTGTTTTTTGTTTTTAATTTATTACCTACAGGGAGAAGAAATAAATAGCTGTAAAGAATATAACAATAGTACTTGAAAATGTCCTTTTTTCACAGTAATGTTAAAGTAGGTTAGTCATTTAAATGATATGTTGACCCTGTGTGAGTAACTTTATGGTTCATCCCTAAACCACGTGGAGGAGCGCTTCAGAATACTGTTATTCCTTATTTTTTTAATGTTACACTCATATTGGTAGTACCCTTCACACTTGTTTAATATTAACTTAACAAACTCTAACTGTTGATGAGAAATTACTGTCACTATAAATAATATTTTTATACAGACGTGTTATTTTCAAATATAAGCACTTTGAACTTCCCACACAATACTATTAATATAATATCAACATAGCTAGTTCAAAAAACGTTCTGTAAAATTGGCAAGCTGTATATTTTTGTTGCCACTTCATGATAATTTTATAAATTAATTATGTGTGTGTGTGTATTACCGCAGTTAAGAATTATGTCAGTTGATTACTTCTGGCCTGGGCGGGGAGTCTGTCCCGGCCACCAATTAACCACCACACCGCGGCCAACCCCCGAGTGTAAAAGTATCACGCGCGAGCACACCTGATTTAATATAAAAGACTAGCTTTTTTATGCTGGGTGCATTGTATTTGATTTTTAGTAAAACCGTAGCTGACGGTGATGATATAAATTACTCGCCACTATTTAAATTGTTATTTTAATTTCGCCAAAAAGGAACTACAAATTTTTCGGCCAGTGAAGAAGGCTCTTTCATTTTACTACAACCTGGTCGAACTCCTGCAGAATAATCTAATCTGACGTACTTTGACCGACATGACAGAGGCTAGAAGTATGTATGTGTCTTTGCTACTGATCTTCGTAGCATTGCCTCCAGGTGAGCTGAATGGGGGCTGTACATGTAAGTGGAGTGAATGATAAAAATGCACACTAAATTGCAGTATTTGCTAGAAGTTAAATTTGCAGAAAAATTGTGTTGTATTGGATGTAAATAATATACTGTATCTGAATGCACTTAAAACAAAACAAAAAAAACAGCCCATATAACTAGCTAACTTCCAATGCAAGCAAGCTATTTGCTACCTAACGTGAAAACCCATTCTCTGCATTTTTCTTACTATGTCTGAAGTAATTGTTGCTACCCAACATGAGCAGCTGCAAAAATAATAATAAAGGTGTCTATATTAAAAATAAAGGTTTTTTTAATATAAATAATATTGAGGAAGCTGAGAGTATTTAAAGACCACTTAACTATAATCATGGTTAGTTGCTTCAAAGTTATTGTTTTCATACTGTGGTCAAATTCCTCCATTTGTAGTGTCTTGTAGACCTACTCAGGAGTTGGTCATGCAAGTCTTGGAATGCAGTCTGTACTGGAGAATGTTAGCTTGAGGTTTATGGTATGACAGACAGTCAATTAACACCTCATTGTGTTAGCAGTAATTCCAGCCTGGTGGGTGTTAATTGAAGTAAGGCTTGCATTCAGGACAAAACATAGCTTGAGTGTTGCCTGTGTTGCCATTTGCACATTCAAAAAGATGTAGCAACAGTAATTGGAGGTCTATGAATACCATTATGGGAGTTGCCCACTATTGCCATTGGAGTAATATACTCTGCTGCTACTGTCTCTGACCTTAGTACTTTCCAATACCAGTGAATTTCACTTCCTCGTTGGTAGCTGGTGTGGGTGGTTGCATAGTGTGTGGCATATGATTAATTACTTCTGAGTACTAGCTTATGCTGCCTTTCAGGGGTGTTGAAAATTTGCAAATGAATGAAGTGGAGGAAAGATCTCATATATGCACAAAGGCAGCATTCATTACAGACACTGCAAAAATTTGGTACATTCTACAACCAAAAATTAAGGTTCAATGGTGAAGGTTCAATCTGTATGTGTGTGTGTGTGTGTGTGTGTGTGTGTGTGTGTATTGGCTGGAACATGGGTTGTGTCCAGTGAGGGTGACAGTTCTCTCTGCATGAGGTCCAGTGTTTGCTTCAGTGACTACCTATTTCTAAACAACCTTGTTAGTTATTGATTCCACAGGCCCAGGGGAGCACTAGGGAGACAGGGTCTGAGTTGAAAGTTTGTTGTATTGCAGACTTGCTCAGTACATTGCTGTTGTTTACTCATGTTTTAATCCAGCGGATGTATGTTGTAAAACTGGTGCAAGGAGCCCCCCAATGCAGTCATTGTATCATTTAGTGTAAATTAAGATTATATTTGTGTATAATTTCATAAACTAGGGAATGCGCCGTTGATGCCAGTCAGCAACGGCGCGGCGCATTCCCTAGTTTATGAAATTATACACAAATATAATCTTAATTTAGACATTGGCTTTTTTAAATTTAATAATGAACAAATTGTAGCATTTAATTTTTGAAAACTTGCTTATTGCATAATCTTATCGTCATTTTTTTTTTTTAGAGTACATGTTACTCATTGATGATTATCAGTTATTATTTATTTGAAGTTGATAAATAATTCTGTCTTTCTCATATTCTTATCTCTTTGTTGTCTTAGCTTTATGTTTTAGCAACGGCGATCTTCGGCTGAATGGGGTGGGGTCTAGTCCTCTCGTTGGCAGACTGGAAATCTACAACGAAGGCCAATGGGGGACAGTTTGTGGAGGTGCTGCAGATGAACTCTCGTCAATCAACTTTAATTTCGGAGCTGCTCATGTAGCCTGCCGGCAAATGGGACTCGGATTTGCCGTCAACTACTTCAGTTTGCACCACCAGCCAGAATACAGGTACAGCCATGGCATGCTGAGATAAGGTGATATCTGTGAGGTCTATCAGAGATCCAGTAGCTGGAGGATTTTGTCTCCAAGTAATTGATCAGAGCTCTAATTATTTTTTTTTTGTTGTAATTCTATAAGAGTGATTTGTGTAACTATTTAATTAATTAGTTGTTGTGGGTGTGTTGTGTGATCCCCTCCCTCCTGGACCCCCAGCAGGTGTCTGGGACTCCATTGGCTGAATGGCTGCAGTAGCCACAGTGTAGAGGTGGCCATTGATCAATTTCAGAACTTCATTTTTTCCAATGGGAAGTATTGTAATTTGCTCCCTCTCTTCCTCCTGTAGGAATGATTGCTCTGGGCTAAGCTAATGGTTGCTGGAGTAGAAGAGCTAGAGTATAATATATAAATATATATATATATTTAAAAGCCTCACAATTAACTGAATTTGCAGTTATTTTTTTTCTCTCCTTGTATGGCTGTTTGGTTTCTGTCCAACCTCACTGGGAAGCCTTGGACTGGCAGTGGTCGTTGATAATTTGCTAAAGACAACTTTATAAGCGATTTAAAAAAATACCATTCACGTGACCAGAGAGGAGGCATTGAATCCAGCAATGTCATGTCCATTTCCTGTGGGTATTCTGTCACTGTAACCTGGCAAGAACCTGTCGTTAGTTTTTGCTGTATTTGGAGTTAAAACTGTACAGACTGTGTCTGGTGGGTCTCGCGTGAAACAGTAGAACTAACTTCCTTACATTCCTTCCACGTAATCCGGACTTTGTGGGTTCATTGGTATGGGCTTGAGTAGAGTAGGAATGGCCACTTCCTAGTGGCTCTACTTAGCCTTGTTGTTGTCAGTTGAGTCTCCATTATGGTGGTCCTTGCTTAATGCAGCAGATCCAGCTTGTTGGTTTATTTAGAAGTCGGGCACCTGTTCCGTCAGCAGACGAAAGTTGCTGGATGCCATATTAGTGCCTCAAGCAATGACCTTTACTTACTGTTTCTGCTTAGTCGCTCGTTGGCTAATAACAAACATTATTAGGTTTGAATGATAACTCTTTTTTTGTTTCATGACGGGAGTAATTGAATAATACCAGATGAAGTGTTGGTGTTACCCACTGAAGCAGAGGGAGTGGCTAGGGGGGATGTGATTGGAGCCAGTTGTTAGGGGGGATGTGATTGGAGCCAGTTGCTACGTAGATGTGGTACATGTGCTATTCTGTCTATCAACTCTCACTTTCTCTATTGGATATTGCTAGCCATGAACTACCAATGTCTTGCTTAACATTTATTTACGAGTTGAGAAATACGTGAAGAGAGTTGAGAGAAATTTATGACTCCAATCAAACCGACACATTCCCTTTCACTCTATTCCCGTGTAATTCTTCCCGTGTGAATTTGTTTGTTTGTTCGTGCTAGTCCATTCTAATGTTCGTATTCTGTCTTTGAGCCTATTAGAGCTCATTAAGCTGCAGATGCGCTAATCTCATCTCAAGTGGTTTTAATGAGATTCAAGTGCTGGCACTCTTTGCTGCACGTCTTCTGGCATGCTCGTTGCTATAGAGATGGAATGCCCGGTATGCCGTGTTGGTGGTACTTCTTAGAGCCTGGTTCTGTGCTTGAGTATGAATAAGCCATTTTCTTCAATTGACTTGAAATGTTAAGAATTCCAAGTATGCCATGCAGGCCGAGAGATTCCTTGTAAGCCAATGTAGACAATTTAGTAGCAGCAAGAGAATGAAAGAATGAAAGAACTTGGCACATGTGTTATTTTAATTAATGCCAGATGAGCCGATTATTCTTGCAGGTTGTTACATCACTATACTCTCTCATGGGGAACACACAGGAGGATATGGCAGGCATTACTTGTGTTATTTAGTGTTAAAGGTGGTCTGGCCTGTGAGGGATGATGGGGTGATAGTGTTAGGCTGCCCTGCACTCACACTTGTGGACACCTGGTGGACTACTTTTGATGTCTGTCTTTGATGAGCTCAGTCAGAAGTTTTGCAACAGTTGGGTCCTTAACAGCTTCCAAAGCAAAGCAGGACGGCAGATGTTTCATCTTGAATGTTTGAGAGCTGTGCTACTTTGTGGATTTACTGACTGGATTGAAAGGGCTGAAAATAAGGCCTATTATTATTGCTATAGGGGTTATTATTATTAGTAGTAGTAGCATTATTATTATTATTATTATTATTATTATTATTATTATTTATCATTAAGAATTGGTTGTGAGTATTTTTTTCTCCTTTGTTGCTCAGGTTGCAATACGGTGTGTCTAACAGCTCCATCTTCTTGAAAATGGTGAACTGCAGAGATGATGTGTCAGATAACCATTTGTTGCAATGTGCCTTCTTTGGTCTGGGAGACAATGCCGGATGCGACCATTCCATGGACGTGGTACTCCAATGCTGTAAGTGATGCTTGTAGACTTAGTTGTGAACGATGGCATTGGGTCGGGGAACATGTGGTTGATACTTAAGTAGGTATTGATGTAAAGGAGGGAAGAGGATGAAGAGACAGAGTAAAGGAAGGACATGTGTAGAATGTGGTGCTTGGTTGGTTTCTGGGTTTTAAGAGGAGAGAGTCTTCAAGAGGAGGAATTTATGTGATGTCACTCCAGCTACGAATGTTTTTAACAATATTCATGCCTTGTTAATTGCTCTCTTGCTGGGGGAGCTTATTGGTACCGGGTGTTGTTAAGGCTGTACGGCAGGTGGAGCGGAACCAGTTCAATTCACTGACGCCAGCTAAAATTTCCACTCATAACTCACCTTTTAACTTTGAGCAGGTGACAAAATGTCAGCCAACTGCTCTGGCATGTCATGTAATGTACGCTCATTTCCCGGGAGATTTTTGGTAGACATGTTGCTTCTTACGCAGCAGCTATCCGGTGGCGCCTACGGTATAAGCCATAGAAGATGGCCATTGAGTTAAGTGCATCGTGGTGGTTCAAGTTGTGGCTAGGGATGGGTTGGGAGTGGGGAATGGTTAATAGCTTTCCTTATGAGCTCTTTATTTGCCAATCATCAGATCAGACCAAGGTGAGCACGGCACCACTTGCTTGTCTCATGCATGTACATTCCCCGTGAGGCTGCTTACATGTGTTTATACTTTTTATTTTTATTTTGCTGGTTCCAAGCTTAGGACCAAAACATATATATATTGGAAATTTAAGAGGTTAAAAAAAGTGATAATGATAAAATAAAATTACTTGTTGAAGAATTCCACTTTTATTCAAGGTGATATGTTTGGTTGTATTATAATTTTTGTGGTGGGTTTGAAGGCGTGGGATCTAGAAGGAGCTGACGAGGTGCCGACAGTGAATGATCACACGTTGGGAATGCAAGTTTCTTTCATCGCTCTTTTGTCTCAACTCTTGCACTTCCTCTGCATGAGACGTGGGGAAACGCCCACTCAAAGCATGCATGGGAGGTGACTAATGAAGGCTTCATGTTGTCCTGGGGGAAAAATGAGTAGCCTGTGTGGGAAAGGCTTTCACATCTCGCACTTGCCATTGTCACTAGGGGATTCAGTTATTCTATTAAGAAGTTAGAGTGATTCGGTGGGTTTTATTCGTTGAGATAACGTGAGAAATTTGATGGTCTTAATAAGTGCTTTACTTGTTTAAAATAATCAAAGTTTGTAGAAATTCTGACTAAGTCACTCTTTTAACTCAACTGTCTTACTCATTGGAACTAAAGCATTGCTCATTCGACTTGAGAGTTCATTAGCTTCTTCACTTGTTCACCAATAATGATGATGATGATGATGATGATGATGATGATGATGATGATAAAGATAATGAAGATAATGATAAAGATAATGATGAAATCTTAGATAATAAAGATGAAGATGATGATGATAATAATGATAATAAAATATTATGATGGAGTAGAAGGTGATGATATAATATTTGGTTTGCTAATGTGTCCACACCAAAGAAAGTATGTTGCAGGATGGAAGAAGCTCTGTGTTCATGTGGTATTGAGTAATAGTG
>WLWI01001911.1_pt1 | contig 18040 bp, 19 predicted proteins | sample 6701501 | NCBI WGS metagenome assembly WLWI01 (sample SAMN12718690, study PRJNA515312) | sponge metagenome | isolation source: marine sponge | host: Mycale hentscheli | place: New Zealand: South Island, Marlborough, Capsize Point | collected 2014-11-01
AATATCATCAGCATTACCACCTTCTTCAGAACTTATATTGGGTAAAATTGGATTAGAAAATAACGGTCTAAAATTACATCTTAAGGGAAAATTATAATTGTTTTCTAAAGCCTCTGGTAAATCTGCAAATAATTCCGTCATTTCTGAATTTGTTTTAAAATAGTGTTGATTACTTAATTTAATTCTATTTTTTTCATTAACATAAGTTTTTGAACCAATACAAGTTAATGCATCATGTGCTTCATGCATGTCTTTATCTAAATAGAAAACTTCATTGGTTGCGATTATTGGAATTTCTAATTCTAAGGATTTGTTTAAGTTAAATTTTTCAAAACCTGACTCATTTTGATCATTATGTCTTTGAATCTCTATATAAAATCGACGGACCAGGATCGTTACAAAAATGGACAAAATATTCCAAATCAACACCCTGTCACCCTGAACCCTACTGAAATCAGAAATGCACTGAATAACCTCTATGTCTGGAACAAGAGTTTTTTTACTGGTGCATTGAAGGATAATGAAGCAGAAACTGTCTTCTCTCAGGAGCAAGCCAGGTTACTGGGCAATCATCTCTCCGTTGGCTTACAAAAAGCATCATCAAGAGAAGATATTATTTTTGCCTTAACGCGTAGAAAAAAAGGTTTTCTTTTTACTAAAGATACAACTTACACAACAGGCAGAGCATTTTACGTTAATGATAAGTTGCATATTATTATTGGTGAATATGACAGGCTTGGGGATAAATTTAAAGAAAGGGCTTACGCTAGTTCGGGTATCTCTGAAATTAAATATAATTTTGCGCATGGCAAGCGTGCAAAACGTTCGGGCTTTAAGAAGGCTATCATCATTTCTGATGGTTTAAGTACTTACCGAGAGAACGATAAAAACCGAACTGACTGGTTTGTTATCGATGTAAAACTGGCATCTACTGCTTATCTGGCGGAACAATCCGGTAACAAAGATTCAACAGTAAGTGTTAACGATGAAAAGTTTCGCCAGGAATCCGCAAAATCTGCACAAGAACGTAGGGAAATGCGACTTGAGATGGCCCGCTTACGTAAAGAAATGAAGCAAGCCAACAAAGGTGCGCAAGCAAGCTCATTGGAAGATAGATTAGAAAAACTACAAGATCTCAAGACAAAGAAATTGATAACGAATGAAGAATATGAATCAAAGCGAAAAGAAATCCTCGATGATATTTAAGCAGGCTTCTATTCAATTCTTCTCCTAAGCTAATCGAAAGCATCATCACGCGCGTAATAGTGGATTGGTGGCATTGTTACTTTGATAGTTTTTTTGTGGTTTAAAAATCAAGATCTCAATCATAATTAATTCACCTAAGTAATCTACTTCAATCTTATGCATATATTATATCCTGAGATTCAACCGTTCAATTATAAGCATCTAGCCGTAGATGAATTACACCAGGTATATTTTGAGGAAAGTGGAAACCCTCAGGGCATCCCTGTCATATTCCTGCATGGCGGGCCTGGATCTGGCAGTGGAGCCAATCACCGGCGTTATTTTGACCCCAAAAAATATCATATAATCAATTTTGATCAGCGTGGATGCAATCGATCGACGCCGAATGGCTGTACAAAAAAAAATTCAACACAGGATCTTATCCAAGATATTGAATTGATTCGCGATGAACTAAATATAGAGAGCTGGTTAATATTTGGTGGTTCCTGGGGTGCGACGCTGGGGTTACTCTATTCACAATCATATCCTGATAGAGTTAACGGAATGATATTTCGCGGTACTTTTTTGGCACGACGTTGGGATCTTGACTGGTTTATTTCAGCGGGAGTAAACCGAATCTTTCCAGATTATTGGCAGGAGTTTGTTCAGCATATACCTGAAGAAGAACGTGATGACCTGGTTTCTGCTTATCACAAACGCGTACACGGAAATGATAAGAAGGAGCAAGCGGCAGCAGCTAAGGCCTGGTCAATATGGGCAAGCAGGATTGTCACTTATATGTTGTCTGCAGTCGACCCTGATAATTATGAACCGGATGATATTGAGAAAACAATTCACGAAGTATTAATCGAGACGCACTATGCCAAACATTCTTATTTCATAAAAGAAGATCAAATACTGAGTGAAATTGACAAGCTTCCGCCTGTACCTGTGATTATAATTCACGGTCGAAGAGATTTAACCTGTACTTTAGATGCATCATGGAAGCTGCATAACGCTCTTCCTGATTCGATGTTGAATATTGTAAAAGAAGGTGGCCACCTTGCTGGTGAAGCCCCAATGATTGACGCTCTTGTAGCAGCCACGGATAGAATGGCGACACTATTGAAATGAATTTAAACTCGATAGAGTGTCCATTGTTAATGGGGATATTAAATGTCACACCGGATAGTTTTTCTAATGAAGGCGAACACTTTGATATTGAGGATGCAATACAACATGCCTTTTCAATGATCGAAGATGGCGCTGAAATTATAGACATTGGCGGAGAATCAACCCGTCCCGGGGCAAAACGTGTATCTTCCTCGAAACAAATAGAGCGCGTTGTGCCGGTAATTGAAGCCATTCATGCTGCTCATTCAGTTATACCAGTAAGTATTGATACGAGCTCTTCAGCAGTCGCTGAAGCAGCTTTTGTAGCGGGTGCGAGCATAATCAATGACATTTCTGCAGGTAGAGAAGATAGAAAACTTATTAGTTTTGCTGCAGAGTCCAGAGCCCCTTTAATATTGATGCATATGCAGGGACAACCCGAAAATATGCAGGATGCTCCACGCTATGAGAATGCACTCGAAGAAATTAAACACTTTTTGACTGAACGAGCCAGTCTGGCTGAATCAATGGGTGTTGCCAGGGAAAAAATTCTTATCGATCCGGGTATTGGTTTTGGAAAAACGAAACAAAATAATCTTGATCTGATCGCAAATTTACCCGAGTTGGTCGCTAGTGGTTATGGTGTTTTATTGGGGGCAAGTCGTAAACGCTTTATGGGTTCTATCTGCGATATTGAAAAATTTAGTGAACTCATTGGAGCAACCTGCAGCACGACCACATTTGCCGTCATGGCAGGAGTAAAGGTAGTCCGTGTCCATGATGTAAAAGAAAATCGTCAGGCTATTGATGTTGCTTATGCGCTCAAGAAGAGTATTAAGCCTGAGATATAAGGAGCGAAGTATTAAGTTGTAGTAGCTTCATTGTCCTCAGATAATTTTTTCGAATTCTTCATGTTTCTAAAAATCAAAGGTTTTTCAACGTTATCGCTGTTATTAGCTGATTTGCCAATGCGTTCGACATCATCATGTAATTGTTGGTGATAGGGTGATTTGTCACATACGGGATCAGCATTTGTCGCATCTCCGGTAAGCATATAAGCTTGGCAACGACAGCCACCGAAATCTTTTTCTTTTTCAGGGCAACTAACACATGGTTCTTGCATCCAGTCCAGACCACGAAACTTGTTAAAGGTCGGCGACTCGTTCCAGATCCACTCGACACTATGATCTTTTACATTGGGCGGCTCCAGACCGGGTAATTGGGCTGCAGCATGACATGGGAGGGCACTGCCGTCAGGAGCAATGGTGAGAAAAATCGCACCCCAACCGTTCATACAGGGTTTTGGCCTATTTTCAAAATAATCAGGAATGACGTAGATGATTTTCATCTTGTCTTTCATTTCTTCCTGATATTTCTTTGCAATTTTTTCAGCATTTTCAAGTTGAGCTCGGGTAGGTAACAACTGGTCTACATTTATTCGAGACCACCCATAATATTGGGTGCTGGCGAGCTCAACATAGTCCGCGTTCAGATCAACTGTCATATCCAGAATATCTTTAATCTGGTCGACATTTTTTCTATGCAAGACGATATTCAATACCATTGGATAATCGTATTGTTTAACCAGTCTTGCCATATCCAATTTGTGCTGAAAAGTCTTGCTGCCACCGAGATAATTATTAAGTTCTTCATTACTGGCCTGAAAACTAACCTGGATGTGATCAAGGCCGGCATCTTTGAAAGCCTTAATTCTGTTTTCATCCATACCAACGCCGGAGGTGATAAGGTTGGTGTAATAACCTAAACGTCTGGCTTCAGAGATTAATTCTTCGAGATCCTGACGTACCAGAGGCTCACCACCGGAAAAGCCCAGTTGAGTCGCTCCCATCTTTCGACCCTGTTTTAATACCCGAACCCAGTCCTCAGTTGACAATTCATCCTTGTACTTTGCGATTTCAATGGGGTTTGAGCAGTAGGGACACTGTAATGGGCATCGATAAGTTAATTCAGCGAGCAGCCACAGTGGCTTACTTTGATTTGTCACGGATCCAGCCATTATTTTTTGCCTGTTTCAAAAAGTTATTAACATCGCCAGAGAGATCGATGCCGGGAAATTGTTCAGCTAGTTCCTCAATGATTTCAGCTACGCATTTTTCTCCGTCGCAGCGTTTCATGATTTCTCCGGCACTTGGGCTCAATTTGACCATACCTTCCGGGTAGAGAACAACAAAGCAATCCTGGGCCTCCTCCCATTGAAAGCGAAAGGTTGGAGCCAGGCCTGGAATAAAACTACTGGGAATTTCTTCTTCCATGCTTAATCTTCGACACAATAAAAAGGTGGTTTATTCTCAATATAAGCCATCCACATTGCATCAAGCATGGTCCAGAGTATGTCTAGTTTAAATTGAAGAATGGTAAGAGCACGTTCCTGCTCCGATCTTATCTGGAAATAGTCTAATGTGATTTGCAAACCATGTTCCACGTCCCGACGAGCTTCACTTAATCTTTTGCGGAAATAAGTGTAACCCTTTGCGTCTATCCAGGGATACACCTGAGGCCAGTTGTCCAAACGCTTTTGGTGAATTTTTGGTGCAAACAATTCAGTTAACGAGGAGCAGGCAGCTTCCTGCCAGGTGGCAGTACGAGCAAAATTGAAATAGGCATCGATGGCAAAACGTACGCCGGGAAGAACATGTTCTTCTGAGATTAACTCTTCTCGATTCAGACCCACCGACTCGCCCAACTGGAGCCAGGCTTCGATACCACCATCTTCGCCTTCCAGACCATCATGGTCGATAATCCGCTGTAGCCACTGTCTGCGTACATCTCTTTCTCTACAATTTGCCATGATCGCCGCATCTTTCACAGGGATACTGGTTTGATAGTAGAATCGATTGGCTACCCAACCCTGAATTGCCGGTTTATCAAGTTTTCCGTCATTCATCATTACGTGGAAAGGATGGTTAATATGGTAATTTTTTTCTTTTCCGCGCAATTGTTGTTCAAATTCCGCCTTACTCCAGGGATCTAGTACTTTTGATGGCATATATTGATGAAACTCCTACAGAATTTTTGCTATTAATATTGGGTAAGCTACATTGATTGATTTAAAGAGCGAGAACCATGCCATGCCATATCGAATTACAAAGGTCTCGCGAAATAAAATGAAAAGTTATTTTAAATCAATTAGTAAGATATTATGTAAGTTCTTCAGCGGGCCGAATATTAACAGAATTAAGTGTTTTTTTGATGAATTGCGACATGACCAGCGACTATAGTGGTTCATTTTAACCGTTTGTGTAAATAATATATATAAATCAATTCTCTGGAAAACTCTCAAGCGTAAAAATTCAAACGAAAATGATGGAACATATCCTATTTCTCACGGGCAAATTAGCAGAGAAACGTCTGCACAAAGTCCTGGAGTCTATGCAGCCTGGCAATTTCAGCTATGAGGTAAGGAATATTGGTGTCAGTGTTGCAGCGCTTATGACAACCGAGATGCTTGGTCGTCGTCTTGGAAGCCTTGACGGTGCCGACCGCGTTATCATCCCGGGCCTATGTCGTGGTGATCTTGATAGTTTGACAAAGCAAATCGGTGTGCCCGTAGTTAGGGGGCCTAGAGATGTAAAAGATTTGCCCGTTTTTTTTGGTAGAGACTGTCAACCTGTGGATTTAAGCAAACACGGGGTCCTCATTTTTGCTGAGATTGTTGAAGCTGCAGAGCTCAGTGTGGAAGAAGTGATTGAACGAGCACAAGGCTACGATAGAGACGGCGCAGATATTATAGATATTGGATGTTTACCAGACACGGAATTTCTTCATCTAGAGGAAGTTGTGAGTACTCTGAAAAGCGAAGGCTTTAGAGTAAGCGTGGACTCCTTGAATAACGATGAACTTTTACGCGGTGCCAGAGCTGGTGCAGATTATATCTTGAGCCTGAGGGAAAGTACTTTATGGATTGCGGATGAAGTGGAAGCCATACCCATAATTATCCCTGAACACCATCCACAAATTGATTCGCTTTACAGGTCCATTGATACCCTGACTGAGAAGGGTAAAACCTTTATCGCAGATAGTATATTAGACCCCATACATTTTGGTTTTACGGCATCCATTATTCGCTATTCTGATTTGAGGAAACGATACCCTGACATCGAAATTATGATGGGCATTGGCAATTTGACTGAATTAACGGAAGCGGATACCAGCGGAATTAATGCAATATTATTCGGTGTAATTTCAGAGCTGGATATCACTAGCGTACTTGCGACTCAAGTCAGTGCGCATGCCTGTTCAGCAGTACGGGAAGCGGACTGTGCGAGAAGAATGTTTTATGCTGCCAAACAACAGGATAGCTTGCCCAAGGGTATCAACAATGCATTGCTAACGACACACGCAAGAAAACCCTTCCCATATTCATATAATGAAATTGCTGAAATGGCAGCGGATATTAAAGACCCCAGCTTTCGAATCGAAGTTAGTGAAAAAGGCATACATATTTACAATCGGGACGGCATGCTTACCGCGGATGATCCTTTCGCCTTGTTTCCTGAAATGAAAGGCATAGAAGATGATGCACCTCACGCCTTTTATCTGGGAGTAGAGCTGGCCAGGGCGCAGGTAGCGCTACAACTTGGAAAACAATATACCCAGGATGAAGAGTTGCAATGGGGTGCCGCCACATATTCGGAAGACGATGAAAGTAAGGATCAAGCGCCAGCTGACCTTGATTTGAATGGTACGGGAAAGTACAAGAGTCCTGGTTCTACTTTAGAAAAAAGCCAATTAGAAAGAAGCAAAAGCAAATGATTTACGAAACCGTTATTAGCACAATGAATATGCGTGGTGAGACGCATCTAGCACCTATGGGAATAACAAAAAAGGGTGACTTGTTTGTAATCGCACCGTTTAGACCGTCACAAACACTAGATAATCTCGCTGAATCTGGGAATGCAGTTATTAATATGACCGATGATGTAAGTATTATTGCAGGATGTTTGACAGGTAGACGCACCTGGCCATTGAAACAAGCGAATAAGGTGAATTGTAAAACCCTTCAGTCTAACTTGTCGCATGTAGAGCTTGAAGTGAGTCATGTTGAAGAGGATGAGCTTAGACCGCGATTTTTTTGCAAAGAAATTTATTCAGAGAATCATGGACCCTTTAAAGGTTTTAATCGGGCTCAGTCGGCAGTAATAGAGGCGGCCATATTGGTCAGTCGCCTGAATATGTTGTCAATTGATAAAATTGACTCTGAAATTGAATATTTAAAAATCGCTATTAATAAAACGGCAGGAAATAAGGAACTCATGGCCTGGGAGTGGTTGATGGAATCGGTTGGTGAACACAAGGAGAAGATGAGAAGGACGGAGGATTTATGACAGGCATGTTGGCAAGTGTTTGCAGTATAGAGGAAACCAGGATGGTTATGGATGCAGGCGTTGACATTATTGACTTGAAAAACCCCGATAAAGGGGCCTTGGGTGCGCTCAATATCGAGACTGTTCGAGAGATAGTTGAATACGTTAATGGGCTAACTCCAATTAGTGCAACTATTGGAGATATACCTTTTAGAGCTTCTATTCTGGAACCCCACATCGAGGAGATGGCGCTTACCGGTGTTGACATAGTCAAAGTGGGTGTTTTTGATGATTTTAACGGTGAGGCCGAGTTGCAGTTACTTACAAAGTTTAGCCAACAAGGTATTCGAATTGTGTTGGTTATGTTTGCTGAACGATATGCGAGAAACTGGAACATAGTCAGGTTAAAAGAAATGGGTGTTGTTGGTTTAATGCTTGATACATTGGATAAGACTAGCGGTTCATTGAGGAATAAAATGTCTGATTCGAACTTACAACAGTTTGTAGATGATGTTGCTAGCCTGGGGTTATTAACGGGACTGGCGGGTTCTCTCGGCGAAAATGATATTTCCCCATTACTTGAAATGAACTCAGATTACATAGGTTTTCGTGGGGGCTTATGTAAACACGGTAAAAGAGGAAACATGCTGGACCAGGAGTCCATTAGGAAAGTGCGTCAAGTAATCCCGCAAACACAATTACAATTTATGCGACAGGAAGTTATGACTTAAAAGTCGCTCAGGAAAATTATTATGGCTCAATGGCGGAATAAGAATAAAGATGAAGTATATACGGATGAAGAAATTGAAGCTCGTTTGAAAGATGAATTAACTGACTGGTATTTCGAAGATGGTTGGATTAGACGAAAATACAAAACCAGTGGTTGGAAGGGAACTTTGATGGTGATCAATACTGTAGGACATCTTGCAGAAGCAGCGTGGCATCATCCTGATATTAGCGCCTCTTATGCCTTTGTCATCGTAAAGTTAATGAATCATGCGGCAAAAGGAGTAACGGACAAGGATTTTGAGCTGGCCAAAAAAATTGAAAATGTTGTCATGTGGCAGCCGTCTTTAGAAGAGGGTAGTGCCCTTGAAGGAACTCCGGATGACCAACGGTTTAAGTATTTAAAGTATGATTGAAAACATCATACCTAACCTCGCTTTCAGGCAGTTTCTTACTCTACTTTTATTTGCTACTAACTCCTTTTTTTAAATCATCAGCAAATGCATCGAAATTATAATCCCTACCAAGAAAATCACTAACCAGTTCTGCTGCTGGCTTGGTGCCGCCTTGAGATAAAATCGTATCTCGATAACGTTTTGCAGTGGTACTGTCATGCATACCATGCTTCTTAAATTCGGTTAACAAGTCAGCGGCAATGACCTTTGACCACATATAGGTGTAATAGATAGCTGAATATCCATTCAAATGCCCCAGGTTTGTGAAAAAATAGGTGTCTTCCTGATGCGGTAATGGTGAATAACGTTGTTCTAATTCAAGCATCTTTGGCAGCAACTTAAATGTAGCAGGATCTGCTTTATGATAGTTTAAAGATAATGCGGCATAGTACATTTGAATACCAGCCGTCAAACCTTGACCAAACCATCGAGCTCGATTGAGCTTTTCAACCAGCTCTTCAGGGATCGCTTGACCTGAGGCATTGGTCGCGAATCCTTGTAGAGTGTCGAGATCATATATCCACTCCTCCAGCATCTGTGAGGGCGTTTCGACGAAATCCCATTCTGTCGCGATCCCGCTCAAACTATCCCAACGTTGATTTCCTGCAAATAGGCCATGTATCAAATGACCAAACTCGTGCAAAAAAGTGCGGACTTGAGCAAATTCCATTAGTTCGTTCGGATCATTTTCCCCAGGGAAATTGCATACTAATGTGGTCAAGGGCAGCTGAAGCCCTGTAATACCGGCACGGGTACCAAAGGCAGCGGCGTGCTGATACTTACCTTCTCGTGGATGCATATCAAGATGAAACTGAGCGAAAACTTTACCGTTCTCCAGCATTTCATAGGACTCAACACTTGAATGCCAAGTCTCGGTTTGCCATGGGCGAATTTCAACGCCAAACAAATTACTGACGAGATCGAAAATACCATCGCGTACTTTGCCATAAGAAAAATATTGACGTACTTCAGATGCGTCCAGTTCGTATTGCTCTTTTTTGACCAGTTCCTGTAAGTAGGAAACCTGCCAGCGATTAACTTCCATTGCACTATCATCAATCTTCTGTAATCGCTTTAGCAATTGTCCTACATCTGCGTCCTTCGCGGGTGCCGCCAACATGCTGATACGATCAATAAAATCTTGTGCCTTGTCAGCTTTGGCAATCATCTTGTCAGCAGTGACAAGATCTGCAAAATTGTCATAACCAAGCAGAGTTGCCAGACTAAAGCGTTTTTCCAGCAAGGATTTCAGTACCGCTTCATTTTGAGGATAGGCTCTGGATCGTTCCTGTTCTCGCAAACGGCGGCGCAGATTGTCTGAATGTGCAAAGGTGTAGATAGGATAAATATCAGGATATCGAGTTGAGATTTTGATTAATCCATTTTTCTCCGGCGGATGTGCATCGATATAATCCTGAGGTAAGCCTTCGAGCTCTTCTGGGTTGATTTCAATGTAACGTACATCGTCAAGAATATTTTTGTCCCATGTCTGTCCTATTTTTGTGATTTCATCACTTAAAGCACGAATCTTGTTTCTTGTCACTTCATCTTTATCAACACCTGAAAGGCGAAAACCGCGCAGGGTAAGCTCATGAAAACGGCGCGTGTCGTCAGCCTCGGAACTGACATCTACTTTGTTGACTGCATCATAAATTGTTCTGGACAAACTTAATTGGGTGCCAATGTCTGAATACTGCACGAGACAATCAGTTGCTACTTTGCGAAGGTCGGGATCAGGGTGTACTGACTTGTAAGTACTGGCCAGGCGGGCGCCATTACTCATGCTTATCTGTAGACTATTCAATGGTTCCAGAACAGTTTGTACAGTAAATGGCGTTGATATTTTTTCGAGTTCCAGGAGCATGGCAGCAACAGTTTTCAGCTCCGTCTCGCAGCGAACTTGATACGCCCGGGCTTTGATAGAGATTGCTGCATCAGGCTCAGCTTCTAAATCAACAGCTTTGTCCTCAAGCTTGGTCTGAGGAACTGTTGTACAGGCCGCCAACAGACATAAAAAAGTCAAAACCAGTGACAGCTTAAATTTTCTGAAAATCATACTTCCCCCAGAATTTTTACAATACTAACTAGCATATATGAGATTCATAACAGAGACTACTCTCAGGAAGTTTATATGGGTCGTGTAGCTTGCTCTAACCAGCTACTTTCTGTCTCATTAAGTAAGGGGGAGATTTTCTCAAAAACCTCTTGATGGTAGCTATTTAAGTAATCTTTTTCTTCCTCTGTTAGTAAATTAACCAGCAGAGCCTGAGTATCAATAGGACACATGGTAAGCTGCTCGAAGCAATAAAATGAGCCAAATTCACTTTCTTGGTAGGGAATAACGAGCATTATGTTCTCAATACGGATGCCATATTGCCCTGAGCGATAAATGCCAGGTTCATTTGTAACACACATGCCAGGCTTCAATGCCTCATCAATAAACTTGAGGCTGATGTTATGCGGCCCTTCGTGTACGTTTAAAAAAAAGCCAACCCCATGACCTGTTCCACAACCATAATTAATCGCGTGTTTCCACAGTGGTTGGCGAGCTAACATGTCAAGTTGCACCCCTCTAGTACCGGACATGAATTTGGCCAGGGCTAGTTGTATATGACCTTTTACGACCAGGGTGAAATCATGCTTTTTATCTTCGCTGAGATCGCCATAACACATAGTCCGGGTTATATCGGTAGTACCATCAAAGTATTGGCCACCTGAATCAACCAGAAAAAAATTGTCCTGACCGATAGTGCAATTGCTTTCTTCAGAGGAAGAGTAATGCATCATGGCACCATTTCCGGCATAACCGGGGATAGTGGTAAAGGAGAGACCTTTGAAAGTGTCTATTTCCCGTCGATAAGACTCTAGTTGTTTTTCAGCACTAAGTTCACTCACATTTCCGGATTTGACGTTGTCTTCCAGCCACTTTAGAAATTTCACTACCGCAGCACCGTCCTTTATATGACAATTTCGAAACTGTGATATTTCGACTTCATTTTTAATTGCTTTAAATTTGGTAGTTATGGATTGACTATCTATCGAACTGCAATAATCAGGGATCAGCCCGCCAAGTTTAGAACTAATGCGATTGTGATCAAAGATTATGTTTGTGTCTTCAGGTAGATTTTTGAGAACCTTGTCTATGCTTTCATAGCCAGAAACCTGGATCGCATCTTTTTCAAAAATCTTTTTCAAATTATCAGGTACTTTTGATTGCTCTATAAAAAGTTGAGCATCAGTTTGATCCACCAAAGTATGGGAAAGTGCGACAGGGCAGGTCTCCATATCCTGGCCACGAATGTTATAAAGCCAGGCAATATCATCAAGACTTGATATCAAGTGGTGTGATGCATCTTGTTTTTTCATTTCCGTGCGAAGATCTGACAATTTATCTGACCTGCTTTTTCCGGCATATTCGATTGGCAATTCATATATTTCATTGTTTGGCATTTCAGGTCGCTTTTCCCAGATCCGATCCAGTAGGTCCATATCATCAATCACCGAAATATTTTTCGAGTTACATTTTTTCTGTAAATCTTCCTTGAAGCGATAGGGAAGGACATTACCATCAAAGCCTATCCTCGCTCCTTCATGCAGTTCATCGTAGATCCAGTCGATAAAACTTTTCGTTTCCGTAAGACCATCTTTGAAGAGCACAATGGATGAATCTTCCAGTTGCTCTTCAGCCTGTATAAAATAACGACCATCTGTCCAGAGTCCGGCTCTATCTGTTAGCACAACGAGAGTGCCTGCCGAGCCTGTGAAACCGGAAAGCCATTTTCTACCCATCCAGCGTTCGGTTACGTATTCACTGGCGTGAGGATCTGAGCTTGGAATAATCCAGGCATGAAGGTCTTCCTGAGACATTTGATCTCTCAATGAGTGGAGCTTTTCTTTTACATTCATCTGGTTTTTCTCGTTGGTAAATATGCGGATATTATCTTGCTGTACTAAATGGCAACAGGATCTTACTAGTGCTTATTTCACTATTCCGGTAGAACTCTTTTTTCCCATAAGGCCAGGTAACTGTCCTGGCATTGTCTGGCGATTTCTCTGGCTTTATTTGAGACGTCTATTATTGGGTCTGTATAAGCTTGAAACCCAGTAGATTGTTCGACTGCGTTATACCAGTGTTGTGCCCAGATACCGTCAGTCTCTCGATATCCCCTGGGCCACTGGAGCATTTTAGCCGAAAACTCAAGATCAAATTTTCTGCAGAGCTGACTCAATATATTTTCTGGATATTGTAGAACGTCTTTTGAATCAATAATCGGAATGTGAGCGCCAGTGAGAGAGGAAATCTGTTGATATAATTCATATTGACGGTGAATACCAATATCTTCAGCACTCACAAGCTGGTTTTTCTTTTCGTACGAATTTACTACGGATAGTGGATCGCGAATAAGAAAACAGTGATTTAGATTCTCACACCAGTCGAGTTTAACTTCCGGAAGAATATGGTGTGTCATATGTTTCTGATAATAGACATCATATTCAATTTCAGCTTCACTCAATTGGCGGGCAACCTGTTTCCAATCCGTTGATTGGCTGCCAATAACCTCATCATAACCAGGATGCTTCAAACTGGTTGTATTCAGGTAGAAAGCATAGAAGGGTTCATCAATTACGCATGTGTCCACACGATTTTCCCAGGCACGCATCATCGCTGTGGAAATGTTCCTGGGGCCCGACCACATTGCAATCCGGATAGACATAAAAATATAGAGAATTAATACGATGATAAATTTATTAACGCGATCTTACTCGGCCGCTTTTTGTTGGTAGAGTTTTTGTAGTTTTTCGACCATAGGGCCTCTTATACCGCCACTTAACTGGCGACCATCAACACAGCCAACTGGTGTTACACCGGCAAAGGTACCCGTGACAAACGCTTCTTCTGCACCATAGACCTGGGACAGGCTAAAGTTTTTTTCAAATACAGGGATTTGATTTTCCTTGCAAAGATTAATTATATTTCGCCTGGTAATTCCATCAAGGCAATAATCACCATTCGAGGTCCAGACTTCGTTGTTCCGAACGATAAAGAAATGGGTGGAATTGCAGGTCGCTACAAAGCCATGAGGATCGAGCATTAAAGCTTCATCAGCGCCGGCCTTAGTGGCCTGAATACAGGCGAATATACAATTGAGTTTTGAGTGAGTATTCAGTTTTGGATCTTGAACATCAGGATAGCCTCGGCGTACATGGACGGTATAGAGTTCAATACCCTGACTAAACGTCTCCTTTGATGGAACCTTGTATTCAGGGATAATGACAATAGTCGCGGGTGATATTGTGACCCTCGGGTCCTGATAGGGGGTCGATTTAATACCCCGGCTGACCATTAAACGAATATGGACGTGATCTTCCATTTGATTGGCAGTGCAGGTGTCGTAAATTCTTTGAACCATGTCAGATTGACTAAGACCAATATCAAGATCGAGAGCCTTTGCCCCTTCATATAGACGTTTCATATGTTCTTCAATGAAAGGCAGTTTTCCCTTATGTAATCTCAAACCTTCCCAGACACCGTCACCAAGAATAAAACCAGAATCGAATACCGAAATCTTGGCTTCATTTCGGGGAAACATCTCACCATTGATATTGATCACAATATCGGCATTTCTGGAATCCTGCAGATATTCATGGCTACCCATAGTCATGATAGCTTATTCCTCATTTATGGACGTTTCCAAAGACCTGATTTGCCCCCGGATTTTTCCAGCAATTGAATGCCGCTCATTGACATGCCCCGATCTACGGCCTTACACATGTCATAGATCGTCAACAGACATACCTGGACTGCGGTAAGCGCCTCCATTTCAACACCGGTTTGACCGGTGGTTTCGGCTCTTACCTGACAATAAACAGCGTTTTCACTATTTCTAATTTCAAGATTAACTTCTACATGGCTTAAAGATAATGGGTGGCATAGGGGTATTAGATCTGCTGTCTTTTTTGAGGCCATGATGCCTGCTACACGTGCAATCCCCAGCACATCCCCTTTTTTGTGGTTTCCCTCCGAAATCAAGGTCAAAGTCTCGGCTAACATGTTGATTTGGCCCTCTGCTATGGCTACACGATGGCTCGAAGTCTTGTCACCGACATTGACCATGTGGGCTTCACCTTCGCCATTAAAGTGCGTTAATTTCGTCACTGTTCACTCTATTTTGTTTGGAAACGTCATATAATACGTTTTTAACCTATAAATGCGAAATTAAGTCTGGATACAAACATGAGTATAAAAGTGAAATTTTTTGCGAGGATGCGTGATGAAGCAGGTCTGGATAATGGCGAGCTGGAGTATGTTGAAGGTATGACTATAGCTGACATTTGGACTCAGCTGGTTGCCGACGTCGACTATCCCGATGCAGTGATGGTAGCTGTAAATATGGAATATATAAGTGGAGAGCCTGCCTTGAAAGATGGTGATGAAATCGCTTTTTTTCCTCCAGTAACTGGTGGTTAAGGTGTTGATTGAAATCAGAGAAAATCCCTTTGACGCCTTTGCTAGCTTGGAGCAGTATCAGTCTGGTTTAGATCAGAAAGGGAAATTTGGAGCGACTGCATCATTTATTGGGACTATGCGTGACTTTAATGAGGGTGACAGTGTTAAAAGCATGACTCTCGAGTATTACCCGGGCATGACTGAGAAACATCTACGGCAAATTTGTGATGAAGCCTTTAGTCGTTGGGCATTATTGGATGTATTGCTTTTACATCGCGTGGGTGAAATACATATAGGTGATCCCATCGTCTTGGTATCGGTCTGGACTGCTCATCGTGGTGATGCCTTTGATGCTTGTCGATTTATCATGGAAGACCTTAAATCGAAAGCACCATTTTGGAAAAAAGAACTATTGAACGATGGTGAGAGATGGGTAGAGAGTAACACCTCTGGCTATTCAAATTAATTATAAATAATTTTGGATTTTAAATATGAAAATAAGAGTACTAGGAGCAGCTGCCGGGGGTGGTTTCCCTCAGTGGAATTGTAATCACCCCAATAGTAGAAGGGCTCGGCAGGATGACTCCGCCGCCAGACAACGTACCCAGTCTTCCATTGCCATTAGTCAGGATGGAGAAGACTGGTTTCTATTTAATGCCTCACCTGATCTAAGGCAGCAAATAAATGACAACAACATATTGCAACCCAATAGGGACCTGCGTCATAGCCCAATTCAAGGAGTGATTTTGACAAATGCTGATGTTGATCATGTTGCCGGATTACTGAACCTTCGGGAGTCGCAGGCCTTGAGATTATATGCGACTCAAAGGGTATTGGACGTACTTCAGGCAAATACAATTTTTAATGTGCTCAACCCGAAGTTTGTGACTCGTGAAGCAATTGACCTGGATCACAGTGTAGAGCTGATGAAACCTGATGACAGTTCTATGGGCATAAAAGTAACACCCTTCGCGGTTCCCGGAAAGGTGGCGTTATGGTTGGAAGATGAAAGCAAGGGCAAGAATTTCGGTTCAGTTGATGAGGACACTATCGCTTTAGAAGTAGAGGACATTAACAGTGGTGTGAAATTTTTCTATATGCCTGCCTGTGCCAAAATGACAGATGAACTTGCAAACCGAATTCGTGGTGCCGACATGATTTTTTTTGACGGTACTCTCTGGGTGGATGATGAAATGATTCGTGATGGTGTCGGTATCAAAACAGGACAGCGTATGGGGCATATGAGTGTATCGGGAGAGGAGGGCACGGTAGCCAGCTTGAAAGACCTCGATATCAAACGCAAAATCTTTATACACATCAATACGACTAACCCGATTTTGCTGGATGACAGTGAACAACGAAAGAGCGTCGAATCAGCCGGTTGGGAAGTGTCCTATGATGGTATGGAGATTGCACTATGATTTATCTGCGTACATGAAAAGTCTCTGAATACAGGAAATAGTTTTAGTAATGCTTAAATATTTTAGTCACTGCTTATTAACGATCGTTTTCGCATGCGGCCTGATAAATAGCGCTGTATCTGAAGAAGAACATGTCGAGAAGGACAGCCTGCAATTTATTGTTATTGGAGACTGGGGCACGCCAGGCAGTAAAGGACAAAAACTAGTAGCAGCACAAATGAATGAAACGGCCCGCACCACAGCTATCGATTTTATAGTTACCACTGGCGACAATTTTTATATGAAGGGTGTCTTGAGCAAGGATGATCCATTGTGGCGTAGCACCTATGAAAATATTTATTCACTTCCCGCCCTGAAGCATATTCCCTGGTATGTAACACTCGGGAATCATGATCATATGGGAAATATTGACGCACAAATAGAATATGGGAAAGACCATGTAAACTGGGTATTGCCCAAAACCTATTACAGTAAAGACTTTAAGATAAGTGAAAACAAAAGCCTTCAAATACTGTTTCTCGACACCAGTCCTTTCATTCAGGAATACAGGGCGAGTCCAGGTTATTACCCTAAACTAATGCAGCAGGACAGAGACGCGCAACTTAGCTGGATTGAGGAAGTCTCTGATAGATCCTCCAGTAGCTGGCGAATCGCAGTCGGTCATCATCCTATATATTCAGCAGGTGCACATGGAGATACGGAAGAATTGAAGAGTTTGTTCCCGGCCTTATTTGAAAGACAAAAAGTGAATGCCTATTTTGCTGGACATGATCATCATCTTGAGCACTATCAATTGGTAGGTACAACACATCACTTTATATCTGGTGGAGGTTCCAGAACAAGGGCAGTATCCCAACGCAAGCATCGCCAGTTTGCCGCATCAAGTCTGGGTTTTGCCCACGTTCTTTTGAATGCTAATTGTATGGAGGTACGTTTTATCAATGAGGAAGGAGAGCAGGTTTATCAGGCAAAAATAGCGGCTGATAAGAAAAATCACTGTCAGTAAATAATATTAGTATAGAAATGGATTGCAAAAAAATGGTCGATCAACTTCCACTCTTAATTACACCAGTCCGAAAAAAGGTTGCACGTCAACCAGCGATCCGGGCTCTACAGTGCTACTTTCAATAGAAAGTATGATGAAGCAGTTGGCCTGAGACATGGAGCTCAGAATTCCTGAGCCTTGCGCACCTGTTTTCCTTACGACCAGCTCGCCCTGTTCATTTCGTTCCATTATGCCACGCTGATATTCAAGACGACCTGGACGTTTTTTTAGCTTTGACACTGAGGGAACCTTCATTGTCATAACGTCAGTCTGATTTTCCCCCATCAACTTTCGCAGTGCCGGTTGTACGAACTGATAAAAAG
>WLWI01001912.1_pt1 | contig 18039 bp, 15 predicted proteins | sample 6701501 | NCBI WGS metagenome assembly WLWI01 (sample SAMN12718690, study PRJNA515312) | sponge metagenome | isolation source: marine sponge | host: Mycale hentscheli | place: New Zealand: South Island, Marlborough, Capsize Point | collected 2014-11-01
GAACAAATCTGAATATAAAACTAATTCTGCACATTATTTTGTCTTTGTTTTTCTTAGCAAAATATCTGAATCCTGAAAATAGAAAGATAGAGGAGCGTGGCCAGGTAATTGAGGAAGATACAGAGCCTGTGGTAGTGGATCTAAAGCCTCACATAATTATTGCAGTGTCCCTACTTGTTACTGGAATATTATTCTTTACTGCTAGTATTATCCTCATCATTGCATATTGTAAATACAAGAAGATGAAAATATCTGAGACAGATGAAGAATCTGGTAATGGAAATTCATCAAGGAAAAGTGGGATGACCTCTAAGAGCATCAGGTATGTTATGAGAATGTTCATCTTGATAATTATAAATAAATGAACTGACTTTGTGCAATACTGGTTGTTGTACATTGAGCAGTTTCTGCAGTACATGAAATATCATGAAATTATTAAATATAAGCATGGAAAAAATTCGTTTATAAATTTGTCTGAAAATTTTTTCTTAACTTTCTATAAATATTTTTCAGCCACTTGAACATTTTACTTGCATGAATAACTACATATTGACTCTGAAGAGTATCTGTAACTGATACTAATGATGTGCTTGAGCACAAATGGAAAGCAAGCCTGTGCAGAAATGAAACACTTCAGAAGAATCTATATCAGTCCATTTCTAAAAGTATAAGTTTGTAGTTGTTGTGACCGTACTTTATCCAACAAAACAACTACTTTCTTACCTCAACTTCCAGAGTACTTGTAGTCCCTAATATCGCATTCTGACTATCACAGTTACCAGTAGCTACTGACAAGAAGCACTCACAGCTAACCATAGACGGCCGAGATTTTAAAATTATGTCTGTTAAAGGATCTCAATACCATAGTAATCTTTGACATTTTGCAGCTAGAAAAGAAGAACAACAATTTCTAAAGAAATACTGCATAGTGTTCAGTCTAAACGTAAGTTTTAAGATCTAAGTGCGTCTTGCGGCATTAAAAAATATTGTAATCCAAAAGGGTAAACAATAAAATTTCCTTGAATGATACGGGATCGCTAATCTGAAAGATTCTATGTATATAGTACTTATTACATGAGTCAGAGTGTGATATGGTGAAATATTTCACGAGCAGGCTAATATATTTTCACGAACCAAAGGCGAGAGAAAATAAAGCCTGAGAGTGAAATATCTAGCCATATCACTCTGACGAGTGTAATAAGTGGTTTATTCCACACTAGATATCTTCATTGGAGTAGTTTTTTGGTAACTCACGGTGTAAAGTTGGCGAAAACTCACTAGGGGCTTCCCACGACCCCAGCTTATATTATAGCAGCTGCTCTAACTTTGTGATATCTTGAAATATCTCACGGTCACGTACCCAAAAATATCATTGTGAAGATACCTAGCGTGGAATAAATATATATATTATTGGCGAGCGAAGCGAGTGAGACACTCTCAGGGGTAACACAATTGAAAATCGGGGATGTTTGTTTATTGGCGAGCGAACGAAGCTTGCGAGACAGTAGGGGTGAATACTGCAAAATCGGGTATATGTTATATATATTATGTATGTATGGATGGTACGTATGCCCCTTAAACGCGCGCGCGGGCAACTTTTTTCTCCTAAAAAACACAGCTTTTTAGGCTTGACCCCAGTTTATTCTGAAACTACAGCATTAAGCAAGCCTTACTTTATACTTAAGCTCCAAAGTGTAAGAAAATTCCTGCGAAAATGCTTGATTTTCAAGAAACCAAAAGTTGATTCAACCGGTTGCTATGGCATTGAAAACCCTTTTCCAGACTTAATTTCAAAACTTCGCCATTCTAGGGGGGATACGGAGTGCCAATTGTTGGTTGTCAAGAGCCATTGGTAGTCAGAATGCCGTAGTATTAATGCTAAAGAAGCTACTACTACTCCAGGGAAGCTGAGGTAAGTACGTAATTCCATATTTGTTAGCTAGACATGCAAAAATAACTCTGCCCTTTCTTTTTTGTAGCTAAGAGCTTGTTGTCAACGGTGACTGGTAAGTTCAAATAGTAATGGCTCAAATTTGGTACTACAAAAGTTACCACTGCTCAAGAATATGAGGTAAGAAAGTAATTTTGTATTTGTGTGCTAAAATTGATTGTCTTTTGTTTTTGTAGCTGAGAGCTTGTAGTCAAGAATTCGAGTTAATTCAGATAATCAAAGTAAGTTAAATTTGATACTACAGAAGTTATCAAAACTCAGGAAATTGAGGTAAGTAGTAATTCCATATTTGTTGGCTAAAATTACAAATAATAACACTGGTTTTTTTTTTTATCGTAGCTGAGAGCTTGTTCAAGAGATACTGGTAATTGAGATTATCAGAATGGCAGATGTTTGATACTACAAAAGTTACCATTGATCAGGTAAGAGAGTGATTTTGTATTTGTTTGATGCAATAAAAAGTCATGACTGCTATCATAGTGTTTACATGAACTAAGCTAAAACATAGTAACAATACTTAGTTTTATGTTACCTAAATATCAGGCTCGCTCGTATTTGTGCTCAAGTTGGTTATAAGGTAGATCTTCATTACTTGAATAAAGCAGCTGGGTAGTGTTGGCCACCTTGTTATTGTACTTCCAAAAATAATACTGGAAGAGCTGACAGCTCAGGCTCAGAGTCGGCAAGTCATCTGGAGAATTATGCTAAATGGTTTCTCGAACTGTTTTCAGCTGTAGCAGAGCATGTTTTCTCCATTCTTTGAACATTTTTACTGGGATATTCACAAAATTTTCACTGAGAGAAGCAAGCAATAGAGTGAACCCTCTATATTGAGTAATTCGTCAGTATAGCAGTAAGAGAGACTGATTCTGTTACTCATTCATTTCATATCGTACCAACTTTAGCTATATAGACTGCAGTCATTACTATTTCACTTATTCCTAGAAGTAATATGAGAATAATAAGAAAGTTTATAGAATAATAATGCAATAATAACACATTTTTTTGGAATAAATAAATAATTCAAAAAATTTCGAGCATAATCTGGCCGGCCCTACTAGGCAGGCTAGTTCAATATTTGTGCTCATGCACATCACTAGTATATATAATATATATATATATATATATATACAAACAAACAAATATCCTCGATTTTTAATTATGTTACCCCTAATAATTCACTTCGCTTGCTCGCAAATAATATACATGGTTTCCAAAGCATAAATCAGTAGCAAAACAGATACAGTTGAGTTCCATATTGTGAATAAATTGTATTTTCAACTGCACAGCAGCTTTCTTTGAATTTTTAAATTTTATTATACATTATGTCAGCATAAATATTGAATTTATAATTTTATTTTATATTATTTTTTTACTGCAGGAGGAATAAAGTTGCCCCAACCGGATGTTAGATAGTTAAACAATACTGTAATAGTAGACATTTAAATTACTGTGTATATTTTGATTTTTAATTAATGGGGCAACTTTAAAATTGTTGAAAAGTTTGCTTTGCTGGGCTAATCAATATTATACAGATCTCAGTGTGAGTGCACAGGTACATGACTAAACAGATATCAGTGTGAGTGCACAGGTACATGACTAGACAGATCTCAGTGTGAGTGCACAGGTATATGACTAGATAGATCTCAATGTGAGTGCACAGGTACATTATAATTACTAGACAATTTTTTAGTGAAGAGTAATTCAAGTGGTTTTGTTGAAATTGCATATGATTATTATGGAGTGCAGCAGTATGTGCAGTACATCTTAAATGAAGTTGAACACATTTCATCCAAACACTTAATAGTGTATGCTTGAGATCTGATGAAATGATCGTGAGTTTTGATTTGTCTTCCCTGTTCACCAATGTTTCCAATAGACAAGGCAGTATCTGTGATCAGAGATAAGCTCCAGAATGATGAAAGTCTATATGAGAGAACATGTCTATTTCCCGAGTGCATACCAGAATTATTAGAGGTCTGCCTTAAGTGAAAATTGAGATTTCAGTGCTGTCATTGCATGCCTGCTACTTCTGTGCTTCAAACATCGATCTAAAAATACATATTAATAATGAGTGGGTGTGGTTTCTTTGGCCGTACCATTTCAAATTTGCTTCCTACGGCCCTGGGTCCAAGTCTGAACCCGTGCCAAATACCTCTGACCAAGAAGCCGACCCACTCTCTATCATGATGCTCTGCCAGCTCACTCTCCCATGCTTCCCATTTCAGAGGCGTCACCATGCCGTCTGCTCCTGGGACAGGCTTGCTCAATGAGCCCACCGACACTTTCTCCATTCCAACAACTGGCTTGTAAATCTGTAACCTGAGTCAAAATCAAAGCAGATGACACACTTCTCTACTACCAAACCCATTCCTCCCGTTCTTGGTCGGAATGTACGTGTGCATAGTCTGTGCTCACGGCGAGCACATGCGTGTGTGTATTTAAGCGTGCAAGTGTGCGTGCAAGTAAGCATGCATGTGTGTGTGCACTAAAATGTGTGTGTACATGTAAGCATGTGTGTTAGTTATAAAAAGATAAACTTCCTGTCTGACCCCGTATTTCCTCTATCAAGACCTTACACCGATAATTACTATAAATTGTTACATGTGGATATTTCACTACATAACACTAATATGAACTGATTAATAATCATACACTTAATGTTCATGTTCGTAATCTTTATGACTGTTCAAGAGTCCACTACCATTCCTCAGATAGCTCACTGAGGACCATCCTTCTCTCTCCTCAGCGCTTTTCCAGCTGATTTGCTGGTGCATCTATGAGCAGGATGATCACTTCTGCAACTGGATCAAGCGTGCACGAACCTGCACTGCTGCCCAAATGAGCACAAGCCATTGTGCTTGCTTGTTAAATCTGAAGCAACCCCAGGTTGCTTTCTGTCTCTCCTCTGGCTCATGCTGGCACTTGCCTGGCCACCTCTTGCCATAAGGCCGCCAGTATCTCTATTCATAGCTTTTGCCTCTGGGTGAGATACTTCTCGGACCAGCAAAGTGGCGTCTGCTCTGTTCCACACCATCTCCGACTTGCCAGCGGCCTCTTCTCTGAAGTATCTGTCATACTGGGAGACAAACTCCCATTTATGTCGTCTGGCCATATCTACTATGACTTCTCGATATGCCCTCAATGTCTCTGCCAACTCTGACGACTTGGCTTTCACTCGGGCGGCTTCGAACAATGAAAAGCACATCCTCCACCACAACGCATCTGGCACTTGACTGACGCCTTTCTTCTTGCTATCATTGCTGTGCCTGTCTGAAGACAGGCCTTCTCTCTCTGTGTGCTTTACACCGTCCTCTCCCGCTTTGCGTCCTCAATGGAAGACATGGAAATCAGCAAATTGAACAAAATCACCTCTCCTTATAGCCTCTACCATCTTCTTGGTGAGAGGCGGGAGCCCGTCCACTAGATACACTTTGTCCGACTTCTCGGCCTCTTTACCACTGGCCTCAGACAACATTTTGGTGCTATCAGTGAGCTTCCTCAGCCAGACCTCCGCCTCACAGCTCGTGCCTTCTGACTCACACACCACTCTGCTACTTCTCAGCACGTCAACTGCGGGCATTTCAGTCTCTACAGACACAGATCATAGCTACCAACATGAGATCCCCATGCCACCTCATGATCATTGTCCACAGTTTTTTAGGAGCTCAGGCTCCCATTCTCTTGCCTAGCCACCGTGGCCTCTAGGCATTACTACTAGATAGTCAAGGTGTTGACCGTTTGCCTGTACACAGCTTCACAGTTTCCCTTTAGTTAGGTAGTACTCAATTCACTCTCACTCTTTTCCCTTCTCTCATCTCTCCATTCCCTCTATAGTTCTTTGTCTAATCTGTGGGTTACCCTTAGTATCTTCCACTTTGATTAGTCAGACTCTTCACACACACACACACGCTAAATACATAGTCCACTGAGCCCATAAGAAAGTCACATCCAGCAAAGCTGAATGGAGCGAGCGTCAGGGATATCCGTATTACCCACCACACGTAGTTATTCTGTCCCTGAATCATTTCTCTCAATCACTAGCTCGTTCAAGCCCCTCACTTTGTGTTGGGAAGCTAACTGGAAGAGCTTGCTCTTCTCTCCCGCTCATATATCATGTCTTTCACTTATTTCATTTTTTTTTAAACATATATATATATATATATATATATATATATTATATATTATATATATCCCGCTCCGTTATTGACGTACCAGCTGTATGGTTGCTGTGATCATTGTCCTTATCTGCCTTTTTTTTCTTTTTCTATCCACATATCAAACATGCTCTCCAGCATCTAATTCATGGTCATCATAGCTGACTGCAGCTCTACAACTCGTTCCTCTAAATCCCCATGGCTCGGGCACTCGTCTGAAGATGCCACCATCTTGCTCTTTCCTTTGTCCTCTTTCCTTCTCTTTGGCCGACTCTCCAGCTCCCGATTCTCACTGGCAACTCTGCTTCCAGAGCCCGTCTTACCAAGACTGTTCTCACCCGTTGTGTCCATTATTATTATTTTTTTACTTCAAAAGTGTAACTCTGGCAACGCTCTATCAGCCTCAAATCATTTAGTCTCCATGCTGTATTTCAGTAATTAGAGACTGGCCACAGGGTAATAATAATTACTTCAAAAAACTAAATTATTGTAATCCTGTTAGAAAAACAAAACAACAACAACAACAATAAAAAAAAGCTAAAAAAAAAACCAGCTAACAATTATGGTGGAATACAAAAACTAAATTGATGTCTGCATTTGAAAAACAAAACTATCTAAATTAGATGACTTGAATTAAAAAAATTGAATTCTAAAAAAAAACAAAATTAAAATTAAATTTTAGTCTTTGCTAGTGAAAAACTAAAATTAATCTTGAAATATTTTTGTAAAAAAACTATAACTAAAATGTAAATGTTCAACCAAAACAACATTAATTACAACCTCTCTAAATTTACAATATTTAAGGTTTGATTGCACTCCTTGCCCTTTTTTATCTTGTAGCTACATTCCTGTAGAATATCTTGCTATTTTAAAATACTCATTAAAGCTATTCTTTGCCATATTATTTACTAACTCGAACCCAAATTCCCTCGTTGTAATAGCATTCAAGGGCAGCTTGGTCATAACGATGGCACGCATACACACCTTCTTTCATGCGTGAGAAATCACAGGGAGATACAACTGAACCTTTGGGTGCTATACACTCCTTGTGTAATGAGCAGTCTACCCAATAATTTAGAAACTTGTCGTTTAGCTCCTGATTAAGCCAAAATATCTCCGCACCAGCTTGAAGTGCATTTCCTATAGACGCATACTCTTTCCTAGTCTTGTTTAACTGAAGGTACTTCATCATGCCATCATGGGTGGTGGAAATAAACAGGTGGGTGCCTGAAAGTCCTGAAATAATAGGGAACAATGAGAAACGAGGAAGCAGAGGTTTCAAGGAATGCTGGAGCCGACAACTAGCATCACAGTATAATATCACTCCATCCTCATATTCCCGATACATTTCATTGATCACTAATGGCTTCCATGCACAAGTAAAAAGGTCTTGAATGTGCTTTGGATATCTGTTAAAATTGATTCTCCTTACAGACACGTCACAATAAGTGGAGAGAATACTTTTGCTGCCATTACTGAGACCCAAGTCATAGACCAGAATTGAAGTACCAGGCATATGAGTCTGAACAGAAGTCAGAAAGTCAGTAGCTTCTTTGAAGTGGTTTTCTGAGAAGGCAGTAATCACGACCAACTTGCATGTTAAAAGAGCCTCACAATCACACCGAGAAATTGAAGACTGATTCTTTTGCGTAGAACATAGTTCCAATATGTTTTTCACTGTCAATGCCCTGCTTTCTTCACAACAGCTATAAGAGTAGCCTTTGGTAAAGTTAGTAGTATGAGTATAATAAGAGACTTCAAATAAACTGACTGGGCCACCACCAGAGAAGAAGTAAAACAGTGTACTAGTTAAGATAATAAGTAACGCTGCCAATATTACTTGTCTAGATTGCTTATTCATGTCGAGTCCAGAGGTGAGGTGTTAGAGCTCACAAATATAGCCTTCTTACAATAGTTGAAGGTATAGCGGTCTAGGCTTTACACTTTACCTAAACGTTGCTTGTAAACAGGGTGCAGCGGTAACCTTGGAAACGTACAGTTCAAGTAGTTTCTAGTTGGAGACAATGTCATTCTTTAGTTACCAAGGAAGCTCTACCCGTATTAGATGGAAGGATTAGGAGAAGCCATACATTGAAAACGAAGTTCCAGGAGTGGAGTGAAGTACCCTTGTGGCCACTGTGGTGGAGCTGTGCAGTGAAAACAATCTGCTGTGGAATGAGAGATTTGCTTTAAGTGGTTACATACTAAGTGTGTGGGCATTGATAAAACTGAATATTCTCAATTGCAACACTCTAGTGAAAGCTGGGGTTGCCCTGACTGTTTCACCTCATCCCTCCCGTTTTGGAACTATTCTACTGGTCCAGATGAGAAAGAGTTCATCCCAGTCAGCCCAGGTTGCATTTTATCTAACTGAATTTGTGAATTTCATACATGATGATAAAATGGCAATATGGCTACCAAATTAAAAAAAATAAAAAAATGTAGTTTTGCTGTAGAACTTGCATGATCCAAAAAGTAGACTGAGACAGCTAATGAAGTCATGTTCATAATGTTAGTAAATATGTAGTCCTCCTCGTGACAGCCTGTATCCGGTCATCTTCCAACATAGCAACCCTATACAATACAATAATATAACAATATAAGGAAATTTGTCAATGTAAATACAATGCTATCATCTTCACACACCACACACACATCTCACTATCGTCAATATACAAACACATCACTATCATATACACGCACACACATACTCACTATCATCTACACACATATACATAGATAACTGTTATCTACACACATACCTCACTATCATCTACACACATACATCACTATCATATATATATATATACACACACACATACTATCATCTACACACACTTACATAGATCACTGCCATCTACACAAACACACATCTCTCTGCCATATGCAAATACATACACGCTATCATATTACACACATAAACACATCAAGCACAGCCACATGCTACACATACATGATAGGCCTGGATCCAGTAAAGACAACCAGACTGAATTCATCAGACAAACAAAAAATACTAGCACAGATTATGTTATAGGACCATAGCCTGATGCATATACAAACACGATTATACAATGAAGAACTGTACACGTTAGTTGTGAAGTGTCATTTCTTCGGTAAACAGTGTATTGATATTTCTAGGTTCACAATTTGACTACCGGACTACAACAACAATGGAATGGAATGATGAGTGACTTGACTGGTGAATTTATGGTTTCTGTCAATAGATGATACTAGAGGTGTTGATGGATGGTTAATATGAGTCAAAGGATGTTGATTAATCAGTCAATGAACGAGTTCCAGATAGAGTTTATTAGAATGCCTGTCTGCATTAAGTTCAAATTGTGATTATTTTATGTGGATAGCTTCGTTGTATCTTTTCTTGCTCCAATGAGCCTACATAATATACATCAATGTGAGGTTATACACTTCAGTTCCTGGTGGCAGGGGCACCCAAAGAATAGTTCCAGGTAGTATTAGCTGGGCTGTGACTATTGCTGACTAGGCACACATAAGGCATCAAAGTTCACAGTTGACCAGAAGTCGTGTGGGTAAAGTGTATAATAAACAACACACACCAAAGTAACACCACCAACAATAACAAGAACAACAACAAAGGGTTTCATCAAGAAAATTTAGTTGGGAGGGAAGTTCGGCCAGGTCCACTGACCTCTATATATATATACCAAGTTATAAGTCAAAAATGATATTTTTTTAAGTAAATTTCTCCCCACTTGATGAACCTCCCACATAAAGAATATAGCCATTGTATAATGCAAGAAGTGCATGTAATCCAGTCTTCCTTGCCCACTCCCACCAATCATATGTAATACAAAGCACAAACACTGCCTACTGGCCTGGTTCTATATAGAAAACTTAGTTAGGGGAGAAGCTCGATGAAGAGCACTGTCCCTATACATATACTAAGTTACAAGGCAAAAGGGAATAATTAGCATGAAATCATTTTGAGCTAAATGCTGTCATTTTGGGTTCAGCGAAATGACATACTGAACTAGGATGCAATTTGGGGAGGGGGGGATTGACAACAGGCAGTCGCACCACACCTACATACACTATCTTGCATGTTGCTCAAAACTCTTTTGATAACCACGGCATTTATCAAAATTCTTAGAGAAGGAACTGGGGTGGCAACTTGCTGATTATGTCGGGGTATCTTGACCATCTCTTTCTACTTCTCTACAGCTGCTTTGTCTCTCTCTTAAATTCACACTTGTGTGACTACACATACATTAATGGTAACTCAAAAAAATATCATTTTTGACTTATAACTTGGTATATAATCAGGTATCAACAACAGCTCGTGCAATGAAAAAAAGGTAAATGTGTTTATGCTGTCTTCATAAGAGAAGCACATGCAAAGGGACACTCACTAGTATATTCAACACTAAACTCTGATTCTAGCACCCGGTAAACTACTCCGTCAAAAGCAAAACTATACTGCTGGCAGCAAGAAATGATTTGCTCACGTGATAACAATGTTACGATAAAAGATGTTACCCAACCTACTCAGAGCTAAGTGATTTATGGCCTTACACTCAAAGGTTAGTTTGTTTAAAAATGCCGAACACTCCTTCAAAATCAACACTTACTAGTTCTAGTCCTTTCACTTCATGTGCATTTAAGACAGATGCCCTCCTTGTCTGTTTTTTTTTTTACTTACAAATCCCCACCCCCCCCCCCCCCCCCCCCCCCCCCCCCCCCCCCCCCTCCAGTTAAAAAAAAATCCTGTATGACCCTGATAGCACTCTTGCACATAAATTAGAATTTCTATTATATAATTTAGCATGGACATTGTGTGTGATTTTCTATGGTTCAAACCATAGTCCCATGGGACGTACAATTGACAGTAGCACTGGAAAGTGCACAGAAATACTAAGATTCTACAGTACAGGTGAGTTCATGTTTACTTTTGTTTTCTAATTTCTTTTCTGTAAAGACTCTTATCAAGCAAATTACCATTAGCTATGCAAAAACAAAAAAAAAAAAAACAAGAATAATTTTATTAGTCTGCACAGAAAATAGCTATTAATTGAACTAGGGTACTAACTGAAGCTCAATTTCCAAGTACATACATGGCTTATTCACCTTCTAATTTGACAGATTCTGTGCTACTAAATCTTGTTCGATACAAATTTTCCGGGTGGACAAACACTCAACGACAAAGTGTTCCAGTAGCCAAAATTTTATAAAAATAAACAAACAACAACAACAAAAATAACTGTTTCCTCATTTCAATATTGTAAAGGAAGTACTACATTACAGCAATGTATAAACAAAAATGGCAACATTAGATAATATTGGATAATTTCTTTTAAAATAGAAGAATTGCTGACTGAATGCAGAAGTTCCATATGGTACTATTACCTATTATAACTGCTACTACAACTATGTTGTGTAAATGCAGCCACAAAAATGTTCATTTAAGTATTATGAACCCATCACCAATCTAGTATATACCATTATTACTTTATTTCCTAATTCCTTCAAGGGGAGGGTTAAATCACAGTTATTCTCTAGACATCACACCTGCTGATTTAGAGAAATCTTTCACAAAGAAATTGACCACATTGGGAGCTCATAATTATTTATATGCTTTGGTTTGTGGCTTCTTCCCACCTTCTCTTCATTCAGTCGTTGTTACCCCCCCCCCCCCTCCCCCTCCCAGTTCATTCCCAATCCAATTCTGTAATGCAAAAAAACAAAACAAAAAAAAAACAATGGTGCTAATCAAAGAATGAATTATAGATTTGGTGGGAGTGGGTGAGGGGGACATCTATTGAGTTTAGCCCCAGCCTTACTTATGAGAAACATTGTATTGTATTTCATGATAAAAACAAAACAAAACAAACTAAACATTCCTTCTTACATGTAACCAATAAAAAAACAAAAAACAAAATAAACTATTTGAATATCATGATATCTATACACCCATATAATGTAAGCAATAGCTTGAGGGAGAGGATGGTTGTATTGCCATATTTCCATGAGTTAAGCTAACCCTGGAATCTTTCCTTCCTAATTTTTTTAATATTGTATATTAGCTAAGTTGAATGTATGAGTAGCACTGATCAGTGAAACATGCTCTCTCATACAGGCATGTGCATCAAAGTAGAGTAGGGTTTACAAATATTACAGGTGTGACTAAGTACATGAAGTGTTTCCCAACCCCAGCAAGCGTGTACGAAACCTTGTATACAAAATGCATGTATAAAATACTTATTACATGAGTCAGAGAGTGACATGGCAAGATATTAATTCATGCCCAGTAGGCAAGTGAAAATATAGTTTGTTGACACGCTCCGACTGGTGTACTATAATCAGTGGTTCATTGTCTTCACTGCAGTAATTTTTGCCTTCATCATCTAGAAGGTTGCTACATATGTAATGAGTATGTGAAATGTAACTCAACGACCTATACAATTAAGAAAAGCTTGTTGTTGTTTTTTTTTTGTTGTTGTTGTTTTTGTTTTTGTTTTCAAAAAGCTATGGCGAGGGGTTACTACAATTGAAAACCCTTTACCAGAAATAAATTTAAAAAACTGCCTTTCTTAGTAGCTGCTTAAGTGCTTCTTATCAGGTGCTGCTGGTTACTGTATGACCCAGGAGAATTGAGGTTAGAAAGCAATTTCATATATCTGGAAGCCATTAGTGATCAATGAAATGTATCGGGAATATGAGGATGGAGTGATATTATACTATGATGCTAGTTGTCGGCTCCAGCATTCCTTGAAACCTCTGCTTCCTCGTTTTTCATTGTTCCCTATTATTTCAGGACGTTCAGACACCCACCTGTTTATTTCCACCACCCACGATGGCATGATGAAGTACCTTCAGTTAAACAAGAGTATGCGTCTATAGGAGATTCACTTCAAGCTGGTGCGGAGAAATTTTGGCCTAATCAGGAGCTAAACGACAAGTTTCTAACGTATTGGGTAGACTGCTCATTACACAAGGAGTGTATATCACCCAAAGGTTCAAGTATATCTCCCTGTGATTTCTCACGCATGAAAGAAGGGGTGTATGCGTGCCATCGTTATGACCAAGCTGCTTATAATGCCATTCTTACCCAAGAGTATGGACTGGATGTTATGAAGCAATTGGCAGACAATAGCACAAATGAATATTTTAAGTTAGAAAGGTACCCTACAAGCAGATTTAAAGTGAAAACTGAAGAAAATGTAGCCATTGGAGTAAAGCATAACTGTACTTATTAACGATTTTTTGATTGTTTTGCATCATCATCATCATCATCATCATCATCATCATCATCATCATCATTACTACTATAATAATAAATAATAACAACACAATAATAATAGTAATACGGTAGGATGTCAGTTATCTCAGTTATCCGAACTGTTAACCGACACCCAAAATCTAATAATAGCATGTACAGAAATGAATAATTGCCTAACCACACCCCTTCATTCACGTATTTATAATACATTTTTTATAGTGTTCAGTTGTCAGAACACCTCTCAATCCCAACATATTAGGATAACTGACATTCTACTGTAATAATATTATTATTACTATTATTATTGTTGTTGCTGTTGTTATTATTATTATTATTATTATTACTATTATTATTATTGTTGTTGCTGTTGTTATTATTATTATTATTATTATTATTACTATTATTATTATTGTTGTTGCTGTTGTTATTATTATTATTATTATTATTATTATTATTATTACTATTATTATGTTTCTCTCTCAATACTGGTATACACTGATCTACTTACTGATCAGTATTTTTCTAATCACTGTACAGTGCTGTGATAAAATTGTAGTCACTGAAGGGTTATGACTACAATTGGCACTATGAATGATGACAAAAAGAAGACACAATTGTAGTTACTGCACTACTTCAGCCACAGACAGACATCATAGCAAGCACTCCTGGCCGAGTTGCCAAAATTCAGTGGCTTAGGAAGGGAGAGAGAGGGTTTTGGGTGCTAGAGTCCCCTAGAGTAACTATGACATTAACAAGAAACTCTACCTGTTAGATGTTATTTTATCCTTCACATCCAACTCCTTTTCATGCTTTCCCACTAGAGCTAAGCAACTTCATCATATTCAATAGCAAACTAATTCCTGTCGTTCTGATGTAAGAGCTTTATCACTCTCTATCCCGCTGTGAGAAGCAGGAGTCTACTTTAGCAGGCTATGTTCATCCATAGATATGCACTCAACACACACACACACTCACACACACATACACACACACACTTGTAACTTGTAATTCCGCTGCCGTCCTACGGTCACGCGGTCCCTATAGGGGGGACTTCAAGCATCCTGCTAGTTCCTCAGCATCACTGTCTATCACTGTGACATCTGTGGACTGCTAATCCTCCACGACTGCCAAACCATCTGTTGCAGGAGATGCACTTCACCGCTCCTTTCTGCTGACTGAGTGGCTTCTTCCTCTCGTCTGCACACTTGTGCCTCTTCTTATCTGCCTCTATCCTGAACCTCCTGTTGCACAGACCACACCACACCTCTCTACCAACACACACACACACACACACACACACACATACACACCTCACTGTTCACCCTGGACATACCACAGCAGTCTGGCTGCCAGTTGTTGTTTTTTGTTCAGTGATCCACTGTCATCAGTTAATCTCATAGAAGCTGCTTTGAAGTTCTGTGCAAGCCACTCTGCTAGTCTATGGCCATGACAGTAAGGATGATTCCATAGGTTATAAAAGTTAAATTCCTCCGAGACAAATTGAGGACAACAAACAGAAAATCTGCAGTAAATAATCTCCTTATTACGGGTTCAGCCATGTACAGGAGGCAGAAGTAGCAAATGCACAAGTAACCAATTTCAACGAGCACCCACCTAAATACAAAGACTCTTAGTCATACTCGATCCTAGGTAATAGTTCTGCCTTTCAGAAGTGGCAAATTTATTGTCCGCCGTTTTAGCTAAGCAAAGTCATTTATCAGGAGGTAACGCGCATCAATGTCCATTGTTTCCATTCTTAAAAGCACCGCCAACCGCCACTCCCGTATATCATCTGTCCGCAGCGAAATGTTTACGTGCGTAATACTCGCGACGCTATGCGATTATGAATGGTAAAGGTCGTTGACATGCCTTTAGCTGGTCGACGTGTAGTGATATTGTGTAGGTAGGGAGGGTCTCTTCTTGTTGTCTATCCCTGTATGTCACAGGAAACACGTGGAGCAATGGCTCTTCGCGAGAGGGATGTATCAGCATGCAGGAGGACGTCTACAAACAGGACTAGTTCTAGAGAACTGTTGGATAGTCCTAAGCCTCAACCTACAGGTGAGGTAGACTATATTATGTACAGCTTGTACTCAAAAAATTGCAAGAAGATGCACCATATCTTCAAAGTTTAATGTTATGTATCTAGTTGAGAAAACTACAATGCCAAAAAAGTTAGCACTGTACTACAACCAATTTAAATTTAACTGGACTTTTGCCAACTTTTTACTGAAATTCTCCTCTGGAGTCACAAAGGTCTTAGTCTTACATGCCACCAAACTGGAACCAATACGCTGGGAAAGGAGAAAGGGTTGGGAAAATGCAATATAATAACTTATTCACAGCATCCCGTTTAAAAAGTCACTGCTAGTTTCTTAGTCTCACTTGTACCAGGAAGTTGGGATGTTCTGTGATTTATGATATATCCTACAAGTGTGTTGAAAAGTTGGAGTGCCCTTCAGAGGAGTGCTGTGAATAAGCCATTATATTGAATGTTCCTGCATGTGGCCTCGCAAGACTACATAGGTCGGACACTTCGAGTGGAATAAAATAGTATGCTTGGTATGCAGTTTGGTTTCTATTTTGCCTCAGAGACTAGATATTGCTTACTAAGCAAACTGTAATAAGACATTAGCTTGCTCTATTTTCATGTTCATTTGTCTGGGAGAAGTGCTAACAGCCAGAGTAAAGAAAGCTAGTGTTATGTTGTGCAAAAAGGAGCTTAATAACTAAGATTTAGTGTAAACTCTTGCTACCATCTAATAATCTCTTTCTTGTTCATTCCAGCCTACCTGTCAGTACCGTTATAATTTATTAAGGGGTGTGGTCCAAGATGGGTGTGGTCAGGTCAAATATACGATGTCCCTATTTTTCAATTCAAAAACTTGGCACCTATCCTAGCAGTGAGAATGTCTAAATTTGGTCAAGGTTTCTTTAAAGTTTTCACAAATGGAAAGGCCTAGATAGTCCATGTGAATGTTTAGGGGGAAGGAGGGGGTATTGGTGGATGTACATAAGTTCCAGAAAGTTCCAATGAAAACAAGTTAATGTTCAATTTAGTATATCATGTATTGGCATTGTTTTAAGTTGACCTGCAAAGGCCTTCCCTTGGTGTAATCAGGTAGTGGTGTGTTCCTTTTTGTTTGAATGCCATTGTTATCATGAAGGCATAGAATCACTACTGAAAGAGCTAGGTGGCGCAAGAAAAACAAGTGGCACCAAAACGCATCTGAAAACTTTCAAAATGGAGACCAGCTCAGGTGAGTGAGTGTGTTATTTTAAGGCTTGGGATTGCAATGTTCGGGGTTATAATAGCACACTCAGTATTAGATAGTACACAATGCTAAGTCATTGTTGGGGTGGAACAGAGTAATTATTGTATCAAAACTTAATTATGGCTGATATTTTAACTAAAACAAATCATACCTCTAATTATAATGGGAATGAAGAAAGAGTCAGTACTAGTTCTTACTATCATCTTCTGTTTTTCTGTCTGAGGAGTATGTATAGAGCCTTCTTACATGCAGTTGGCAGTTGTTGGTTAAGAATACTGTCATATCAGCATTTTTAGCTTTTAGTTTCGTGTGATTCAGTATCTGAGCAGCAGTGCACATAAATACTTTATTTCGTAGAATGCAATATTTTGTCATCTTCAAAAAAAAAAAAAAAAAAAGCTTTCGGTACTACCGGTTTTTTGTTGTTGTTTTGCTTGTTTGTTTTTTTGTTGTTGTTTTTGTTTTGTTTGTTTTTGTTTTTGCTGTTACATGAATTTCTGAGAGTTGGTAAATTTGAGGGCCAAATGTCTCCATGAATATTATAATAATTTGTGTGGGTGTAGAGTGAGCAAAATGATGTTCTAAACAGGCGTTATAATCCCTGGTTGATCAGACATTTGGTTGACAAACTTTCGACTTAATACGATCCAATTCAATAGTGGTAAGTAATGCGAAGGTGCTTCGCTTAATGGAAGTTGTTTTCTTCATTTTCTACTCATCTGCGGTTCACCTGAAATAACTTTTAAATTTGTTACAATATTCGTGTGTGGGAAATCCTACATGTAATGGTGTTTGGAGCACGTGTTTCATCTATTCGCATATTGTGATGGAATCTAAAAATAGTAATACAACTGTGTGCAAAAATAAGTTCTTTTTTTTTTTTGTTCATTTCAGCAAACTATTGTATTAAAACTATATACCTGCTGATACACTTCTTTTAAGGCCATCAAAATACAAAGCTTTAAGAGGCCAAAAAATTTTTAACGTTAATCCGAGAAAGCACATCTCAAAACTTTTTTTTTTTTTGATTCAATTGCCAGAGTTATATTTAAGAAGCTGGTTAGACCTTTTACTAGCTGAATCCGGCGTTCAAACTTTGCCTGGAATTGAAAAAAAGATACAAATAATCAAAACAACCACAGCAATAACAACAATAGCTAAGATTCAGTGTTTTGACCTAAACTTGCATTTTTACAGTACAGAAACACTTTGTATTACGCAGTCATACCTCTCTCAGGGAATGTCACAATTTTTCATAAAATCTATAATACACTTGTCTGTGAGTAGCGATGACAACAGTGTGTCTTTTCATGAATAATTCATGAGCTGGACCGGGTTGGTAAAGGATGGTCACAACAGGTCGGTAAAGCATCATCAGTAATAACAACAACCATGGTGTTT
>WLWI01001915.1_pt1 | contig 18027 bp, 12 predicted proteins | sample 6701501 | NCBI WGS metagenome assembly WLWI01 (sample SAMN12718690, study PRJNA515312) | sponge metagenome | isolation source: marine sponge | host: Mycale hentscheli | place: New Zealand: South Island, Marlborough, Capsize Point | collected 2014-11-01
ATAAGGACAAATAATTTCTCTTTTTTCAGCTTAAACACTTCCAAATTCACTGTCTTGAAGCTCCCAGTTCCATCACCTATAACCACAAAAATAACCACAAACCCACAAAATTGTTTTGTCTGTATGTATTATGACATTAATGTATAATAATACAAATTTTTAGCTTTCTATTTGAGAAATTATAGCAGAATTTGCAACCTTAACCAAAAAGCTAAAAAATCCACTCTTTAAGCTGGAAGCACTGTACAGTGATGGGTTGAACATGTAGTACTTGTCAGACAAACATATTTCACCTCACAAGCTGCACAAACCAGCACAAGTATGCATGACTTAATATTTCAGTATTAAAGATGTACTCTATGAGTCTGTCTCAGCTCTATCTTTCTCTGCTAAACTACTAGATGGGAGCAGTGGCCCACACAATTAGCTATATAATAATAATAAAATGCTTGTGTGCCAGTAAAAACTACAACAATGATGGTGTGTATTCATGAATAATTCATGAGCTTAGCAAAGTAATTGGTACAAATTGCTATTACCAGAATGGGAAAAGCAACGGAACAAAAGAGAGGAAAGGTTTTGTGTCCGGTTCGAAGCCTCGACCATCAACTTATCGCACACTTACCATTGAACCATCTGGAACTAACCCATTCGCTGTTAAAAATGGGAAGTTTGGAAAACTTATAGTATTGGTGTTAAATAGGAGACGCTGCCTGGACACCCCAGTATAATTGTCTGCATAGTTAGTCATTACTAATAGATATTTTAAATGTAGAAACTAGAGGATAAAAGCTTTCAATTATACATATACATTGGGTATAAAATGTATTGGTTTGTAAGTTAAAAGGGCTTAAAGTGGAGTGTCCAAAAAGAGCCTCCGGGTAAACACCTCGTGAGGTGTTATTTAAAGGTGAATCCTGGAGTGCCTTGCCTTGTTAATTATTGTATCTGCTTCTTTTTTTTTGTTTTGTTTGTTTTTCGTAGGTCTTACACTGTACCTGTTCATTCCACTCTAGTGTGTCTGTATCCAAGAATAATTCATTCGCTGAAATTAGTTGGGAAAAAATGATCACCTGCAGTAGCAAACCCTAATCCATCACAAATCATGGGTAGAAATGGAAGAAGAATGCAAGGGTCAAGAAAATTAGAAGCTGGTGGTAAGAAAAGGCTAACTGATATAACTATGAAGTGAAAGAAGGACAGAGATACTAAGGAGCAGGAGAGACAGACAAAAGAGGAGAACAGGATCCTTTTCAGTTGAAAGTCATAAGACACCCTGAAATGGTATGATGAAGTCACACCTAGAGAAGGCCGTGAACTTGTGGACCTATCTTGCTGTCATACTGTCTGGTATAGACAAAATTAGTGGTGTACGTATAACAATTAGTTTCTACAACAGTAGCCTTCACTGGGATAAGCAGAATTTTGTCTAATGAACCAGCCCTGCAATACTTTCAGGAGGAACCCATAGTCCACAGCCTCAGTCTGAGATCAGTCTATCCAAAGTGAAGAGGAGGAAGGTGATGGTATGCTTGCATGTAATCAGCTCCCATGCATGATTTAGACTGTCGTGATTGTGTTGTCCAAGTACATTAATGTTATTAATTATTCATGGTTAGCTCTTTCTGGTGTAGCATACAGGAATATTCTAATTCATGCACACTCTTACGTCATCGTGCTTCACCGGCCATTTTCATTATCAGCTGATTTTATGTTTAGCTCAGTCATCTTTTGGTTAACCATCGATTGAACTTATTGTTGGTAATTAGAAGTACAGTGAGAACTATAGCGTGACCCTGACTCTCGGCCAACAATGACTCTCTGCCTGGACCGTCTCCAACCTCGCATGCCTCTCCTGCAATCGTTTCACCCGTTCACTTGAAACTCCCGCCATTTTGGCCCAGTGACCCAGAGGTCTGGTTCTCACAGGTCGAAGCTCAGTTCGCCACGCGAGGCATCACTGGCCAGAAAACTTGCTTCCAGCATGTCGTAAGCTCTCATAGTCCCGAGATTGCTACCGAAGTTCGGGATTTGCTACTTCGACCGCCTATGGAACGACCCTACGATGACCTGAAGACGGAGCTAATTAAGCGCACCGCCGCTTCGGAAACAAAAGAGACTCCAGCAGCTCCTTGGCGGTGAAGAACTCGGGGATCTCAAGCCTTCCCAGCTATTACGGTGGATGCAGCAACTTCTCGGTGATAAGCTCGGTTCTGCGGATGCTAATTCCTTTCTCCGTGAGCTATTCTTGCAGCGCTTGCCTTCCAACGTTCGTACTCGTACTCGCAGTCAGCACCGCAGCAAGTCTCGTAATCGCTCTCCCACTCCCACCCCAGTAGTACAGGGCAATAATAATCAGCACTCACTTTGCTGGTACCACCAAACTTTAGGAGAGAACGCTCGCCTGTTCGTGGTCGGGAAACTCCAATGCTGGCAACTAGCGCGACACAGTCTGCCAGCCCTGTCACTGTCACAAGTCGCCTTTTTCACATCACAGACAAATGCACGGGTTCGTTATTTAATCGACACAGGTTCGGAAGTTAGCGTCTTGCCACCCGCAGCACAAGATCGTCGGCAACCCCCTCACAGTCTCAGCCTCACAGCCGTCAATAACACACTTTCATATCTACGTTTGGCACTCGTCTGGTAACCCTCAATCTGGGATTGCTCAATCTGGGATTGCGACGCTCTTTCTCATGGATTTTTGTGATCGTGGATGTTCCTAAACCCATCATTGGGGCCAATTTTCTACGCCATTTTGCACTTCAGGTTGACATGAAGCATAAGCGGTTGTGGGACTCCACCACACAACTGCAAGTGCAAGGCATTGTCAGCCAGTACACACCTCTGAGCCCGATCGTCACTCCTATAGTCGCAGACGACCCCTTCACTTCACTCCTTTCAGAATTTCCCACCATCTCACAGGCATTCTCACCGGAGCGCGAAGTTAAGCATGGTGTCTCACATCACATAGACACCAAGGGGCCTCCAGTTGCAGCATCCCGACGTCTAGCTCTAGATCGTCTCTCAGTCGCGAAACAAGAGTTTGATCACATGCTGGCTCTCGGCATCATTCGTCCTTCATCCAGTAGTTGGTCCAGTCCATTGCATTTAGTTCCCAAGAAAAGCCCTGGAGATTGTCGCCCTGTGGTGACTATACCGCGCTCTCAATCGCACCACCGTGCCAGATTGATATCCTACCCCACCTCCATGACTTCTCGTCCAGTCTCAGAGGTTGCACAGTTTTCTCCAAACTGGACCTAGTACGGGCTTATCATCAGATTCCCATCCATCCTGATGACATTCCCAAGACAGCCATCACCACTCCGTTTGGCCTCTGCGAGTTCACTTGTATGCCATTCGGTCTCCACAACGCAGCCCAGACGTTCCAGCGATTCATCGACACGGTCCTGTTGGGTTTACACTTCTCCTTTGCATATGCAGACGATATTTTGGTGGCTAGTTAATCACAAGAAGAACATCTCCAACACCTTCGCCTTGTATTTCAACAACTGGCGAAACAGTGTCATCATCAACCCTTCCAAGTGTCTTTTCAGCAAACAGTCTCTCAACTTTTTAGGACATCACACTGACTGCAATGGTATCAGTCCACTTCCTGGAAAAGTTGAGGCCATCACGGCATTTCCCCGACCACAGTCACAACAGCAGTTGCGTGAGTTTTTGGGCATGGTGAATTTTTATCATCGTTTTGTCCCCCACTGTGCAGAACTGATGCAACCACTACACTCTCTCCTCCAGCAGAAATCTCAATCTATTGAGTGGACTCGGAAGGCCCAGGAGCCTTTTCAGGCCACTAAGGACGCCCTGGCAGAAGCGACCCTCCTCTCCTACCCCAAGTCGGAGGCGCCTACATTCGTCGTCACGGATGCATCCAATGTAGCAGTGGGAGCTGTTCTTCAACAGTACATCGATGATACTTGGCAGCCGATCTCTTTCTTTTCGAAGTCTCTCCAGCCTGCTAAAAAAAAGTACAGCACCTTCGACAGAGAACTCCTAGCCATCTACCTGGCCATAAAACATTTTCGTCATTTTTTGGAAGGTCGGCAGTTTCAGGTACTGACAGACCACAAGCCATTAACCTTCGCTCTCAACGCTCGTTCGGAGACATTCACCCAGGCAAGCTCGGCAGTTGGATTTCATTGCCCAGTTCACCTCAGTGATTAGACATGTCCAAGGGCAAGACAATGTTGTAGCTGATGCCTTGTGTATCGAGTCCAATGCATTGATGAGTGGTCAATCTCCAGTGATCGACTTCCAAGCTATGGCAGCTGCTCAACAGGATGACCATCAAGTTCGTGCCCTGTAATCTTCCCCAGCCACTGGTCTCAAAATAGAAGCTGTTCCGTTGCTCGCTGGCAATAACACATTGGGACTGAGAGGTTTTCGCTAACTGAAATGTTCAGATAACTAAACACCATCGAAAATATATATAAAAGCACTAATGAAGGTACGTGGTCAAGCAATTATTCATGTGTGCACGTGCTACTATTTGATTTTGGGTGTTCGGTTAACTGAAGTGTTAGGATTACGAGCCCAGCATCGAACATCTGCGTTGATCAGTGGCCACACGTAACGAGAAGTGATTAGGTTCTGTGTAGCGCGAACTCCTGGACAATCCATGTAGAGAGTCGAACACGACATGGCGCCAGGAAAGTGGAACTATAGGGCGTGCAGTGCCCGTGGATGTGTCACATATGATGGTCCCATCAACTGTTTGCAGTGTCAACGCCCCAAGGTTCATCGGCACACTACGTCTACTCTGGCGACGTTTTCACTACCAGACTCCAGGTTCCACACTATGCACATCGACTTGGTAGGCCCGCTGCTTCACTCATCTTCTCACCTGCATGGATCGGTTCACACGTTGGCCAGAAGTGATTTGCACTAGAGTATCACAGCGGAGGCAGTGGCACGTACTTTCATGTCAGGTTGGATCTCTCGCTTCGGAATACCGGACACAGTCATCACGGATCGGGGAGCACAATTTGAGTCTCACTTTTGGAGTTCACTCTCTGTTCTTCTAGGAGTCAAGCATGCTCACACCACTGCGAATCACCCCCAGGCCAATGGCATGGTGGGAACGGTTCCATCGCACTCATGGATGGATTCCCTCCCACTTGTGATGCTCGGCATACGCACTGCTCTAAAGGAGGATGTAAGATGTACCGCGGCTGAGATGGTTTACGGTTCATCACTCCAATTGCCTGGCGAGTTCTTCACTCCGTCACCTGCCACGGAATTAGACCCTTCCAGTTATGTATCACGCCTTAAACTCTGCATGCGACAGATGCAGCCCTCGCCACCTAGTCAATCTACTAGAAGTAGTTTTGTGAGTGACCAGCTCACTACCTGCACCCACGTGTTTGTTCGCCATGATGCGGTGCGCAAGCCACTACGACCTCCATACGATGGCCCCTACTTGGTGTTGGAACGGCATGATAAGTATTTCTTGCTACATTGACAGCAGGCGAAAGTCAGTGTCCTGACCGGCTGAAGCCAGCGCACCTGGAAATGTCCTCTACAGATGCTGTTGCTAGTTTCTCTACTGACTCGTCAAAAACACCCAACCCACCCTCAACACCCACCCAGCTTGCCACACCCATCCCTCCCGTGACATCCAGTCCTTCTGTTGACATCTCGTCTAGGGCCTCTCCTCGAATGACTCGGGTTCATCAGCTGATTTTATGTTTAGCTAAGTCATCTTTTGGTTAATCCATTGATTGAACATATTGTTGGTAATTAGAAGTAAAGTGAGAACGATAGCTACTTTACACTGGTTTGTCCAAATGGGAGAGATCTAAAAATCTGATTCAATTTGTAGGAGTGTTAAGTGTGGGGTAAGGGTTGTCTCTTTGAATGTACTATAGGTAAAGGGGTTTGCTACTGCTGTAATGCTGGTAATAGGAAGGGTTCATGCAGGGATGGACCTCTCTGTGGAATTACGATGATGTGGTCAGCACTTATTGTGCAAGCTGATCTCTACAATAATATATCTTGCATCATTGTCCATGTGTTGTAGGTATATCACATGGTGGAATTGTAATCTGCTAATGCTAGACTGTAGCCATGCTACTAGTTTTTTGCCTCAGCTAACTATAACATCTGATACCTCATTTCTTTAGGTTTTGGGGCAATGGTTTATGGTTGCATCTCCAGCAGCCTGGCAGTAAGAGGGAATCCATAATCACAAATGATTAGCTGCCTTCCTTATAGACTAGGACCAGCCATATAGGGCAAGCTATAGAAAGGTAACTTGGTACTCTGTGTGATTAGAGGCGGAGAGAGCAATCCAGAAGTGGAGGGGCTGAACTGTACACAGTCAATAACTTTCAATTGCCTTAAAGCAAAAAATGGCAAAACAGGAAAGGGTTTCAGCCCCCCAGCTTTCCCTGTGCCTTCATTCTTGTGAGTGGCAATGCTGCTAGTAAATTGTGAACTCAGGCCACAGTAAGATGGAAAGAATAATGCACTAAATTCATGATTGTTTGTAATTCTTCTTGACTCACGAGTATCTCAATAGTTTGCAGACAAATCCCGGGTTCTATAAATGGGGCAGCTAATGCTTTATCTCATGACGTCCTTTCATCTTTTCAGAGACTGGTATGAAGTGACAACTCAACACCCAAAGTGATACTGGACAGTTTACCACAGTGTCTGGTTCTAGGGTGGCAGACGAGACAAAGGTTGACTAGATTGCCTTGTTAAATTGCTCTCTAGGTGTTGGGTCTTTCAACTAACAAAGCCAATGGCTTTGGTTAGCAGAGTTATTTTAATCAGAGGGTCTCTTAACTGTGCCTAACAAGGAGGAAGTACTGTGTGTTTGTTTCTCTAATGGCAAGTGAGGGGTTGAGGCACCGAAGAAGTCATATATGGAAGTATCAGTGGTGTCAAGCACTTCTAAAGGAGAGAGGGTGTCTCAGGTTGGAACACCTCGTGAATTATGTTACATTTGCTGCACCAAATGAACGTAGTTTGGACTCTATGTGGCTTTTTTGTGTGTGTGTTATGAAAGCTGGTGAACCTATAATAGTAACTCCAGTTTAACCAATCCACTCACCAGGCATGGAGCATGTGGGGGTGTTTGTTGGGCTTGATAGACTGCCACCAGAGTTTGCCTATTACCAATCCTGCCTCTTAAAATCTGCCGAATTCAGGTCGCTAAATATGCAAGACAGAGAATCCAGACAAAAGTGTCCATGACCATTCAAGGAATGGAGGAGGAATAAATTATCAAAACTTTAGGCTACTGGAAAAGCTTGGCATAATTAGAGTATATCACGACAACAGTTGGCATTGTGTTCTGCAATGCTATGTTAAATGTTTCTGTAACACAGTATTTATTTGTATATGTAGCGACCTATTTGTTAAGATATTTTGCCTGCAGTGGTGGTTGTATGGCAGTTGTTAATGGTCAAGTTGCAGCCTGAGATCTTCCTGTCCCAGGGCCCACCATTTGGATCGGGCCAGAGACTGAAAGTTAGGTGGAGTTACAGTGAAACTTCTCTTAATAGACATTCCATATAACACTAGACATCTCTCTGCAATAGACAATAGTAAAAGCACTGATGGGACTTACCGAACTAAACAATAACCTTTATATCAAGTACACCTCTGTATAATGGACAAATCTGGTTATTCCTCAAGTGTTCATTATTGTAAAGCTTCGTTGTAGTGCCAGGCAGAGACTTTAAAATAATGGTTAATTAGCAGGCAATAAGGCATGGCTAAGGTCATGTGAGAAGGGAGACAGGCCATGAGGTTAGTCGAGAGCATTTCAACCAATCTCAGCAAGAATTTTTCAGGCCAAAATTGTAATGCCTTCCCACCCATGAATTGAAGGGGTTGCCGTGAATAGAGTAATTTTATTGTATTTTGGGGGCTCACTTATTACTATCTACTATCATATTTCATTAATTTATTTTTCAATCTATCTCCAATGGGCGACCTTATGCTGCCCAGTGTGACACCAGATAGAATTACATTAGGTCTGTTGACATTAATATTGAGGAAATGTTTCCTGTTTGCAATAGAAGGCTACATGTATGTGGTTATTTCAAACTAGTCCCCTTTGAGTCCACATAACTGATGTGAGCACCAGCATCATCATCATTGGTGTCCATCCCTACTGTCACACAGCTATGCGCACTTCTCCCTGTACTTCTCCCTGTACCTGTATCATAAATTTTTAGGCCCCCCCCCCCCATAGTTTTAAATCCCCCTGGACCCAAAATACCAGTATTAAAGGCCCCCATTCGTAAGATAAGGTCCCCTCCCCTTTCCAAATTGATTCAGCCTTATCAAACTTTTTATTCATAGGGACTCTTAGTTCTTGCTCGAAATGAAAGTCAACGTATCAACCACGAATCTGCACGATTTATGCAAGTCATGTTTATCAAATTAACTTTTATCATTTCCTTGATATAAATCATTAAGCACTTGCAAACATAATTATTATGATCCCTATCTATGGTATTGGTTGCTAGCTATTTGCTCAAAGTAGCACAAAAGTTCTTCAAGATAACTGCTAAACATTACATACACTTTATGCATTTGTTAACTCCTATAAATCACAAGTGAATTAATAAATTCCTAGTATAACTATGAAAACATAGCTGTCAGCCATTTTAACTACACTTAATTCAAAGTATTTAATTAGACTGAAATTAAATTATTGTAGTTTATAAATTCATACAAACTTCTTTAGCCAGACCCTTTTCTGCGCTAGAATATCAGTGGTGTCAAGCACTGTGTCCCCCACACTAGCTATTGCTGTGTAAGTCAAGTTCATCAAAGGGGAGACCCATATAAGCGCTGGGAGCCCAAATTACTGATAGAATGGGTCCTAAATGGGCCCTTGGGACCTAATTTACTGGTAGAATGGGCCTGGGGCCTATTATTAGTGGGCCTGGGGCCTATTATTAGTGGGCCTACATTTTACGTAACACTGGCAGAATTGCCTATGTATTTTGCTGGTAATCGGTTAATAGCGAAAAAACTATCTTCCAACCAAAAACTATGCTGTGGAGGAACTGGTTTGAACCTGGGCCACGGCTGCACCACACGTGTCTATTCATATTTCTACTATCTACCTGATCTCACGGTTGCTGTCGAACTTGAGTGGTCAAAATTGAGCTAATAATATCGATCCTTTTTGAAGATTTTTAGAAAACTCCATAGCGCTTTCTATACAATCGGCGACCTTGTGCTGCCCAGTGTGACAACAGAATTGCATTAAGTTCTGTCATTAATATTGAGGAAATATTTACTGTTTGCAATAGATAAGCGTACAGTAAACATTGTTTTCATTTCAAACTAGTCCCCTTTTTTATCACAGCAACTAAGATAAGAATAAATAAACTACAAAACTTTCATAAAGGATTTTTTGTAATATATTTTCTTTTTTTGTTGTTGTTGTCTGTTTATCAATTGGTGTACAAATTCAATCACTACAAACAATTGCAATACATTTTCCTTTGTCTAACTCTATGAAATTGTTGTTTTCTAGACCTCTAATATGCAATACATATTAAACAATTAAACAAACAATTGTTGCAACATTTCACTCATTATTTACTGAACATAGATCTCAAGTTCTATGATACTGACAAATTCATTACTGCTTACTTCATCGGTGCAAATACGAACCAAAAAGTCACTACTCAAAGTGGAATTGAAAGATCTTTTGAACCAAGGTGGGCTGTTATAATCGCAGCACGCTACAGCTTGGCATCCTCTCCCGTCCCATACTAGAGTATTATCAACACTGTGAGTATCACAGAAGTAGTTAGGACCAACATAATCAGGAAAATTGTAGTTCGACCAGGTGCGGTTGCTGCAGGGACAACGAGGTCGCCCAGAATGTAGTTGGTCAATGGCAAAAGTCCAAACGTGCAGGGGTGTGCTTGTATTTATGAAGAGATTAATTCCGTCAGCGTAGTTGAAATCTCTCCTGGCAGTGGAATTATAATTCGTAAAAGCATCATGAGTACTATTTGCATAACCCAAAGCGCGTCCACAAACTCTTCGGTAGGCAGTTCCCGCAGGTAGTGCGGCGAGACTACAGCCTGGAGTATTGTTTTGTACGCATGATCTAGGATTTGACACTGTACGCCACCCTAATGGGCAAGTTTCTTGAACGTTGCTCATGTTAAGAGTGATTACAGGTTTCCAAGAGCCTTCCCCGCAATCCGGAACCCGCACTATTCCAGACAGCTCTCGTCGCACTTGTTCGTTGAGCCCTTCAATTTCGATAAAGGTCCAGCATCCTTTAGACTTACGTAAAACTGGCAACATTCTAAGAGAGAATCCAGTATTAATCATGGCAATCTTAACTACAAGTAGCACACTCACAATCAACATTTTCACCGTTTATGAATATTGCAACTAACATCAAAACTAATCAAATTAAGTAATATAGGTAATGCATAGGAACCGCCCCTCATCAGCCAAGGGGAAATAGTGTAGAGACAATCCTCTGAAACCAGAAAAAGGAAGTTGGCAATAAATTGTTCTGGCCACTCAGTAAAAAAAATTTAATAGCTGAAAAGTACATATAGCTGTTTCAATCAAAATTGGAGACTGGGGTGGTTTGGTTTTTTTGTTTTTGTATTGTTTTTTGTTTGTTGTTGTTGTTTTTGTTGTTGTTTTTTGCTTTTTTGTTTTTCTTGTTGAAAGTGTAGAAAAGTTTGCCCTATTTATTTGCTTCCTACTTCCTGAAAGCTTATTTCCTTAACTGGGTGTGGTTTGAGTGATGTCATGTTGAGAACAGCTATCCTGGTTAGAGTTGTCTTCCTGTTGAAAGAAACGTACTATTTCAAGTAGTTCATGATCTGACATAGCCAGCACTAGCACTATCAGTCTACAGTGAAGCCAGTGCCCCAGATACGCTTTATCTTTATAGCCTGTTATATTCTGCTACTGATACTAGTCAAGAAAGCCTGAACTCTTGTGAGGAATTGGGTGGAGCCATACCTCTATGAACCAGTTTCAAGTCACAGTGAATCCTCAAATAACACTCCTGAGGATGATGATGTTCTCAGGACAATGACAGACTTTTAACAACAAGCTTACAAGTTAACTTGACCATATAACTAGCTTAGCATAGCCATTTCTTACCAGCAACACAAAACTTCCTGGGTCTAAATATCAATGTTGTCATTGTGAACATAGGTCCACTTTTGTGCTTGGGAATGTATTTGCCATGGGAAATCCAATTAATAATCAATGAAATTATAGACACAAGTGATTCAGAACCAGCCTATCTTAATGAACATAAAGGCTTAAATGCTGTTGGTATAGATCCTAGAGACAGTTCGTTTTGCTTTGTTATTTCAATTACAAACAACACTAATTATGGTGTAGGTAGAGTGTCACTTATTCCATCTCATGAATAGGTAAACAACATGAATGAAACACTGATGTCTATTGTAGTATAGTTTTATAGGCAATAGCTACAGATCCATGTTAAGTTTTAATTAACAATATTGGCTCTTAGAACGAGAATAATTTGCAATTATTATAACTTTAATCATGTTGCAGTTTCTTATGAGATGGAATGATTAACACTTCAACCACACCATATTGTAACCTGTGCTTGAAAATTACTAGGACCAATGCCCTTAGACAAACAGTATGGGAACCTTCATGTTCAGTAAGATGGCTAGTTCTGGATCGTTTGTGTGGGTTTTGTTGATTACTGATTGGATTTCCCCATGGCAAATACATTCCCTAGCACAAGAGTGGACCTATTTCAAAATGGCCACACTGACACTTTCACCCATGAAGTTCTATGCTACTGTTTGTAAGAAATGGCTATGCTAAGCTAGCTTATGAGGTCATGTTTTTAAATCCAACTGTTCATGGTTCCATTTTGCTATACTTTTAATTTGTCTCTCTCCCAAATACCATAATATGAATGGGACACTTTGTCTGTAGCAAGCAATTAGTTACTTCATTTGTCTATGTCGATTGGTAATACGTATCATATTAAATTTCTCTCCACAACAAAGATGGCAAGTATCAGAGTAATTTAACCACCACCTGCAAATATTATCTGTCATAACACCATTTACTGGGATATCAGTATAGTGAATTCCTAAGTTCACGTGACCATCTAAAAAGTGTCAATGAAGCACTCCAACTTTCAATGAAACGACGTGAAGAACAGCAATGTGAAATTAAGAGACACAAGACTGACAAATCGTATGAGAAGTCTGAAGCAAGTGATTATCAATTTTTATTCATGAACCAGAGTGAACGTAGATCATATAAAGAAACAATAAGGTCTCAAAATGCTCAAATAAAGTTATTCGAAAGTGAAGTCCGACAATTGAAAAAAATGGAATTCGAGAGTCAAATGATTGTGGACCTTACTGAAAAACCGATCAGATGGCATTCTGCTAGCAGTCAAGGAGGTCAAAACACAAATTTAGAAACAAATATTAGTCCTGTACAACCATTGGAATATAAGGTGTAGAGGGCATAATAATTAGGCTAGCTGCCCATATTATTATATAAGTTGGACTTATCAGTATTCTGTTTTATTCCTTATTTTGTTTTTAACAAGTCCAAGTACAGGGGAGATACAAGACATTTCTGGTTAATTTTTGTTGCAAATAAGCATTACCTAAGCTCTACTATTATTTGCACTACACACCTTACTTACACACTGGACATCTCTTTGGTGTCTATCTGATCTTGCTCAGTTATCATTTAGCTAGTCATATCGGAGTAAAAACAATACTTTGTTTAGAATTATTACAAATGGGACAGGCTCGACAGAGTTCATGATGATTAGGCCGTTTCAAATTATGCCAGCATTTTTTCTGGAATAATAGACATTAATCAGCATAGTCAAAATAAAAAAGCTATATTATGGACATTTAAGAGAAGAATGATGCTTTGTTGATTACCTTGCTGGAGGTGTGACAGCTACTAGCTAATTAACTCACAAAGGCAAATGTGGGAAAAAAAAAGAAAAAAAAAAGCCAGCACGATATCAGTGAGGCTGTATAGGCATAGGCAGCCAGCTTTTCAGTTTACGTCAAAAAATGTGTGTACTGTTAAGTTTCCACAACTGGAACATGCTATTTGTTTGTTTGTTTGTTTTTCACAAAGATATTCATTTACCTCAAATCCTTTAAATAAATTAATTAATTAACAGTAACTCAGTTAAAGTGACTCATTTTATGACACTGCAACTGTTACTGCAAACATACCCATTACTACACTTATCTATAATTAGGATAATTTGATATTTAATGGGAAAACATGTCATTCTTTTCAAATAATAATTAAAATAGTGAGAAAGAATATTCTAAAAAGTGTTTATCATAATGTGGCAGGGCCTAATGCGGATGTAAAAGCTGCAAGTTAGGCTTGTGATAAATTAAACCCTGAGCATTTGTAATCATTAGTTATCTTAACTATTGCAGTCCTGTATAGAGACTGTGCTGCTAGCAATAGCTACTAGGCAGCACAGGATATAGAACTTTTTACCTTTATTTTTTATACATTTGTTTTATTTATTTATTTCATTTATTATTGGTTTGTTTGCTTGTTTGTTAGCTTTTTGTTGTTTGTTATATTGTTTTGTTTTATTGTTTTGTTTTGTTTTACTCACATTCATTATTATTATTATCATTGGTTATTTAATCTCTTTTTAGTTATGTATTGTTTGATTGATTGATTGGTGAATTAATTAATATTTTATTCATTAATTATTTATGAAATTACATGTTATTTATTTATTTGTTTATTTGTTTGGTTATTCACTTTAACTTTTTTTTTTTTCAGAACTAATAAGTATGATTTTTTAACAATTAATAATCTTATATCTTTCATTTATTCTAGTGTTGTTTTGGTTAACTAAAACTAAAACTAAAATTAATTTTAGTTACACCTAAAACATTTTAGTTAACTAACCAGAACTAAATTTCACATAGGATGATAATAACTAAAACTAAAACTGAAAGTCATAGAGCTGATGAGTAATAACTAAAACAAAAAAAAATTTCTTTAATCAAAACTAAAAATAGTTAGCTAACCATTTTCAGTGACATCGCTGAAATAAGAAAAATGACCAGTGGTAGTCCCAGGAAGCAAAACCCTTTACCCAATCGTTTCTTCGTAGCACCTGAGTAAATTGTTTGGCAAACTGTTGGACAGCAGTCTGCAGTTGCTCATCTACTATCTAGCCCAGCTCCCTCCCTTAGCAAAAACAAAACTAAAACTAAAATGGAAGTTAGTAAATTTGAAAAACTAAAACTAAAACTAGAATTGAAATTAGTACATTGGAAAAACCAAAACTAAAACTAAAATTGTAGTCTTTGTTAGTGAAAAACTAAAACTAAAATTAATCTTGAAATGTTTTGTCACAAAAAACTATTACTAAAACTAAGATGTAAATGTTCAACCTAAACAACATTATTTTATTCATTCACCTCTGGCATTGTTGTAAACTAATTACTTACGATTCAAAGAAGCAAGTAATAATGGATTATTATTAGCATTATTATTATTATTATTATTATTATTATTATTGTTGTTGTTGTTGTTGTTGTTGTTGTTGCTGCTGTTGTTGTTGTTGTTGTTGTTGTTTGTTGTTGTTGTTGTTGTTGTTGTTGTTGTTGCTGCTGCTGCTGCTGCTGTTGTTGTTATCATTATTTTATTTTATTATTATTGTTGTTGTTTTTGTTGCTGTTGTTGTTGATATTATTATTATTTTATTTTATTATTATTATTATTAACATTATTATTATTATCATTTATTTATTTATTTATAAGCTATTGAATGTTGGCTATGAATGAAGGGGGAAAGGATGACTTTCACAAGTTCCCTCTCCACAATCGGCTAGTGCAATAGTGGGAATGGTTTTAGCTATTTGTAGCTATAGTTTCTCGAAGGACCAGAGTGCTCCTTGTGTTATTATTACCAAACACAATAATACTCAGTAATCTGGTAAATATTTTTAATAAAGGGTTCTATTTGACTGAAATAGTATTAGGTAAGGGGTCATTCTTATCATGGCAGAGGCCACAAATAATGAAGACGCTCTCCTGAAAAGGATACAGGCTCTGGAGGAGGAATTAGCTGTTCTAAAGAGAGATGGACCTAAACGAAAAAGGATAGATAAAATGAGTGGAGAGGTAGTGGACTCTAATCCTTACAGGTGAGTTAGTTATTTGTAGTAGTGGCAGCTGTGTCCAAAAAATATAGCTAGATACCTGACTGCAGCGCAGCGATAACAGGAGTTGCCATAATAGCAGGACAATATAGTATAGACCGAATTGTGTACCACTAATATAGCTGGTCAAAAGGAAGAGTGATTGCTGGAAGGTTGTGTGGTTACTTGTATGTAACCATCCAAAGAGCAATAACTAGTGCCATCATTTTGGGTACAAGGTGAACACATAGCAAGACCTAAGTTGGAGAGTCAGAAGATGATTCTGAATGTTCCCTTCTAAATCCACACACAGCGCTGCTATGTTCTATCCAATATAGACTTACCATCGTGGTTAGTCTAATGGCCAATGAATTTTCAACTATATACTATGGTGTAGGGCTTATAACTATGACAAATAGCTTATTAACTTACCACTGCCACAAACTCGAATAGAAATGGCAGTTTTTTTAAGTTTTAACTGCACCCGCAAGAGAATTCAAAATGGTAAACAATTTAATTTCTAGGATGATACAGGTAATGATCGATAAACCAGAAGATTCTGTTTAGTGAAGTTTGGGACGGGGTCAACCACAGAACTAACACAAAAAAAATGACAAGGTCAAAGTACAAAAATGACATGCGTACGTCCTAACATATATATAAACAAATATCTCCAATTTTCTACTGCATTACCCCTGATAGTGTCTCACTCACTCGCCATTAATATTAGTACCATTAAGTTATTTATAGAGGTAATACTTAAATATATGATATATGAGGCTAACAGGATAAGTTGATTTAGGGTCGTCTCTGCAAGAACTGGAGGATAAACTATCTGTAATATATGGGTGGTGTGATATGAACATGGTCATGTACAATGTGTGTGTTTGTGTGTTCCTTGTAGTCGGTTGATGGCTCTGAAGCGTATGGGTATAGTGGATGACTACGAGAGGATCAGAGAGTTCACCGTAGCCGTGGTGGGAGTAGGCGGAGTTGGCAGTGTCACCGCGGAGATGCTCACCCGTTGCGGAATTGGAAAGGTTAGCTGGTGTTTCAAAAGACAATAGCTAGTAAGGGAAATACGTGGTGACTGATCGGGACTATCTAATCAAAGTGGAAGACTTAACCCTGAAGCAAGTTATCCACTGACCACTTTAAAGTAGATTCTTGACAGGGTAAGACCTACTAGCAGGTATCCGTCTGACAGAGTCCTGGACGAAGTGCTGGTCAGTCTACAGGTTGCTGGACCACATGTCTTCTCGTGTCTATAGACTTAGTGAGGGTTGTAAGGCCTCACGTATTCTAACTATTCAGATCCTCGGTGTACAACGTGTCTTGCGTTCGAGACATGTCCTAGCTAGTGTCAATTACCCGGTCAGATATAACTGTAAGTTACTGCAACAATTGATAGGTAGATGTACGACAAACTGAAACACTAAGAATGGATTGAAAACAGTAAACATGACATATATAAACAATAAAGTGGTAGTGTTCAACGAACATCGTCGAAGATCGACGACGGTGTACAGGTACTGAGCATAACATATGATGTGACTTTTCTACTTGCCGTGAACCAAATTATCATATATTATTGTAGTTGTTGTTGTTTGTTGTTTGTAAAACGATTGGTCTCAATAGTGTTATCCTTCCTAGCTTATCCTCAAGTGGCCTGAAATCTTGGATTAACTCCTTAATGGTGTACATTTGTTTCCATTCCCTGTTATTACATATAGTTTTATAGTTGCAGTTCTAATTCCATACATACTAATTATTCATTAGATACAGGAGAATATCACAAGTCTGTTATATTAGTATTTACATGGGTGCCGCAGGGACAAGCGTAAATACAGCCAATCAGACGAGTGATATTCTGCGATATCCGATGAATAATATATTTATTATGTACTGTTCATGATTGAATACCATAGTAACTGTTTCTTGTGCAGTAAACACGTGTATAGCCTAAGGGGGTGTGATAACCCAACATGATGACTATGAACACAGATGATATGGGGAAATATTGCCTTAAGCCGCCGCATCCTGTTTACTTTGATGCATTTCCTATGTGGCAATTGGTACTAGACCCAGTTTAGTACATAATAACTGTACTAGCAAGTACCAAGTACCCCACCACACTGTAATGCTTGATTACAAACTTTTGCAAATCTAGTAGCATAAGGTATTTATTTTTATCGTATTACTGGGTCTTTTTTTTTTTTTTTTTTTTTTTTTAGTAATTAATCACAGTACTTATTACTGACAATGCTTTACCAACCCGGCTCACCTCTATGTGCTCAGCAACTCTGCACTGTTTTTTTTTTTTCATATATACACACGACCGGCGTCGGTTGCTAATGATGCTTTACCAATCCTGCTTAGCTCATGAATTATTTATGTATATACTCGCTGTCACTGTTGTCGTTACTGCACATTAGTGTATGGCTGATTCCTAGTTGTGGAATTGCAATATAGTATGTATCTTTGCAGCAATAATTGTATTGAACTAGAATCTGTAATTTGTTGCTGCATTTTTGTTTGTTGATTTTAGTGCTGGTGCAGTCATTGCTGTTTTCAGGGACTTATTTGTGTTCTCTTAGTAAAGTTGTTTGTTGTTTGTAAAGTTGTTGTTATTGTTGTTTGTCCTAAGTCCTTATTTCATATGAACTGGCTCATCTATTTGTTCCTTCATTAATTTCTTTGTATCATTCTTGTACATAGCTTCTTCTGTTTGACTATGACAAGGTAGAAATGGCCAACATGAATCGACTGTTCTTCAAACCTGACCAATCAGGACTGAGTAAAGTGGAGGCAGCTAAAGACACGTTACTGGAGATCAACCCAG
>WLWI01001916.1_pt1 | contig 18023 bp, 13 predicted proteins | sample 6701501 | NCBI WGS metagenome assembly WLWI01 (sample SAMN12718690, study PRJNA515312) | sponge metagenome | isolation source: marine sponge | host: Mycale hentscheli | place: New Zealand: South Island, Marlborough, Capsize Point | collected 2014-11-01
GATGCAGGATATGTGACCTGCTGTCAGAAATCATCTGACCTGGTACAGGAAATGTGAAGTACAGGCCATGCGCTCAACTGTCCTATACAATTCCTGAAGTCAGGAAATTCCAGATTTTTTCCTGTGTTAGGTTTGTTAAGTAGTTGTTCCAAACTCACTACTACACTTTTGTAGCAGTACACTTTAAATGGAACTAAGTGGAATGTACCAGAAGAAGTTTTAGCGTGATTCAAAAGAATTTCACTACATGGTTTTCTCATTCTAGCTTGACTATTGTACAAAGGTGCAAGTCTTAGATACTTTTTTCCTATTTTCATATTTACAGCACTCACTGAAACTATACAATTTATGACAGCTGGGACAAACTACATAGGTTTTAAAATTATCTTCAGGGTGACCCAAGAAATTCTTAGCTCTATAAAGTGTGCTTGGCATGACTTCACTAAGTTGATGTAGAGTTGATAGTCCGAGATAAACACTCATTAAAGAAAAAAATTGTTTGAAAAAAGTTAGCAATAATGTGAAAGCAGCATTAGAAATTTGATAAAGAGACTGCCACATGAAAAGAAACAGCAAGAGTAGATGAATGACCTTAACATGGCTTGAATTAATTTCGACAGCTTTGCTTATGTCATTCTCTTCCATTTCTTCCTCTGAGTCGATTAACAAATCCTAAAAGTTAATAATTATATTAAATATAATGAATGTTTGTGTGTGAGATTATACATACAAAAAAAAAGATTACTTATAGGACACACACTATGAAAGGAAAAGGAATGCATAAATTGTGTAATTAAACCCTTAAAATTTACCTCATCACATTGTCTATCTGGATTATTAATCACTTCTGGTTCACTACGGATATCATCTTCATCATATAATCTGTTTTGATCATCACCAGGTTCACTATGAATATCCTCATCCGATAAAGGTTCATCTGAATCATTGGGGCTTATGTGGCAATAGGTGTCAATATTGTCTGTTGTTTCATCCCGATTTAATGCATAACTTGTACCTAAATGAATGAATACGACTAAATTATAGGACTGTATTATAGCAGGTTGAATTATTCACAGCTTACTTGGATCACCAGGTGAAAATTTAAAATCCTTACTTATTTCTTCTGTCTTCCATTGCTCAGTCTCACAATAGCATAGCTGTTTATGCTGATAGTAGCTACTCTTGCATATATATATTCTTCACAATGTGGACAAAACACTCTCTTTCTTTTACTTGCAATCATTTTGATACAATAAAAAGGATACTTGTACAAAAAACTTATTGTGAATTGTTAATTGCATGCCATAGTAACAGATTAGTGCATACTTTTTGATATAAAAAACAGGAAGCATTTGATTGCAGCTGTATTTTTTTTTGGCGGAAAATATTTTTCTCCAAAAAAATTAATGGAGACTCCAAACAGCAGGCTTGATAGTTTATATGGCAGGAAATTCAAGGACATCCACTGGTACTGTCAGAGGACCTATGTCACCTACTGTCCTGCAAGACCAATACAGCAGGTATTATTTTGTTGATGTTGTTACATATGAGACTGACTAAAGTTTCAAAGATAGTTGGTGAAAATACTTTACTTTATATTTGTTTGACAAAAAAAACAGTCAACCACATTAGCTAAGAATTTAAAGAAGTATATTATTTATTCCTCAGAAAAAGTATAAATCGTGGAGATATATACTCACATGTAAGTACTGAATTACTTAAAAGTTGACTAAAGTAATTGCTTTTGTATTTTTTCACTTAGGAGTTTTTGACACCACAAACTCCTATTATTAGGTAGGTAGATTTAGAATTGATAATGATAGTCCTTGTTATTAAAAAAAGTAATAGTCCCACTCAAGAAAGAAGTGAAGTCTATACATTTGACTCTAGCAGAGCAGTAAGTGAGGAGTTTTCTGAATGTGATACCATGCTCTACAAGGTACGAGTGACCCTATATAATGCATAATTTCCATATACATTAGCTATATTGTTATAATAATATTTTTAAGGAAAGAGATGAATTACTGTAACACATCAGAACTCTGAAGCGGCCAGGAGCGATGTAAATTTGTTAAAATAAGATAGATGTGTTGTAATGTGCATTGGCATTTATTCCAGGATAATGTTAAAGTGCTTCCAGACATACGTTTAAAACAGACTGCAGATATTAAGCAGATTTTAAAGTCTCAAGACAAACAGGAAGTAAGTTATAATAATAGCAATCATAAGAAGTAAGTTCACAATTAAATAGGAATTAGCTACTAATGTGATGTAATTATTCAGAAAGATATAGCTGAACTTAAGCTTGAACTAAAAGTATTGCAAGAAGAAAAGGAGAGGAAGAAGAATGTCACTAACTAAAGTTATTTCTCGAGAGTTCTCGGTATGACAACTATTATGCAAGAAGTGAACCCACTGATATACATTAAGTATTCTTGTTATTCTAGAAAAAGGTTTCAAATCTTCATGACAGCTTAGAAAAGCAGTTCAATCCAGAAGAAAGGTATAGCTGCTGTAACTTTATTTTATTTTTTAAATATTTTGTTTCCTGCCTCCAGCTCAACATCTCAACACAATAAGGAAGTGGTTGCAGGCATTACTGAAGAAATTCAGTGTGACCCAGATAACGAATATTCTTTGGACATGATAAAATGTAAAAAAAATTGGCAAAATAATACACTTTTATTATAATAATTGTCTATTTTAGTGGCAGTAAAACGTAAATATGAATATTTACGAAGAACAGTGAAAGAAGGTGATTCGGGTTCAGCTAAAAGAATAAAAATATCAAAATATGATCAGCGCAAACAAAGGGTTAGTGTACACTTGTACAATGTTACACATGTTTGTATATTGAAGGCTTTTCTTCGACGTAAAAGTGTAGTCTTGCCTGAAGAAAAACTTCATTTCGAAAAACTCACAAAAGAGTACATGACAGACGAATCAGATGGAGATTCCGATGTTATCATTCTACACAAACATGAATGGAGATCAGACAGTAAGTAACTGTATAATATAGTCAAATAGCTTAAACTAAACAACCACTTTTGATCAGTTCCTTAACTATCTTTCATGGCATAACTCTCGCCCTCATTACTTAAGTTCTTTCTTCCTTTGCATATATGTATTGTGTGTATATATACTTGTGTTTATATTATATAATATTTAGAAGTCAATAAGTGGATGAAGGAGTTAGACCAGAGATACAAACGAAAGGGAATTAGCGGAAGTCTCCATCCCTCCAGTAGGAGCTCCAGAGTGGGCAGTATGTCCTAATTGGAGAAAACAAGGTAATTCTTCATACAGGTATTTTAATGTGAATAGATGAGGTAATTATAAGTGGCCACCTGTAGCAAATTAAATTTCAGATAACCAGCCATTATATATACAGTATATATTATATATGTGACAGAAAGTGAGCATAGCCATCTTGAGAAGCTACGGGAGTTTTGGGGATGCCAAATAATGACTAAGTCAGCCTTCTCAAATTGAGAGAGACATAGGGGATTGGTGGAAGACAGTGGCGTAGGAAAAAGTATGGGTGGGTGGGGGTAGAGTCCCGGGGATTGAGCCCTCCATAATTTAGGGGCACAATTTAATGAGGTGATTACTCACATGAACACCTTTAAATCACAAAAAACATGGCCTTGAAGCCCCCCCTTACCAAAACATCTTCCTACACTGCTGGAAGAGAAATTCAGTGAGTCCATGCTGAAAAGGCAGGTAGAGAAGAGATTTATTGAGGCATTGATCTTCTGTAAAAAGAATATACAAGGATGTCTCATGGGGAAGAAATGTCAAGAAAATGTTTGTTTGTTTTTTATTTCAAAGCACTTACTGCTATAATTACTGCTAAAACTTTAATTTCCAAGATATCATCCTGGAAAGATATGAGAGTCACTAAACTGAACTGCACATTATTTATATATATGACTTACCTGTGAGCTATCACAATATTAGGTAAAGTGAAGCTAACATAAAATTAGGTAAAGTTGAGCTATCATAACAATAGGTAAAGTGTGATTTTACACCTGATTAAAACAAAACTCAATATACCACCTTATAGTAATATAATTAAAAATTGTGATTTTACCTTTATCTGTTGTTTTTTCATTCTAGGGAATGAAGAACAAGGTGCAGCAAATACAGGTTGGTTGACTTGAAGTTTAAATAACTACATATTTATTTATGTATCTATTTTTTTTTGTAATACTGAAGCTGAAGACGTTGTATTTTAACCATAAGCTGTATACAAGTTATGACAATTAGCAAATACACACTTTACATTATAATTGTATTGTAATAAAATTTATTTAGCATTTGTTTCATTTAGTATTAATTTACCAAAATGATCAAAAAGTTTGTGAAGAGTTATCAAAAAATTTAAAGCAATTGGTCATGAGTAGTCTGATAACAACAAGCCAGTTTACTACAGTTAGCAAAAATTATCTAGTCAGTTGCTCATAATTGACAGGCAAGATAACTACTTTGGCAATCGTTGTCCATTACAAATGTAGTCAGTTGCCTAACATGACAATCTTTTGTACACTTCGTGTCAATCTGAAATTAACATGCCAGTTTGTATAGCTGACAACAGCTTTTCGCCTTGTGGATATTGTGAGGTAACTCTGGGAATCATTGTGTTTGTTTACATTTTTCAGATTTGGTCCATAAAGTATAATGGAGATAAAGAGATTTAGACTATATGGTACACAGTCTGTCTGGCAATTTGGTGGAAACTTGTTGGCAAATTCAAAAAAAAATTCAGCCTGAAATATTTCTGCACGAACTATAATAGTTATAGTTTAGCTACTCTAGTCAACTGCAAGCTTCTGAAGTAATCTGAGAAGGTATGAAAACATTCTTTAAAAGAGAATGCATCCCTTCTGGAAAAACAAAAATTACTTGTTTTCCATCTGATTGCTCCTGATTTCCATGACCTTTGGAGTAGTAGTCTAACAGCTCTTTCTTTAGTCGAGTTATATTAATAGAAGAATCAAAATTTAATGTCTTCAATTGGCTCTCATAAACTGTGTGCAGCTCAATTAGTTTGAACACATATACACCTTCTTCTAAAGCACTTTCTATATCCATTACAAGCTCAGCAAAAACACGTGCTCCAGCTTTTTTCATACAAACATTTGATTGTGATGGAGCACACTGAGTACGCAGAAAGCTACAATAATGGTTGCGGTATTTAGTTAGACACGAAATAATTATGATATTTTCCCTCTACCACCAGACAACTTAACAAGCAAGTCACTATCACCCATTTCACTAGCCATGTCCCTATAATAACCATATTGGTAGACATCAGCTGGAGCTTGATCTGAAGCACAATGAGCAGGGCAGCATAGTTTTTTTGATGAATTCTTTTGGCATAGAGGTCCCAATTCATAGGTTTAGACATAGCAGAGCTGCTATTAGGCTGTCTGGCCATGAGGTTGTAGGGCTTCGAAAAATTTCGCGACCCGCTGAAAATATCGGCGAAAATTTACACGTTTTGACTTTTTTTAAATGAATTTACTTCCCTTATGGGAGGTGTATTTTTTTGCAGCCGGTCATTTTCTTGTTCATTTTTAGCCTATCTACCACCACTATCATTTTGGTGCTTTTGTCCTGAGTGTAAACAAATGGATCCTTTTTGTCCTGCTGCCACCTGCTCCCTTACGATAACATGTATATCAGTCATTGTTCAAATGTGATTAATATTTCTCAGAAGTAAATTAATTTAATCTAATAGGCAATAATTAACTACCACTATACAAAAGAAGTTTAACATTATGAAATTAAAATAGTAGTAATTGTAGGAAAGTCTCTGTATAGGGCGTCAAATGATACCCTGGAGCAATCAACCCTTCCCTTGAAAGAAAAGAAAAAAATTAACCTCCCCCACCCAGATGCTTAGGGTGAAAGGGAATAATAAATAATTGAATATACTTTTACATGAACATATGAACAGTCATCTCATAATGTTATAAGGCCAGTGGTCTCTATTAGGGGTGACTGCCAATGCACACATAAAAATATATCTCTGTATCAATCATATTAGTCCAGTTCCTAGTTATGTTTTTGCCCCATCCCCTCTGCATGTATTTTACAAAAAACTTTGAAGTGTGTGAAGCTGGGTCGGACTTATACATAGCAGCTCGAGGCACTCTGGTGGCAGAAATTACCGTAGATGAAGTAACAAAAATGATCCAAGGATTGCCAGCTTCACCATCTTTCCCCAATATTATGTATTATACAATTAATTTAACATTATTGAATAAAGTATGAAAAACCTACTAAGAGTATAAAACTAGTATAGAAAGAGCTGCTTACTTTAATGATATTCATAGAAACAGAAATAATTTTAAGGTGATATCTTACTAAATGGTCTTAATTTGGCTTCTAGCTATGACAAAATCCTCTGTAATGCCTCTTAATTCTCCTTACAGTTTTTAATATCAAAAGTTATTTTATTCAAGTGGAAATTACAATATAGTACATTTCAACAATTGTTATGATCATGACCAATTGGTACATTTAGTCATAGTTAATTAAACCAGTGCAATAATTCAATGTTTTTTTAATCATTAGAGTTAATTTTGTTTGCATTCAATTATAGAAATATTAATATTTGTGGTATAAATTTATTAATCACATTTTTCATAAGTAGATATCATTTCTTGAAGTGTATTTAGTACATTTTGTAAGATAGTGATAATTAGCTGGCTCATACACTTTTACTTTCATTTTAGTAGTTTCCTCCTTTTGGTGTAGCTCAGTCTTGTTGGCATTAGTTTGGCAAACAACTGCTTTTTTGCCTCAATAAAACAAGCACAATTTATTAAAATTCCGAAAATATTGACCCTCAATATTGAAGACTAAATCAGAAACAGAATTGTCGCACTCATTTTACTAAGCAACACTGAAAAGTCAAGCATTGCATTGTCTCCACATGCTTTTTGGTTGCATCTTACATCTATTGAAACAATTAGCTATACATCAGATACAAAAAGCATTGCTGAATAATAAGTCAGTCTCTACAATAATAAGTAATTCCAATCACCTATGTCAAAATAATATTGTTTACCTGATTCACTAATAATATAACAAAACTTGAATTTTGCTTAAAAATACTAAATTAATCTGCATACAATATAGAGTTAAGTTGTTGTTTTCTACCTGTCACTCAAGAAAGGACAAAACAGTATCAATTATTTTGGCTGGAAAGAAGAACTTGTAAGTGACTATCAAAACTATCATGTAGTGTACCTCATACAAATGATAATGTTTGCAATAAGGCAAATTTTTTTCACAATATATAATAATGCTTCCCCCCCCCCTCCCACCCACAATCCTGCCAAGTAATTACTTAGAAGGACAGGGATTTTGTCACATGAGGAAAATTATCCAATTTGATGAAATCTTGCATGGTCAGGATAGTCTAACTTTTGTTTTCATAAGTTATATTAAGTTAAATAAAACAAGTTCATTCATACTATTTGTAAAAAGGCAGATAAGGGGTTGAAAATATTGGTAGCTATTTAGATAAGTACCAAGGATGAATGGGGAAGTAAGGATTCAAAATTGAGGAAGAGTACTTGTATAACTGATCAAATCCTCGTTAAAATACAAGTTTAACAGCTAAATGTGACTGTACACAATGAGCTTCTAAACCCTAAACATGGGTTCAAGGAAAATCTATAGGAGAAATAAAGCTAATATAAATGGGTTAGAACAATATCACTTTATTGTTTGTAGTTTGTTCGATTTATTATGTATACCAGTGAGTGAAAAAAAGAGAGAGAGGGTAACTTTTCTGACTTGTAACATGATTCACAGTGAATTCTAATTCCAAAAAATTGAGTGACAATAATATTTCTGTTTTCTTTATGTTATTATAATTTTTGCAATAAAGTAATTGCAAATTTTTCTCATTCTATCAGCCAATATTGTTAATTAAAACTTAACCCAACACATTAGGACTACTTGCCGAAGTCTTCTTCAGAAGTCAACTGAGGTCAAACTCTCCATTGTGATATACACAATGATCCATTTAAAGCATTTTCTGACAGAAAGTATATAAACAAAAGCTATCATTACACAAAGTATACATGTGATCTATTCAAAGCAGAGAAAACAATGATGGAATCCAACACATTTGTCATCATTGCATTATTACAACAGTAAAACAATTTCTTGTATGCTAGGTAATTAGTGCAGAATAATTGCCATAGCACAAATGCTGCTCTAGATACTGTTAAATATATTATTTAAATCACCCAAAGGAGTAAAACCATATGCAACCATAAAACAAATAATGCATGCAAAATGACATTGAGTAGATCATTACCAGAGTGTATAATACGTACAATACTGCATTGAATGTTAAAGTTAAGCTGCTGGTAAACTTGGTATTGGGACACTCAGATGGAAAGGGACCATGTTCCAAATACATCTAAATTGTATTGGTACAAGTTAACAGGGTGCACCAATTGTTCTAATAATAGGTATAAGTTATTGTGTGGCAGTAGTATGCGTATTGTTTCCAGACCACGTTGTGAAGTCAGCATACCATTCATGAGAACATCAGTGTCAAGTGGTCTAAACAAAAGTTAGCTGTATTGCCATAACACAAAGTATTGAAAGCCCGACGTTCCGCTACACATTCTGTGTTCACCTGTTGTACTTCGATCATCTAAGATAACAACATGTATTGTACTACATGACTCTTTGCACTGTTTGCTTAGGGCTAATGTTGAGAAATTCCTCTAATCTATACAATAAATGAATTAACAATTGATGACACCTTAATATAGATCTGAGATGGAGGTTTAAACTATACCTCAGGGAGTCATTTGAAATATCAGATATTACAGCTCTGTTTCTGATAAATTCAAAAAACTACACCAATTTTTACGCAATAGAAAGATATAGTCCATACTTTGTGTTAATTTGTTACAGGAAGTCCTTAAAACTAACTGCACTGTGTATACATCTCAATCGGTTCAGTTGTTTTAAAAAATAAAATAAAATTATCAATACACAATCATAATGAGTGTACCAAGTAAAATATTAAAATATAATTGTTACAGACCAATTACAAACTTGGACTGTTTTAAAATGGTCTAGCCGTTTTAAAACGGGCCAGACCGTTACCAAACCTCAGACTATTTTAATACAGGCCATTTCAGTGCTTTTTTGCCATTCTGCCGGGAAAAATAAAAGATATTATAGTAAATAATTACGGTATATAAAGTTTGATGGGTTTTCGGCTTGTGAGTTTATCATGAGTCCTTACTATGTTTTAGTTTACCTTTACTAAATAGAAAGGAAACAACAATTTGTCAAAGTATTGACCTAAGCTTCATTTTAACTGCACAGTTCTTAAAACTTTGAAAGAATATTATCTAGGCTGGTTTTAAGTAATGACTACTTATACTGGTCAGAATTAGTGACAACTACATACTCATAATTATCTACAGGTATCATACAGAATATTAGTTCAACAAACCTTATAAAACTGAGCGTGCAATTCTAATCTCTAATCCCAATACATTCCTGATGGGAACATCATTACCACAAAATTTTAAATAGCTTGCTGGGATGAAATGAAGTGTGGTTGTGGGCAAGTCACTAATGCAATAATGGATAACTGCTTTATGTAAAATACCAACACTATTTTGTTGCGATACCATTTATATCCTTATCATCAATGGCTTACATTAATATAAAAACTTTGAAGAACATGAAGAAATTATTAATAGTATAGAAGGGTAGATGATACATTTATATTTAGACGGTCTTTAGGACACACAATGAGCTCAACTGTGACTTAAGTAAAAATAAATCAGTTTAGATATTAAGCAAAGGCAACACTGTGATTGATCTTCAAAGTAATGCTGGCTAGGGTTTACAATTTGTGACAATCTACTGGTGTACATCTACTGGATCCATCAAAGTTTGGGAAAATCACTTCCAATTGAAACTAAAACATGAACATTATAATTTAATCTGGCCACACAGCACTCTATCCCACTTTTGCTTATCACTCCAAAACACTGACAAACAATGTTAAGAAAACTTGTGCATAAACACCTAGCATGTTGTTACACATGTACTAGGAAATAAACAGAAATCAAGTCACTAATGGCTTTCAAATGAAAGGCTATATTCCTTATTTGGTATTAATCTATTAATTACAGTTCTGCACATTCTAAGCATGCTCTATTTGGATAAACGTGTGTTCTTCCAAAATATATTTTTAAATCTAATTTTTTTAATGTACTATACAAATGAAGTTTGAAATAATGTTAAACATAATTGTCATTTACATCTGCACCTAGCAGATTTGCTGGTAATGCAGGGGATGACTGCCAGATAGAGAGAGGGCAATTCCTCTCCCTGTTAGCTGACGTACAGGGCTGGCTTTCCTCTTTTTGGTGGCTCTCCCGGCCAAATGTTTGAGACGGATCTGTTAGTTCTTTAGTTTTAATGTATAGTTCAGAACCTACCACATTTATTTGTATGCATGTTAGTTGTAGTAACAATTGGATTAAAATTATGATGTAAAAAATTATATAAATTTATTACTTCAATACCCTTAGTAATGTCTGTCAGTTCAATGTTGTCTGCTATGTCCTTTGAATGTGAATCAATAGGCCATCATAAGAGTGCAATAACTTTATGAGGATCATCAAGTGTACTTTCATCAAGAAGCCGAACTCATTTGTTCCCATGTTGATACTGATATTCTGATAAGCAGCTTCCCACAACTCCATCTTTCCCATCCTAATATTGACTCACGTTAACTCTACATTTTAATCTTCATATAAATAAATATTTGTATTCACACAGAGATATGTTCTTCTAGATGGAGTTTCTTGTTGGGAAAATCAATTAAATATTCACATCAATTATGTATAAACTCACTCCCTATGTCAACTATAATTATATTAAATTGTAAAGCTATTATGACCTGGTAAATTTTAGGCTTTATTTATGAACACATAATAAAATATTTATATTTACTTTAGCAATTATTATTTTAATCTTAGTCGTGGCTTATCCAATCCCGTAAATTTGTTGTTGTTGCTTTTATTGCTAAGTGCATAAAAACTCCTAACACTTTCACTAGTTACAGTTATATAAGAAAAAAATATTAAAGTATAGTAAAATTGATTAATTTGAGCAATTGAGTGTATTTATCTGTCAATTATACAAACAAATAAGCTGTTTATAATGTTCAATTCATTAAAACAATATCAGCAACATTAAGCTAAAACTACTTATAATGAGAATAGTTGCATTCAATTACAAATAAATAGCTACATATTTGCATTACAAAATTCTTTTAAACACATTTTTCATAAATAGAAGTTATTTCTTGAAGTGAACTTTGTACATTTTGTGAAGCCATGTTCGACCTTAGTCTATAAACTTCATTCACTTCCATTTCTATGGTTTCCTCCTCCTTTGAGTGCAATTCAGCCCTCTTGGAATTAGTTTGATGAACTTTTATCTTTGACAACAATGAACCGCCTAAATAATAAGCATCGGTTTAAGTACATTAATTAATATTCATTAAATATATCTTGGTTATCAAGTGAAGAAGAAATCAGAAACATTTATATTTGACATAAGCTTTAATGTATTTATTGCATTATCTGACTATTGAAATAATTACCTTGGCTAAGAAAATATTCAGTAAGTATAATGCCAAATAGTATAGCAATCACTGCTATGTCAGTAATTCCACTTGCCAATTTCAAAATAACATCTCGTGCCTGATACACCGAAGTATTACATGTATCTGTACATAGTAAAAACATTTTAAGCTTGTAATGTATGAGAACACTTGAACTCTAAGTAAAATTACATGAATTGTGCCTTCGCTTCCTAAAAATAAGACATTTAATTCAGAGATAGCAATATTCAACAATAATATAGGCATTTGGATAGAAAGAAGAAATGTCTGGTAACTAGCAATATGACTTGCATTCAAGGAAAACAGTGGAAAGGAATTAAAGCTAATTAATAAGCTTTGGAACAACTAACAAATTTGTAGCTCATAGTAAGTTCTCCCCTTTATGTACTATGCAACAACACTTAACAAGCTTTCTAAAGTTTAAAATAGTGTCACATACATTATAGTATTACCAGAATATATTCCAATTAAAGTTCCAACTAAGAGCCAATGTATGCAAGAAGTGGCTATCATTACGCAAACTGTAATGAACCAAATCCTGTGGCCTATTCACACAGAAAGAAAGGCAATGGAACCAAACAGTAAAATTAGTTATCACTTCACTTACACAAGTGAGAAAATTTCTTCTTTTTTGTACAATAGTAGATACAGAATGGAATAATTGCTATAGCAACAAATAATGCTCTAGATATGATTAAAAATATAGAGTTGGAATCATCCAAACGAGGTGGAGCTAGAGAAAGGAAAACAAACATGTTACACACAAAACATTATAGAGTAGGGCATATAGCTAATCAACCAAAGAGTAAGGGGCATATACATGATTATTATAAGGGAAATTACACCCAAACCACATTAAAATTTTATCATTGAAACCGTAGCAGTAATGAGAACGGATATATATTAAGCAAGAAAACTCTATTCTAAGTTGAAATGAAGTTTGCAAACACTATATACATTAAATTGAGTGTGATTGTCTGAATTAAACTTGTGTCAACAAACACTTAGCTGCACAAAAAAAGAATGGCGTGAGTGTTTTCGTAATTTTAGTTTACCAGTACAACATTTCTACACACCTCAGTTTGTTCTAGTAATGTTAGCTGGTAAAGGGTTTCATTTCCATAGTAACCACTCGCAACAACTTTTCTTGTGACTTGTAAAAAAAATCACACCAGGTTTGAGCCTAGCCATAGACTTGCTTACTGCTATAGTATGACAAGAAGCTGAGGACAAACCCCAAAAGCTAGAAATAAGAGCCCGCACATCAATTAAAGGGCACACATATAGAACATGTACTGGACTTTCATTTGTCCACCCCCTAATAGTATCTCACTCGCTATCCCCAATTCTCAACCCCTGTATAATAGTGTCTCACTTGTTTTGCTCCCTAAATATAATAATACACTTGTGTGTCAGTAAGACAATGGCCCACAGCGACAGATGACAGTAAGTGTGTATGAATAATTTATGAGCTTAGCTGGGTTGGTAAAGCGTCATCATCACTTGAATGACAGTTTTGACCATCTTCTAGTTGATAAGGAAAAAAAGCCAGAGAAAATAAGTGTGCATTTAGGAGCTCAAATCTGTGACTATCAGTGTTGGAGTCTGAACTCTTACCATGACAATGTTGGAAACTTATGCCTAGATTGCATTTTGGAGTGCCTTGCTAAACTATAGTATCCTCATCTTCTTTTTTCTTTCTAAGTCTTGCCCTGTCCATCCCCTGCTCTATAAAAACTGAATAACTGAACTGGGTTGCTGAATTGAGTTGGAAATGAGAGTGTTCACCTACATAGCTGATTATAATCCAATGCAAATCATGGGAAAGGCAGAGATGAAAGTAAATGTTTTAATTGTGAGCTATTCTTGTAGACCCAATAACGGTAATATGTCACGTTAAAAGCACGTAAAAACTGAAACACAATTGTTTACAACCACTATAAGAATTCATTTGTTATCATATCTGTGTCATGCGGTTTTCCCAGAAGTTTGATAGTGTTGTCATAAAATATAATGAGGATGCATCAATTTCTCCCTAAATAATGTTACCATGAGTACTGTATTTCGATCATTAGATTAATGATATTTCTTTGTACATGACTTTGTATTGTTTACTTACGGCTGTTTGTTGTGAAGTTTCCTCTCAGACTTACTACAATTGAATTAACAGTTGATGACACTTGAATATAGTACATAGATGAAGGATTTAAACGATAACTCATTGAGTCTTGTACAAAATCAGATGTCACATTAGGCTCATAAATTGAATAATTTCCAAGTACAACTGTGCAGCCATTATCAGCCATTATACACTGAATGAAAGTCGAGCACATGTCATGTGACACTTCATACAGGAAACTCGTTCTTAGAGATGATCCGACTGTTCATACAACATCGAAATAGGTTCAGTAATTTGTATGAAATTAGCTACATGGACTTATTTGCAAAAAAAAATTCCATTACATTTCTAAAAGCATTAGCTATAATGATGTTTATAATGTGCATAGTAAAAACTGTACCCTTTGAACATTAATTTTTAAATAATGAATTAATGCAGATAGATATCAATTTAGTAGTTTTGAACAGATATTTATATAGTTTGAGTTTGAGATAAAAAAACAATCATTTTCGGAGAAAATGAATGAGTGAACAGATTGAAAGAAATTTAATTATAACAAATTCTAGAATATTATTTACTACCTACCAATAATGTTTGAATTGGTATATAAAAATCCACTGATGTAGTTGTTTTGAATGTAAACCATGTAATCAATATTCGATCGATTTGGGAAGAAGGAATATTGACAAAGTTGATTAGAACACATCCTTATATCCAATGTACTCTCATTCAACACCACTCCTTCATCACTTTGCAGCCATATGGTACTGTTGTATAGCATACATCCATACACCTATCATAAAGTTCATGAAGTTACAAACACCTCTCTCCATATTTATAACTATTACGACAATATTGAAAATAATTGTAAGAGTGGATATATTTTGCTGTTACTTGTATCCACTCTATTTAATGTCCTCGTCAATTTCATCTGTCAAGACAATATCACTCACTTCATTATTTTAAAATTCATTTTGGCAGTATATGAATTATATATGATAAGCATGCAGGATGAAATTTTATGGTTAAGTTTATTTGCTAATATATTTAAGTGAACCTATCATAGTGATTATACCAAAAAATGGAAATTACATCAATATAATAATACCCATGACCGACAATGACGTATATAGTCATGAATAATTCATGAGCTAAACCACATGGATGAAGATTACTCATACACTAGCGCTGATTTATCAGGTAAACCAAGAACATGAGGCAAACTGATTAGCACTCACAACAAAAATGGACAGTAGACAGGAGTGGTAGAGACACAGGAGAACAGCATTCTGAACTATGGCTGAATTACTGAGTAAAGAACGCAGTTGTAAAGAAGTAAAGGGTTTGGCTATGCTAGACTAATGGTAGGCGAATTAATTTGTAACTTAACCAGATACAAGAATAAATGGAAAGAAGACGAGAGTGGCTAAGAAGCAGGAGAATGGGTAAAGAATCGAAACACTGAGTTGAAGGCGATTTCTGTAATTATAACTAAAAGTGGGTGGAATAAACGAGGATAGGAGGCATTGGTTTAAAAAAGGAAACCTAAAGTGTGAAAGTGAAGGCAAAAAAGTGGTTAATTAGCTGGTGGAATCAACAAGAAAAGGCAGTGTAGTAAAAAGGAGAAAGTACAAATGAGAAGGCAAAAAGTGAACAATTAATATTGTGCTAAAAAGCAGGTGGAATCAATTTGGTGAGTAAAGGCGGAATAGGTTTCAAAAAGAAAGGTGAAAGTAGAAAAGAAGATAGAATTTTCGCAAAGCCTAATTCCACAATCATGATAGAAGGACAGAAAAATTCAGAAGCATGAGAGGTAGACAAAGGAGGAGAAAGGGCTCCATGACTCAAGAAAAAAAAAGTTGAAAAAAAGAAAGGTGGGGGATACAGAAATGAGATAGTTCAGGAAGAAATAGAGAAGGAGAAACTGATAAAACATTTACCAAGGGTAGAGAATGATAACCATGAATATAAATAAGTTATGCTACTACATTCTTATATTGTAATACATCAAGCGCCACTGTGTGGCAGGGTACTTGCTAGTTTTGAATATTCTCTTTAGTGAAAATTTTGAAGCACAAACATTTGAGCCCATTTTACCATCAAAGTTGTATGAATAAAATTATAGTGAAGCTAAAATATAGTATCTCTAAAATTATATAGCCAAAAGAATATTATGACCACAAAACTGTTAACTAGATTTAAATAAAGTAATTTATTCCAGGCTAGATATATTTACAATGTTATTTTTAGGTATGTGACCTATAAGCTCAAGTTGTCACATAGTGTGTGAGGAGCCTTACACCTTCAATGAACAATTAGAGTAGCCCTGAGAAATCCCAAAGGATTGAAAGAACTTAATAATTAACACTTTCATTCATAATGTTGTAGTGTTTTCATGCTAGTATTTATGTCATACTGCTACACACACACACACACACACTCAGTTATTTAAACCCTAGCTGAGCACAGTTCTGTTGGAGATTTTTAGTCTGAGTAAAAGAGTTGCTATTTAGACAGAGGTTACTAGTGACATAAGATGCTCGATATCCGCTCTACCGCCTGTCTAGTACTGCCAACCTGGGGGACTTCTGTGCAACTAGTCTTAGTCTTTAAGTGCATCTCACATACTTCCATTAGTTTGCTCCATGCTCAACCTCCCTGATGGCAGCGTGATCCTACCCCATATGTTATCTCATTGCTGTATTGTGCAGTTCATTACCCCAGCAGATATAGCAACCTGCCTGGCTTACCAGTTTTCTGGGTTTTTACAGCTACCTTCCCCTAGTAAAGCCTTCCTAAAACTAGGTTAGAGTAGCTGCTAAAATATCAACTGGGGTTGTGGAGCCCTTAGAGAGTTTTACAGCCGACTTTACACCTAGAGTTACCAACAACTACAGCAGTGAAGACATCTAGCACTAAAAACATAAACCACTTATTACACTACTCTGGCAGAGTGATATGGCTAGATATTTCACTCTCAGGCATTATTTTCACTTACCTCAGGCTTGTGAAAATAAATTAGCCTGATCTTGAATTATTTTACCATATCACACTTTGACTCATATAATGAGTACATGTACTTGAATAAACATGTTATTCGTCAAAAGGCCATTCCCAAGTTAGTGTAAAGCTTAGGTTCCCATTATGGTATATTCAAGATGCTAATAACACTCCTTTCTGCCTGCCAATCGTTTTTAAAATATTTCCTTTCCCAATAATTGTCCTGTAAACTACTAATTTCTGCAAAGCTTGAGTTGTTGAAGTAATTATAAAAACATTACAACAGTAAGGTAGCAAGCAAAAGTGCAAAAGATCTGTAGCTGATTACATATTCACACCTTCATATAATTAGGCTGTATTCCATGATGTGATAATATACAATATTATTCAAGATAGATATCTGCACATGTTATCCTTAGGTACAGTGACCTGAAATAACACAAGATATATTAAGATATTTCAGTGTTCACAATCTCATTACCCTAGTAGTTATAGCAACCAGCCTATAGTTTTCCTGGTTTTTATAGCTACCTTCCTCTGGTGTAGCCTATTTCCCCCTCCTTGAAGAGGATGGAGCAGCTGATAAAATATAAGCTGGGGTTATGGGAACCCCTACAGCCAAATTTACACCACCAGATATACCAGTTTTAGTACAGACTTCAGAGTGATATGGCAAAATATTTCACTCTCAGGCTTTATTTTCACTGCCTCTGGCTCTTGAAAATAAATTAGACTGCTCAGTGAAATATTTCACCATATCACACTGTGATCATTTAATAGGTATTATAATATACAATATAAACAGAGTAACATAAAATGAGCCACTACCTCACTGACAGACCACATTACTTCAATTTTAGTTAAGCGTCCATTATTCCAATAAGTGGCACTGTAGGTGGCATTGATTTCTAATAATATTAAAGCATACAATATCAGAAATTATTTCATGTAATATAAAAAGTTTAGCTATACTGCATAATTATATTCATTTGTACTCTATCCACACATTAAACTTGTCATTAAACAAACATTAGAGTCCAAGAATAATAATAATAGCTGGTAGCTACAAATTTAAGCAGTTCCAACACTTAAAAAAGACTCAACAAAATTGGAATTGAGTAAAGACTTTACCTATTCCTTGGTATATTTTTATCACTGACTTATTTTCATAATATTCTGCGAATTCGATATAATTCAATTCTGGAATAA
>WLWI01001917.1_pt1 | contig 18012 bp, 11 predicted proteins | sample 6701501 | NCBI WGS metagenome assembly WLWI01 (sample SAMN12718690, study PRJNA515312) | sponge metagenome | isolation source: marine sponge | host: Mycale hentscheli | place: New Zealand: South Island, Marlborough, Capsize Point | collected 2014-11-01
AAAAAAAAAAAAAAAAAAAAAAAAAAAAAAAAAAAGAAATTAAAAAAAAAAAAAAAAATTCCCAAATTTCTCTCCCCCCCCCCCCCCCCCTAAGCATACGTATTTCATCCTAGTGAAGTGCCCAGACTTGGTGTATTCCTAATCAGGTATCAATATAGTTTGTGCAATGAAAACTGTAGATGTAAATACTGTCTTCATAAGAGAAGCTATACAAACAGGCAACACTCACCAACAACTTCAACGCGAAACTCCTATTCTAGCACTCGGTATACTACTTGGCACAAAATAAAACTATCACGGGCAGCAAGAAGTTATTTCCTCATGTGATTATGACATAAAAATACGGTGCATTACCCACAGAAGCTAGTACCTATGAGGAGCTGACTACTCCACCATTTCTCAAAATTGGCTCGAAATAAAAAAATAATAAAAAAAAGACAACAAAAGGCCTTAAATTGTCATCCCGAGTAAGTTCATACCTAATTCAACAGTTAATGGCATGACACAGACATACAAACCGACAAACAGACAGGACAACTACTATAAACCTCTCGCGCGTGCAAGTTAAAAATTGCCAGCACAAACAACTAGAATAACACTCTCTGAGAGGGTGTGATGTATACAGTCAATTTATAGCATGCAATGAGCGACCTACCAAAACCTCCAAACCAAACCCATATATATATATATATATATATATGCATTCATTAGACCAGACGTACTTGCCAGTCAATAATTTAACACACTATGGTATAGGATTAACTCACCTTGATAATTGTATCCTTGCTGTTGATAGCCTGGAGTAGCCTGATAGTGCTGCCCAACCCAACCTTCAGCTCCTGGCTGCTGCGGCTGCATACCCCATTGACCTCCCCCATGACTTACCCACTGACCCCACCCACTCCATTGCTGCTGCTGATCAGAACCCACCGCCTGCTGTGGATCAGCTCCTGTGGCTTGCTGTTGGGCTTGTTGTTGCGTCCAACTTGGCTGCCAGATTCCCTGATGCTCGTTCCAAACCCAGCCCCACTGTTGCTGCTGTTGCTGCTCCTGTTGTTGACTATTATGTTGCGGCGGCTGCTGCTGCTGCTGATTCCAGTTGCTATGCTCGCCAGAGGGTGCGGTGGGATTGTATGACTGGTGTCCTTCCCCATTACCAGTGGACTGCTGACTGTGGTCGTCATAATTGTGACCCTGAGGCGCGACTGCTTGACCGTGTTCATGCTCCGCTGCCACTGACGCAGATTCCGGAGGAAGTGAATTTCCTTTCGGAACTACTTGGATGGAATCTGGATCGTTACTGGCTGATACAGAATTGTCTGCCTGCTGAAGATATTCTTTGGAATTCTGCTCAGAAGTGTTGGACTGAGTATTGTTGCCTGAAGGCTCGTCAGTAGCCTCACTAATGGGTATCCCAGGAGGCTGGCCAGAAGTTGGAGATTGTTTTGGAGGTTGTGGAGAATAGTAGTAGTTTTTCTCCTGTTGGTAGTAGTAATTGTAATTCTGCTGCTGCTCTTGAGTGACCTGGCCAGAATTGTTAGCTTGGTATGAGGCTGGATTAATATACCTTGACAAAAACAAAAAACAAAAAAAAATTGTTACCCAACAGTATGACCTAATGGACAAGTAGATGCTCACTGGCTTTCCATCATTGAAAGCTTGTTCAGTCAGCACAAACACACACACACAGGTCCCAACCAACTACAAAAAAGCTAAGTGCACGACGCTTTCAACCTACGCCACACAGCACACCATTCAGTTTGTGCATAAATAGCCATGTGATAGTCAGGTGACTTTCACGTGATACGTGAATACACTTCTTCGAAGTGCGAGTCTAAAGGTCAGTCAAGCACAACAAGTGTCACTTCACTTTCTGCTCGCTTGCGCGACTTGTAAAGCTGCTTCTCAACGTAAATGTCTACTGAGGCAGTATTAGAAGAAACTGCGCCTTTTGACGCCAGATTTCCTAATATGAATCAAACGAAGCATTGTTACCAACATTATGTAGATTTTTACCGCTGTCAAAAGAAGTTAGGAGAAGGAGCTCATAAATGCCAGTACTTCAAAAAGGTTTTCTCAGAACTTTGCCCAACTGCGTGGGTAAGTCAATGAGGCGGTACAGGTGCACTAGATGTTGCAATACAAGTTTTAGTATTACGTACAAGTAAAAGCCTTGTAATATTTAATTTAAATTTTGGTTTTGGACTGCTTGTATTTTTGTGATACTTTACCAGACTGTAGCTCTTATCTCATAATGGTGACTATTTTACTAGTCAAGTTCTTATATATATAACTTTTTCCCCTGTAGGTAGAGGATTGGGATGATCAGAGAGAAGCAGGCACTTTCCCAGGAAAAATTTAATAACTGTTCTACCATTTAAAAAATATCTAGAGTAGTCACATCTGTCATTTATGAAATTGGTGGTATCTTAGTCGTTGGATTATTTTGGCATTGAAGTACGCCTGTGATCAAAGTTCAGTTGGTGTTTAGGAAGATTTAGTGTAGTCTAGGTGAGCTTCAATCTACAGGAAGATGATTATTCTTTTGTAGGCGTAACTTGTTACTTGACCTAACTGACCAGTTTGGTGAAGGGTCTGGCCACACAAGGCTAGAAGATGGTAACTAACAACCATCTGTTAAAAGAAATATATATATATAGATATATAATAAATATTCTATTATTAGAATGGTCAGAGTGTGAGTTGGGCAGAGAGTAAGCGAGAATTGTTAGCTGTAGAAATGTCTGTATATCATCAGTCCAACATAGCCCACCACAACTACAGAAAAAGTATTCTGGAGAATTTTCCGGTATTTGTCATTCCTGCGCACTAACACAATGGGGTTGGGACAGTGAATATCTTGACTTGGGATTCTGGTGAGGACTTGGCCTCTGTAGTCGACTTGATACTTGCAACAAGGGTCCGACTGCCACGACAAAGAGTAAGCAGCAGCACAGCAAACTCCAAACAAGCCCAATGGAACTGTGGTTGCTATTGCATACTTGGTGGGTACTATTGGGACTGTGACTAAGAACCCCATGGTTGTGAGAACTGAGGTCTTGTGCAGAAAGTTTCCAAGTTTAATCCACCGAATACACTCGCTACCCAAGCCAGGGGGCTCTACTACTATGACACAGTACTGCCTCTCCATGGCCTCGTCGAACTGGCACCGAAGAGAAGCCTCAGTGTTGCCAGAAGTTTCAGAGTTGTGTATCACTACATACTCGGAAGATGTCAAAACAGACATAGATCTACAAAAGGAAAGAGAGAGCTCATACACCAGGTTGGTAAGTACTAGTTCGGCTAGACTCAGACCTGTTTAGCCTGGGCGTTTTCACGTCCTCCGCTCCGGCGCCCGCTTTTTCCGACTCCGCCATATCTATCTGAGGAGATCTCTCTCCCCCGATCGGTACCAACACACGACGGAGAGTGAGTGGGAAAATGGGAAAGATTTTCAAATAGTAAGTAGGCGGAGCAAATTGTTTCCGGGTGGTGTCAATTATAACTTATTTTTGCTGGATGTACCTACTTCCGAGTAGTAAGGTCGGTCATGGGATTTTAGTGTGACTCTGGTGTGAGAGCTTTCGTCCGTAAAGAAATTTCTGGGTGAAGAGTTACTAGTTTAATAGCTTTCCTGGTCGTGGCGGAAGGTTACAATCGGTAGAATGGCGGGATTCTTCAGCTTCGGTCCGTTCTCTACCCCGGTTGGACAGCTTATTGGTGAATATATTTTACATAAAGAGTATCCGGACGTTCTAAACATAATGAGTTAATGGCCTGTGGTAATTTGCTGTTATTGTTGTTCTGTAGAGAGAGCTACAGATAATAGTGCATCAGCAGGAAACCTATCTTTACAGCTACAAATATGTGACAGCATAGAAGGCTCAGACTCGGGGTAAGGCTTCTAGTGTTGTCTATCTCAGCACTTGTTAAAATACCAGCATATTATTCTTTACTATGTTGCCTAATGTATACCTTGGCAACCGTCAGTTTTAGAAAGGTTGGCATCATTAGTGAAAACTGAGTGGTGTAACATTGGTTGATTCCTTGACACACGAAAGATATATTCGTGTCAATTAGTGTGGTTTGTAGCCAGACTATGTGTGACTTTGTGTGTGTTTGTTAGCATGTGTTGGTTGATATCACGATGAACTGCTTATACTAACATTCTTGATAAGCACACAAGATTAGCATAATGTTGTATGTAGTGTTACTATAGTACACTAGTTCCTATTTGTAAAGGATATGCTAACATAGTCAGCATAGAAGGAACACACTGGAACATGTGTCTATGGTTAGATCTTAGACCTGTCTGTTCTTATGTATTTTGTATTGAATCTATATGGGGGTATGCTTAGAATATACAGTATACCTTCAATTATCCGAACACCTCAGGACCGAGGGTTGTTCAGATATTTGAAATGTTCGGATATTCGAAATAAGTCATTTTGAATGGGGTCTTAATCTCTTATCTATTTAATGCACATCAAAATTCCAATGAATATTATTATAATTCCCAAAAAATGGTGTTCGGATTAGCGAGAGTTCGGATAACTGAGGGTCTACTGTAGTCATAAGCTTGGCCACACTTTACCAAACTTAATCAAATGTTTGCTATATAGAGTCAACTGGTTATATTTTCTTGCTAATTGTTATTCTGTAGAGTATAGCCCTACTTTTTAACACCCTGATTGAAGCCTTCTTTCCATTTGCCACCACCTTGTGAGGTGAAGGTTCAGCCAGCTGTCGGGTTCTACTCTGGAACATTCTTGTCCGTGACACTTACTCCCTTTCTTTACCACGTGGCTGACTGCTGTTGATGTGACAGAAGTGCAGTTGCTATGCTCCTTAACCATAAACACATTGATCCATTTGTGAAAATCTGTCTACAATTTGATGTTTTATAACATCCTGTAGGGCCATTTGCAGTTTCAGTTCTTACTGGTTGATGATTTTTTAGTGATAGATAAATTGGTTATAATTGCTCTGGAGACTGGTGGTTATATGTTGTCTGTCTGTCTGTCTTTCGTCACCCTAACAGCTTGAAGAGGAGCTGACAGTCTGAAAATCTATGTGATACATTGAAGTCTGCTCTATCTAAGGCAGAAGTTTTGGAAGGGTACTGTTGTGATGCTTGACTGAAAGCGTAAATGTTTGTTAAAATCTGTGTTTCCATGTTAATATGCTGGAGTACCACCTATACAGGCGGTGGTGGTGGTAGTATATACCAATAGTACATTCATCAATACTTAGTATCTGTTAAATCATTGCTGTTTGAAAAATAACGTCTTGCCACCCAATTGCGTATTTAACCGTGCCCGAGTGATTGCAGAATATATTAACTATGTAAGGAATTGTGAAGTCATTTACAACTAGTGCACTGGTTGGTAGAATATTTCTGTTAGCATTGGTATGGAGTGTAGCTGTGAATAGACTGGACTAAGTGCCATACATTTTTTTACCTATGATTTCACTGGTTTTTCTACAAAGCACTTTTGCATCATTGTACACAATAGCCTATAGTTAACTATATCTGCAGTAAAACTAAGCAATGTTTGTTGTTGTTGTTGTTGTTGTTGTTGTTGTTGTGATATAGACCCAAGGATGCAGCAGCAGCTTTGAGGAAGAGGTTCACCGGGAATACTAAAAACTTCCACATTATCAACCTCTCCCTAACGGTACAGTTGTTTCCTTCCCATCTATGCACTCATCTGCATTTGTTTGTTGTTTTTGTTGTTGTTTTAATTTGCCTGGAGTACAGGTTCTGGAGACTTGTGTGAAGAATTGTGGATTAAGATTCCACACAAAGATCGCTCAGAAGGAATTTCTGAATGACATGCTCAGAGTTCTCAATCCTAAAGTAAGCTCTCCAATGAGGCAAATTAAACAACAAGTATTGGTCCCTGTTGTAGTGAGAGTTCCAGGGGCAATTTATGTGTGTGTTTAGAGGTTTTCTGTTGCTGAAACTTCTTAGTTCAAACACTTCCTAATGTTGTGGGTTGATTAAGTAGGGAGGGGGGGATGGGAGGGTCTAATCACATGACGATAGGAGAGGACTAATATGATGATTCAGTCACACATTTAGACCTGAAGTGTCCTCTCTCTGAGCATGTTAATTACTGTGTGGTAGCAAGGAGCACATTGTTGCATTACTGGAGTAGCTATTGATGTATGGCATTGTGTCTCCACTGCAGAACAACCCTCCCACCATTGTCCGGGAGCGTGTGCTGGGACTCATCCAGTACTGGGCCGACGCCTTCAAGGGCAGACCTGAGCTGTGTGCGGTGGAGGAGCTGTATGAGCAGATGAAGAGCAGTGGTACGGAGTTCCCTCCCATTGACCTGGACTCTCTGGCACCCATTGAGACCACACCTTCCAGAGTGAGACTGAAGGGATGGGGTGCATCGGGTGTTTGATGTAGTATTTGTAGCGGTTGAGTAACTTCGGGAAGACAGCATACAAAAATCTGGCCAATTACCTTATAAGGCATGAAATATGTAAAAAAAAATTGGCTTAAAACATGGCAGCAGTTCACCTTTTCTTGGGAGACTTAGTATGATTGTTCAACTTATCATAGCAGCATATATAGTGTAGAATACATTTCAGACTCAACCAATCACTCCTTCATTAATTTATAATGACAACCTGCTGGGCTGATAGGGTAGTCTGTTTTGTACTGACAGAAGCCTGAGGTTGAGTATGTATGACTGTATAACAATGATAGTTGAAAACCCACTGCTGTGTCCAGCCACACTCGCTTCCTATGGAGCGTCCAGCCACACTCGCTTCCTATGGAGCGTCCAGCCACACTCGCTTCCTATGGAGCATCCAGCCACACTCGCTTCCTATGGAGCGTCCAGCCACACTCGCTTCCTATGGAGCGTCCAGCCACACTCGCTTCCTATGGAGCGTCCAGCCACACTCGCTTCCTATGGAGCGTCCAGCCACACTCGCTTCCCATGGAGCATCCAGCCACACTCGCTTCCCATGGAGCATCCAGCCACACTCGCTTCCCATGGAGCCTCATGAACTTGTCATAATGATTGTCGATGTTCCTCGTTGTCGATACTGACACACAAGCATTTTATTATACAGATTATTGTTATTATCGGAAAGCCAGCGAAGCGAAGTAATCCGGGTTGTGCAAATTCAAATTAGTAGTGTGTGTGTGTGTGTGTGTGTGTGTGTGTGTGTGTGTGTGTGTGTGTGTAGCACAATGATAAAGTGATGATATTGGTAATGAGTTTCAGGCTTATCTGCAGAGCAAGCTAGCGTCAGGGCAGACCCAATGCTTAAACTTTCGTTTACTCTGTCAACTACCACATGTGATGATGATGATGATGATGATTATTATCATTGTTATTATTACTATCCTCTTTGTAGATTCAACTCAGTCAGCCTGAACAGTCAAGTCAACAGCAACGTCAACCAACCTCATCCAGCTCTCACAGTCAGCAGGGGTCATCGCCACGCCCACACAGGGGGAGGGGTCCGGTTGGTCCCCTGAAGCCGGAGCAGGTGTCAAAGTTACTGAATGAACTGGAAATAGTGAGGAAGAACATGGACCTTATGAGTGAGATAATGAATGAGAACGAGCCTGGCAAAGAGAACAGTGAAGATATGCAACTTTTAGATGTAAGATAAATTGCGTGGGTGGGTGCATACTTAACTGAGGGAGATGTAATTTTTAGTGATTCAGTCATTCTCAGCTGAAATAATTATAATAGCAGTTTTTCTCAGTATTGACCAATATATGTTTAATTAAAACTTAACCTGGCTATTCGACTGCTTGCCGTAAGAGAACTTCGGCAAAATGTCGAAACGTTGGGTTAAGTTTTTAAATTGAACATGTATTGGCTGTTTAAACTGAGAAGAATTTCTATGTATTTTTATTCTCTCATTGTTTCAAGCTGATCTAAAAATTTTGGAAGGTCGTTACATAAGCTTGCGATAATGTTGAGGATTGCAATTAATGATTTGTACATTGTTTCGTCATTGAACTTTCTGTGAATAACATTGGTTGTGTTTTCGTAGTAATATGTTGACTCTAATTTACCACATTTGGAGAGTTATTGAAAATAGTAATGCTGTGCCTCTTCACCATCATTATCAGTAATCAGATGTGGTTTTCATTTTTCTCAGAAGCGCTCCTGAGTACCAAGTAAAATGAAGCCAAAGGTGCGAACCCTCAGCACTATTAAACACTACCTAGCTATTGCAATATAATCTCCTTCCAAAAGAACAAGCAATCTGTTAGCTATTTTAATGAGGCATCAAAATAGTTCGAATCTTCTCACCTGACTTTACTTTATAAGAGGAAAGAAGCAACAGCAAATAACTAATAGTACTACAACCATTTGTTTTTCTCTCGCCTGTTTGATGATTTAGTGCAGTATCCCCCTGTGGATTCCCGTAGAACAAATAGTTATGTAACACTTTTTCTTATTTATTGTTGGTTTTCCTCTTGTAAAGTAAGAGTCCGGTGTAAAGATTTCTTATTTTGCAAGTAAGGAATTTCTTGGGCACATTTTGGCCAAACTGCTTAAGAATTATAATAAATCTAGCAGTAGTCTCCTCCTTCTAGTGAAGACGCGCATCCGGAACTCAATTACTCCGTCAGCACATTACAGTCTGACTCTGCATGCTGTCTTGAACGAAAGGACCAAGGTTTCTCAGCTTAACTGATTTTTGGCAATGTCTACAGACTTACCTAACACAACAATGTGGTCTGTAACTCTGCTGTTGTTGTTGTTTTAACTAGGAACAGACTTATAATGAAGTACCCTTCCTTGAACTTTAAAATTGCCAGATTGGAAAGTGATTCTAATCCTTGCCACTGTATGTGTTGTTGTTGTTGTTGTTGTTGTTGTTGCATACATATTAATTCTCACCTGTAAGAGGCCTAGTTCTGTATGATTTTTTGCCAACTAAAGTTTAGTGTTCTTTCAGTATCATAATAGTTTTAGTTTCTAGTTGAGAAGAGGATATGGATGTGGAAGGGGGGAAGTTGGTGGAGGAATGGAAAGGGGAAAAGGAAGTAGTAGATGCTGGGGGAGGGGTCAAAGTGGGTGTTGATGGGATGGAAGTGAAAGGATGAAGTAGATGGGGGGAGGGAGGTAAGAGAAATGGGGAAATAGGATTGGGCTGGGGCCCAGAATGAAGGGTTTATAGATTTCAATCAGTTGAATTAATAGTTGTCCGGACCCAAATGGTTTTTGTTTACTGTCGCTGTTTTCATTTTGGAAGAAGTACATGTTTTCACATTTTACTTATTTGATGAGCAGGGTGTTAATTGCTTCATAGAATAATTGGCAATTGTTTGTTTGTTATTGTTGTTCATTAGATGTATTCTCTCTCTTTCATAGGCTTAATGAGTAAAAAAAAAAAAAGGTTAAGAAAGAAATTGTGAAGCTTTTGTTTTGTTTGGTTTTGTTTGTTGTTGTTTTTTGGTTGTTGTTGTTTTTTTGTTGTTGTTTGGTTTTGTTTTTTACTTCTTACTTTAAGATCACTCGATTTTTTGTCAATTGATTATTAAGTGGAGAAGCGATTAAAAGAACTTGGCAGCAATAGCGTCAACTTACTCATTCCTAAATATCTAAACTTCCAGTACTTATTTACTCATTACCAACCAGTCCTTATCTTCCTTGCATGCCCACTGAAGTAGATAAAAACACAACTCTCCTTCAAGGGTTGCACTAACTGGGGGTGTGTGCATTATTGTTACCACTGTTGTTATATGCACTTCCTTATGTCACTGGGTACAGGAGGTTAACCGGGTGGTCCATGAGATGCAGCTGCGAGTGGCGGGACTGATAGAGCGGTGTCAGGACGAGATCATCCTAGAGAGCACCTTGGTCATGAACGACGATCTCAACACGCTGTTTGTTCGCTACGACCGCTGGCTCAAGAACTGTGAGGCCGCGAGGGGGAAGAACCCAAGCAGCTCTGCTACCACGGTGGAGACGGTCGGAGGTCTACAGGTGGCTACTACTAATTTAATAGATGCGGTACACACGTGTGCGTGTGTGGGCTGGTAGAGTTAGGAGGCGTGCTTTTGACTGTAAAATCCCTGGACTTGCAATTTTGTATTTGAATATGTGGAAGATATGACATTGAACTATTTAGTAAGAGTGCAATCATTGATGGTGAGCTTTAGTTTAATATGAGTAGTCGAGGGGTTATTATTTACTTCAGCTTTTTACAACCTGTATATTTAGCTTCTAAAGTGTTAATTATTGTTATTATTATTATTATTGTTGTTGTTGTTTTACCAATCAGTCTGGTGGTACTACAGAATCAAACATCTCGTATCCCTCCTTCGACAGCACTCAGACACAGCCTCCATCATATGAAGCCACACCCACTTCACAACAGACGGCCAACAGCACCGGCGGCATTGGTCAGCTGATAGACCTTGGATCAGACATCACAGCCCCTCCCCCTTCCACTTCTCAGGCAGTGGATGGAACATCTGGTGACCTGATCGCCGAGTTTGCTCAATTGGGTATTACCACGACACCAGCTACCACTGCTACAACCAATGGCGTGCAGCAGCAGTTGGTACAGGGTGATCAGGGGCAAGGCCAAGCCATGGACGAGTTCGATATGTTTGCACAAAGCAGAACAGCATATGGGACAACTCATCAAGGGTGAGCTGGAATTGGAATAGAGTCTTCAATTTCCATTTTATTTTCCTTCATTTGTTGATAGAGGAATCTTCTAGTCTCTGTTGTTGTTTTTGTTTTTTGTTTTTTTTTTGTTGTTGTTGTTTTTTTTGTTTGTTTGTTTGTTTGTTTTGGTTTTTATTGTTTGTTCGTTTTGGTTTTGTTTTTTGCGTTGGCAGACACTACTGCCATTAAAATTGTTGTGTGTATGTACATTATTCTAAAAATTGTTTTTGTCTCCCTCCCCCCTCTCATTGGTTGTTTAGATCAACATATGATGACAACATGATCCAACAAGATGCTTCGCTCTCGTCTGCAGTGAGGGGCAAAGTGCAAGATCAACAAGCTCCACCCCCAGCAGCTAATCCCTATGGTGACCTTTCCCAATGGCTTGGGCAGACTGACCTTGTAAGTGAACATTACTACAGCTCATGAGACATTTTTAGAAGGGCAGGGTTTCAGGATTTGTCAGTCAGCCTGGTGTGGTTTCAGCTTATGAGTCAGACAACGTATGTATGTACTTCAGATCTTTGGTGACAAAGAAAACCTGTTTCTGATTTACTTTGAGCCTTACAATTTTGTATTGGCCGAATTAATGACTTTAATTATTTTTTTTTAAGCAGCAGCAGCAACAGCAGCAGCAAAAGCCACCACAACAGCAACAGCAACTGCCTGAGTCTGCCACTAGTGCTGAGTTTGATCAGTTCTTGGCCCAACGAGCATCTAAGGGTGAGAGTTTGCCTGCAGAGAGACCTCGACCTCAAATGCAAAAGATGGAGGACCAATCAGATGAACTCTTTGCTTTATAAATCAAGATGGATTCCAAGACAGACACTGAAGATACTGTTGTATGTAATAGTCATAATGATTTATTGATGTACAGCCAAAAACTTATTTTCTGTTTTTGTGATATTTTCTTTGTAACCCAGCTTCTATTATTCTCAGTGATTTGATGCACTGCAAAACTAGATCTAAATCAAATTATAAGTGAGCGGTTGTATGTTTACTAAGAGATAGCTTACCCAAACGCTTGCAATTACTGTTCGGTAAAGGGTTTCTTTCGAGGCTTTTGTATATAATATCGTGTGAACTACCTTCATAGTAACTCTGGATATTTTAAGGAATGGATCATGTTTTATGGATCAGTATTTTTGTAGTACTAGTAAAAGGACAAGGTAAAGGGGAAATATCAATAATTTTAGTGACTCTTGTAAGGCTCACTTTGCAGAGCTTCCTCCACGACAACCTCCTGAAGCTATTGTGGACGAGCTCACGCAGCAACATCGTATTCCCATCGAGTACTACTACGTGGATGACTCTAACAAGGGTAGAGGTGAGGTTCATGCACAAATGCCATGTGTAACTACATTATGGTAGGGCAGGTTACTGGGATCTCTACTAAATTTTTTATCCTAATACTTGATAGCTACAATACATAAATAACTACAATACATAAATAGCTACAATAGTTCAGTCTTTGCAAAGGTCTGACATGCTTTAGAGTTCTTATTAACAAAAACTAACCTAACTTTTGAGCTATTATTGTTTTCAATTCTAAATCATATTAGAAAATTAGAAAATAGCAATTATAGCTATAATTTGGGTATACGATTATAGTAAACACTAAAACTAAAAAAATAACTACAATGGAAAAAACTTTTAGTAGAACTATAACAAAATTTAGTTAAAAAACTATAAAATTGGTAAATATTTTAGTAAAAAAAAAAACTAAATTGGAGAAGTAAAAACTATAACTTATACTAAAAAAAACAAACAGTATTACATGCCAATACCTTGAGACAACACTGATTTCTTGAGAGCCTAATATTTTGTGGTTACTAACTCCAGCTCTGAACAAACAATTTAGGTAAAGTGTCGTCAATACCTTGAGACAACACTGATTGCTTGAGAGCCTAATATTTTGTGGTTACTAACTCCAGCTCTGAACAAACAGTTTAGGTAAAGTGTCGTCAAATGCAAGACACCGCTCTCTTTTACTCAATTTTTGCAGGCACCCATTACAAGTATTCACATGAGGACATCGACAATATGATCAAGGATGTGACATCCTTCATAAACAGAACTCTCCAGATTTCTCCACCTATGCCACCAAGTCCTGGATCCTCTTCACATGTTCGTTCGTCAAACATATGGTCAAGTCAAATCACAGACTTGTGGTTAGTTCACGCCCTTGAGCAGTACCCAGTGAAAGGACATGATGTGGCAAGTCACAGTATTACTACGTTAGACTTTCAGTGTTCAAAAGAAAAGAGGAATATGTGCATTTCCTATTTGTCATGCATTAGGTTGTGTTTGGATCTACCTCTCCTTGGTATGAGTCGCTCCTTCTGGCAATGGGTGCCCGCCATGTCACTGTAGTTGAGGTGCGTTAGTATAGGTTACACCACGACGTGGAGGTCGGTATGGGATTTACACAATCGAAGGCCCGAGGATAGCATAAATCCCGTACTGACCAAACGGAGGGGTGCAACCGACTTGTACCATGGCTCAAGGCTATAGGAAATGCACAAAAATTAATTATGATTGGACTGTTTACTTATTCACTTCTTTAGGAGGTGGGTATGAAATATATTCTGCAATTGAGCACTCTGATTGGACTGTTGGAATGTACCATGATACAAGTCAACACACATGAAGTGTACCTGCTTTATAGTTGTATTTAGCAAGTTAACTTGACCTTTTAACTAACTGTTCCGGTAGTGGAAATTGACCACTTTAAAATGATCATAAAATAATTCAACATTAAAGCTGTGCACAAACAAGATACTGTAATGTAATCTAAAGACATCAAATAAAGTCAGGATCAACTAGTTAAAAACTAGCAGTAAACCACGTACCCTTTACTGAAATGTCTGACTGTTCGAGGAGATTCAGCTTGTCATTTTACTACCTCCGAGGTTATTGAGTTTTGGAGAACAATGATTTCAGCCTCTCAAGAGAAAAAGGAAGTGAGGACAGACAGTTAACTATAGTACGTATGTCCAAGTTGAGTAGCTACCTGTGCAGCCATAGTCCTTTAGGGTTAAAGCTGTAGAAAGTAATGATGTAGCCTCAAGAAGCCTGTGTAATCAAGTATAAAGTTTGATAGGAATAGAAGTCTACCCATTACATGTATTTGTAGGAAGGGTGATAAATCTGTGAGAGTAGCAGAAGTTCTACGAGTGTGAGAGAGGAAGCTTATGAGAGGAGTTACCTCTGGTGTGAGCAAGACTGTTAAAGACTGCTAGAAAGCACAAGGCCCAATAAAATTGTACTGGACATTACTGTATAAACTTGATGTTATTTTCTATAGCCTTGAAATACATTAATTATTCACATAATACATATATGAGAAAAGGAGTGCTTTTTTTTTATTGGTTAAAATTTGAATAACCGTGTGAAACCTTAATACTTAGTTTCTAGGCAACTAAAACCACACGATCATGTTCATTAGGTTTCTATTGATATAGTTTTGAGTTTAATGTTGATTTGGCTGGTCATTAAATAAATGTGAACGGGTGAACTAATTCTGCCCCTTTCGTTATGTAACACTCCCCAAACTTGCACACTATCAACTGATATAGCAAGTAAACTTGATTAATTCTACACCCATTAAAAGGCCAAGCAGAAGTTAATAAAAACACATGCATGGCTTACACCAATTTATACCTTCAAGTATGTTTGTGTGCATTCTGTATTGTTTAAAAAAAGCCTGTGAAAGAGAGAGAATACATCTAACGTGTAAAAGAAAGCTGAGAAATAAATGATGAACATATTCTTGTTTGTGCAGTATAACCTCCTCACCTACGACCATCGCCACATCACCACTGCCACAGTTCACGACTATTTCAGAGGTGAAAATGCGATGAAAGAATACGACAGTGCTTTGTCACTCTCCAGCTTTGATCACGACGGCCTGGGGCGATATGGCGACCCCATTGACCCTAATGCCGACTTGCAAGCCATGCAAACAGCCAGGAACATGGTGAAACAGAATGGGACTCTATTTCTAACTGTGCCCATCGGGCCAGACGTTATCGTGTGGAACCTGCATCGCCGATACGGCAGGCTTCGCCTCCCCTTGCTGCTGAACGGCTGGCATGAGCTTCAACGCATGGGATGGAACGAGGAATACCTAGATGCTGACATGCCCTATGTGAAAGCCTATGAACCCATCTTTGTATTGCAACCAGCTTGAATTGAATTTTAAAATCAATGTTGAAATCACTTGCCAAAGTGTACCTGTGGATTGTATAAATAAAAAAAATTGTTTTAATAAATAAATAAAAAAGAGTGGAAATTGGTTAAAAAAAAGTGGTCATAATAAAAATTAAAAAAAAAGTTCACTCCCTTCAAAAAAAATTTACCAACTAACACTGTCAATCCTGAGATCTTCTATTTATTGCCCAGTCCAGTAGGGTTGGACAGAGAGTGCGCATGTACACAGCTAGTTGATGAAGAGGGGAAGCCAAAATCAACTCCCTTCTGCCTTCAGCCGTGGCTTGCAAGATGGCTTGAGCAGCTCTCAGAGGAGGCATGCCTCGTTCTGTGCGTCTGTCCATCACACGGTGCTTGTTTCCTTCACATGTGAGGGCATTAAGGGAGAGGGAAGTCTTGATGTATCCCGGACACACCACAGTGACTCGAAGGCTTTTGGGATAGACCTCGCACCGCAGGGAGTCAAAGTACCCCTGCAGGGCGTGCTTGGATGCTGCATCTGAATAGAGTATAGCAAAACAAGTGGGTATGGATGATAAGTTAGTTACTGATTATCACATTTGCCAGAAATTGAGATACTTGTACCCCTACTCTTGTTGATGTTGGACAGCTTCTCAAATAAGAATATACTCAATCTCCGCTTATCCAGACGCCTCTATACCAGGCACAAGCCAGCTACTCCTTTATCAATTCTTACCACACAACTTTTCTTCCCAAGTTGCCCGGATAACTGGGGATGGAATATATTTTCACTACACAATACATGGACACTAGTCATTCTTAACGATCATACGTACATGAAGCTCTCAGAGGGATTCCTATCTTCCCTTGTAGACTGCTTATTACCACTATCTGACCTCCGCCATCTTGTTCCAGCATTGTCGGCAGAAGCTCTACATGCAAATGTAAAAAACAAACAAGGTAATTCCATATAACCAATTAAAATGCTACTATTAAGACTATTAAGTTGATGCACGACAACGATGTGTTAGATGCCCACACACCATTAGAACCGGAGATTACTCCAAACACATTACACAGTGTGCGGAAGATTCATTTCCCACTCCCCCAACACCTCGGTCAGTATTCATAAACATCCCCTCCCAAAGTTTTTTCTCTACAAGTCAGTTACCCCTAATCACTATATGTGACCGTCTACGGGAAAATCGGGCACAACGCGGCATGCGTAGACATCGCAAAAAGATCGATTTAGTTCTTAAAATTGTATTAAATAAGCCTAACGAAGGGAACGGTTAGGCGATATATAGCGGGAATGGCTAAAGCTACGGCGATAAAACTTGGAGAGCTTAATATCTACTTGCCGAGGAGTCTGTAAGTGCAAAAAAAAAATTTTTCGTCGGGGCCGCGTTGTGCCCGATTTTCCTGTAGACGGTCACATATATCGGTGAGAGCAATAGTGCTAGACCGTATTTCTGGAGATCTTCCGGGATTCCCTCTTCATGGAGTCAGAGAACAACCTTTTTTACAAGGAAAGAAACTTGCTGATCCTTTGTTCGATCAACCGGGCTCTATAGACCTACTATTTGGAGCAGATATCCTCGATGAAATACTTCTTCAAGGCCATGCTACTTCAACAAATCGGATGACTCATGCCTGTGAGACTATCTTCGGCTGGACTCTTAGGGGAAAAGTCCTCTCCGAGCCTAAAACTGACCGTGTACATTTGTGTGACTCAGCTGAAGAGAGTAGTACGGATGATTTATTAAGAGCATTCTTCCGAGTGGAACAAGCACCCGAGAGTTCTTTTGCCCTTATTGATGAAGACCAACAAGCTGTGGATCATTTCCAGAAATCTTATTCTCGAGATGTGGATGGAAGGTATGTAGTACAGTTACCAAAACGTAATACTTCTATTGCTTTAGGTTGTTCCAGAGACCAAGCTCTCCGACGCTACATTCAGAACCGCCGTTCTCTTGAAAAACGAGGTAACTACGCAGATTTTGAGAAGGCTCTGCGCGAGTACGAACTTCTTGGACATGCTGAAGCAGTTCCTATACATGACCTCCGCAAACCTGAGTGTGAAACCTTTTACCTCCCTGCTCACGGTGTGGTGAAGAGTTCTAGCACGACCACAAAACTTCGAGTTGTATTCGACGCCTCTGCCAAATCCTCTTCTGGTGTTTCTCTCAATGACACACTTCTCCAAGGTCCTAATTTATATCCTTTACTAACCTCTGTTATACTTGCTTTCAGGTCTCATCCTATTGCTCTCTGTGCTGACATTTCTAAAATGTTTCGAGAGGTTGGACTTCATCCAGATGACAGGGATTTGCACCGTTTCTTACAACCCGAACCCAATGGAGGAGCAATACAGGATATGAGGATGACTCGTGTTACCTTTGGTGTTACTTCCTCTCCTTTCTTAGCAACTCAAGTTCTTCGACAACTAGCTCATGACTACCAGGAACAATATCCTAAAGCTGCCTACATTGTACGAAATCATTTTTATGTCGATGATTGCTTGACAGGAGCAGACACACTAGAAGATGCTATTGATATCAGAACCAACCTATGTGAACTGTTTTCTCATGCTCAGATGGTTCTACGCAAGTGGAAGTCTAATTCCCAATCTCTTCTTCATACTATTCCAAAGAAATTGCGAGAAGAAGAATCTACTCAACTTATTTCTCCACCAGATCAGTGCTTGAAAACACTTGGAATTCATTGGAATACTCGCACTGATTGTTTCCACGTAGCAACACCGACGCTAACTTCTGACGATCATCCGACCAAACGGAAGATAGCTTCAGACGTAGCTAAAACTTTCGACCTTCTAGGGTGGTTCTCTCCCAGCATTATTGTCATAAAAATACTCCTTCAAAAGCTGTGGAAGGAAAATCTTGGTTGGGATGAGCCAGTGCCTGAACAACTAGCTCAGGAATGGGAACTCTGGAAAAAACAACTTCCTCTTATTACTGAACATTCAATTCCAAGATATCATCACACGATTGGAAAGAAGGTTAGGAGTCTCCAACTCCATGGATTCTCAGATGCATCAGATGTAGCTTATGCTGGAGTGGTGTATCTCAGGACTGTGTACGATAATACTGACGTATCAATCACTCTACTGTATTCTAAGACGCGAGTTGCTCCTCTCTCAAAGTCAACG
>WLWI01001918.1_pt1 | contig 18003 bp, 14 predicted proteins | sample 6701501 | NCBI WGS metagenome assembly WLWI01 (sample SAMN12718690, study PRJNA515312) | sponge metagenome | isolation source: marine sponge | host: Mycale hentscheli | place: New Zealand: South Island, Marlborough, Capsize Point | collected 2014-11-01
TTATTGAAACAAAGAATATAAAAGCTAACTATACAATAAAGTTCCGGTTTGCCTCCAAACCTTAAACAAACTTGAGATCAGATTATATGATTAGAGCTGTGCCTATGTTGCAGTCAAATACGATAAATTAAGCCGCTGTAATGAAATAGTTGCAATTTGAAAAAAATAAATGATATATATGACACGACAAGCAAAAGGCGTAGTCCGGTTGCAGAATGCCACTTTTTTCTCCAACCTCGACTTGTGACATAACAAACGTTTTATTGCATTTCTTGGTAGAGTAGGTCCTCCTGATCAATTTTCAGCCGGGTGCAAGAGCCGCACCCTTGGGCCGAATTTTTTATTAGCGAAAATTCAAAATGGCCGCCGGTGCCAATGGCAAAACCTAAAAAGCTCTGTAACTCAGGTTCTAATTGACATAGAAACATGATTTTAGTGTCAAAAAATATGTTTAAGTGGTCAAGGAATACACTACAATCACACTGATATGGTTTTGGAACACAAAAATTGAAATATTTTTAGTTTTTCTGTCATTTTGAGTCGATTTTCTTCAATATATCGCCAAAAGCGGCCCCGGAACAGTAATTTTCTAAAGATAAGAAGTTAGAAAAAGATAGAAATGCAGTAGAGATCTAAAAATTCGAATATTTTTAACAAATAATTTAGTGTTTGTATCATTTATGCCAGTTAATCTTTTATACACACTCCAAACGGCATTCCGAAATCTCTCTCTCTCTCTCTCTCTCTCTCTCTCTCTCTCTCTCTCTCTCTCCCTCCCTCCCTCCCTCCCTCTCTTCCCCTCCCTCCAATGTTTGTTGGCTGTTGTATTTCATGGCAGGGAGGTGGTCAGTTCAAGGTCGTGAACTTTTTATTACCCCATTGGGATTTCCATTCCTGTTTTCTTCCAGATTCTGCTTTGCCAGTTGTAATGATATCATTTATAGTGGCATAGTATAGTGGCATCCTATCATTTCACATCCAGTCTGTAAAAATCTCTCATGAAGGAAGGATACTGAAAGATACTCAGTTCTGTCTCATTCACTTGTGATCAGAGGAATGATGAGTTGGGAAATCAAGTCAGACTACGAGTACAAAGTGTTGTTAGTGATCTTCACGCCGCAGATGCAAAGTACCATCGGGACTGCCTGCAGTTGTTCAAATATAAAAGTGGTAATATTCACGACCATGTTGACAACAGTAATGATGCATTCACGCAGGTTGTTAACTGTATGCTAGCTGACAAATCTCGGGTGTGGAATACCACTGAACTTGTTGAACTGTACACATTATATGAAGGCAAACTGATGCCACGGAAGTCATTGACTGAGAAAATTTCACAGGAGCTGGAACCAGATCTACTTGTGCTTTCAGGAACTGGTGTTGCAAATATTCTTGTATTCAAGAAACAAGCCTCAAAACACATGAAATTATCTGTCAATGATGATGATGACATTGACACAGCATTGTAAAAAGTGGCCAAGTTATAAAGAGAGAATGCAGGGCACTCAAACGTGATGAATCAACATATATGACACAAAGCTGTGCATGCAAGATGTTACAGACAGTAGCAGCACAACATTGCTACAACTGCTGTCTCGTATTGCGTCCAAAATGAATAAAAGTCTACCAGCTGTTATGGTAGGAAACATGGTGACAGGTGGGGCAACAGGTCGGCCTACCACACTACAGATTGCTTTAGGAAATATTATCCAGGGAAAATCTAACATTGAATTGCTACATGATTTTGGTGTAACTTCTTAATCTTCATATGATGAAGTTTTAAGATTTAAGACTTCTGCAGCGCATGCAGCAGCCAAAAGCTCCACAAGTCTTGGCATATCGAATTCTGATGCAGGGTTTGTTCAAGTTGTAGCAGACAACTTTGATGCCAGTATTTCGTCTCCAAATGGTATGAAGTCAACTCATGCTTTAGCAATTCTACTGACGCAACTTCAGCAGCCTGGTGATGAAATGGATGTCCGCAATGCAAGGATCAAGCGCGTTAAAAAAGAAGAGATGACTGAGCAAGTTGTAGAAGATACACCAATACATGCATATGAGGGACCCCAAAAGCCTGACATGCCCAGTTATGCCGCAACACAATCTCCACTGCCTCTATGAATCATTGTAAGTCAATATATATCAGTTGCTAGAGCAAGAGAAGTTGATTTTCAGTTCCTGGCTGATATCATATCTCTACCAAGAACACCTGAGTTTGGAGGTTATAACACTCGTTGTGCTAGAGAACAAGGTCATTCAATCAAAGGACGTACAAAAGCTGTATACCTACCGTTAATAGACATGGCACCTGCAGATACCACAATGCTGACAGCTATGATCGAGGCACAGAAGCTTACAAACTCAACTGGGCAAGCTTTCATCATATTCACAAATGATCAGCAACTCTATCGTGTTGTTGTCCACAATACCTGGGTGTACAATGATATGTTCATAAACTTTATACCTAGGCTTGGAGACATGCATACTCTTAATATGAGTTTTATTGGAGCAATTGGCATACTGATGGCTGACACTGGACTTGAGGACATCATGAATTCATCATTTGGAGGAGTTTCAAACATGTTGACTGGCAAAAAGTATCCGCAGAATGTACGAGCATTGCGCATGGTGAAGAACTGCTACGAGGTCTTTTCAGCACAGTAAACATCCACAATTATTCTAATTTCATGAAGGTACTGGACGACAAGGCAGCCCAAAGTCGTACCACAATGCTCTGGGTGGATAATCTGATCAAACCAGTACTGATTGTGATGCTCTTCATCAGAGCTGAAAGAGAAGCGGATTGACCCTTGCACTTAATAGCAACTCGTATGATGATGCCTTACTTCTTTGCTTCTGGTCACTTCAACTATGCCAGGTGAGTCAGTCCATGGTATTGCTAGGAAGTGTATCACTCACAGTATGATTAATTAGACAGTGTTAGTGACTTAATGACTGAGTATCAATGCGATAATAATGTACAATATTTTTAATAAAGTCTGTTGCTTATACTATATGCTAATTTCCCCAGGTTACTGCTTGTGCTACTTGGACTCCATGTTCAAACTGCCAGGCTCAGTGCAGAATGAGTTTATGAAAGGCAACCATGTCATGCGCCACCAACGTGGGATCTGGAATGGCTGTGGTTCGACCTTTACATCGAGTCAACTTTCATGTGGTATGGACATTGCCCAGGTGGCATTGTTGGTATTGCGTTGCAGCCATCTACGATGAAACGATGGACCCTTAGTCTTCACATAAGTGCACAAACTGAAGAAAGATGTGCTTGCATTGACTGACAATGATGAATATACCAGTCACAACTCAAATGGAGGAAGCAAATCAAGAATCCAAGCAGATGCCAATGACAGGGAGAACATTAGGAACAAGCTGGCTACATGCATCGACCCTCTTGATCCTGTCAGTCATCCACCTGGTAGACTGATCAATGTAGCATCTGGGGGAATATCACCTGCATCTGCCAATGTTGATGATTCGGTGCTTTTAGGAGGGAAGCTGATGACGAAGTACAGAGAAGGATGGCCCCAAAGTTTCCACAGACCATTGTCAAAGCCAACTGTCACAATGTCTGCCTCAAGGAAGAAAGTCACGGTGGATGGTGTCTCTGCTTTTGATACATCTCTTATATTTTCACGAGTATTGTGTCTGCAGAAAGTCCGAGATATTGACATGAACGATGTACTGGGCTATGAGCTGTCTGGTGTACCACCATCAATGTTTGAGGGGACTGGGGAAATGCGAATCACGAAATCAAAGTCTACATTGAAAACAAACCTCCAAATGGAGCTCACCGACCGACAATCACTTCATCCTGATGCAATAGTAGTTGATGGATGTGCTATCCTGTGGGTTGTTCCCTGGCCCACTCATGGCCTCGTGCAGGACTTCATAAAGAAAATGTTTGACCATATCATAAGGCATCTTCATATTGCAGATACATACTTGATATTCGATAGATATTATGATGACAGTATCAAGGAAATAACTCGCACATCAAGAGCTGGGACAAATGCTAGCAGACAACATCAGCTATCCATGTCAACACCCCTTCCACCGAAGAACGTTTGCCTGACTGTAACAAAGAACAAGGTCCAACTAATTGCCCTCATCTGTGTACATCTAAGACTGTGGTGTGACCAGCTGCCACAGAATGGACGATTGCTTGTTGTAACTGGATCTGAACCAACACCTATTGAGATATCAGATGGCATTATCCGAGAAAGACCAGACCTTCGCACGACCCACGAAGAAGCAGATGTCATTATTACTCAACAAGTTGTGCATCTGGCTAATGCTGGAGAAAACAGTATCCGGGTACTTTCAGATGACACAGATGTGTTTGTCTTGCTTCTCCATTTCTACCACATCTGTCAGCTCACGTGTAATCTTATGATGGCTGGTACTAGTACAGGGAGAAAGTGCACAGACATCCGAGCCACAGCAGCAAAGCATGCTCCCATCATCAAAGACGTCTTACCTGCACATGTACTCTCCGGGTGTGATACCGTTTCTTCGATGTATGGGATTGGGAAAGGAACAGTGATCAGAGTACTGCAAACTAAAAGTCTAGACAAGCTAGGCAACACAGATCAGAACAACGACGCTATACTGTTGCAATGCATGGCGTTTATTGCAGCATGTTATGGGTATCCGAATGAAACAGATATGAGTTCTCTTCGATTCAAAGTTTGGACAAACAAAATGGCCAATCACAAAATAAATGCTGCACCAAAACTGAAGGTCCTACCACCTACAAAAGAAGCATTTGAGCAGCATGTACGTAGAGCTCACCTCCAAGCTGCAGTCTGGAGAGGTGCACTTGATAGTGATCCCCCAGATCTCAATCCTCAGCATTTTGGCTGGCACATGAATCTGGATATCAACAAACTGGAGCCAATTGCTCTACCAGCTGAGGTATCGCCTGCTCCTGAGTCTGTGTTGAAAATGATAAAATGTGGCTGCTCATCTTCACAACCTTGCAAAACTGCCAGATGTAGTTGTGCAACTGCACGCATTTCATGTTCAGTATTCTGTGCCTGCCATGGAGAAAGTGACTGTGAAAATCCTCAAACACATTTCTGCACCAGGGAAGCACTGGAGTGAAACGGGGAATTTGCAACAAATGCCGAAGTAAATGATATGATAAGTATATGAACTTTTCTCAACAATACATATTAAATCATTATTCTACTTCATTATTTAATACGTTTAGACAACTGACAAATTCTATTTAGGTAGTGTATCAGTTCTTTAAGCATGACAGCCATGTCAATTGATAATAACGTGTGAGAACACTTAAAAAGTTTGAAACTATGGACTAATAAGAATGAACTTTAGAATATTAATTATCAGTGCATTGTGCTCAAATGTGCATTAATTGTTTCAGTCAATGATTTATCATTTTTATGTATGTCACAAAACCGGGTTTGGACTAATCACGTTTATGGCCATCAAAAGTGGCAGATTCTCATTAAGATTTTCAGAATGCCATTTGGAGTGTGTGTAAACGAACAAATGAAATAAAAAATACAAAACACCAAATTGTTTATTAACATTTATATGTGTTTGATCTCTACTGCATTTCTATCTTTTTTATATCTTCTTATTGTTAGAAAATTACTGTCCCGGGGCCGCTTTTGGCGATATATTGAAGAAAATCGACTCAAAATAACAGAAAAACTAAAAATATTTCAATTTTTGTGTATCAAAACAATATAAGTTTGATTTTGGTGTATTCCTTGACCACTTAATCATATTTCTTGACACTAAAATCATGTTTCTTAGTCAGGTAGACAGTGGGGTTAACCCTGACATGGAGTATAGGCAAGGTTTTTTTTCTGTTTATGGTTCTTTGAAATGTCTAGTTTTAGAATCTGACGGGTGCCACTCTGGCATCCTTGAGCAATTTTTTTTACAGCCCGTTGAAATTGGTAACCCATGGTCAAATTTGCGCGTTTTTGAGAATGGGGGTAGGGGAACACCAGGGCTAATAAAAGCTTTACACTTTCAATAAACCCATGCAAGTGAGACACCATTGGAAAGTAGACACTTTCCCCTTTCTTATGGTGTGTCATTCTTAAAGCTTGAGTACACGATTGTGGAGTTACAGCTCTTGACATATCCGTGAACCCCCCAAAAATACGGAAATTTTTAAAACGTAATAAGAGAAGTTCCGTTCACAAGTTGGAAAATGCAAAAATTATGGATATTTTTATACCTATAGATACTCCCAAACATATCCTTTCATAATATGGCCAATATAAGGCGGGCATCTTTAATATTTTCTTTCTACAGCTAAAATAAAAAATTGGTCTCGGTCCAATTGGACCATTTTTGAGAAGGGGGGTGGGGTTACATAATTGCCAGTAACTGATTTATGTTTCAAAGAACCTTCACATAAGTGATATCATTTTAAAGGAAATACTTATACCTTTCATTTGGTATATAATGTCAAGCTGAGTGTGCTTTAGTGACTGAGTAATGGGTCTTGAAATGGCCTTCACTAGATGAAAACGTCATGAATTTTACCACGCCCGTAAGAATTGTTCTATATAAGTGATATGAAATTGTAGAACTCGGAGTTTTAAAAAGATCTCTGTTCTTTGAATGTACGCTGTCATAATTTGATAGGTGCCAGGATGACATCCTGAAGCAAAATTTTTGTATTAACCAAAATAAGTTAGTAACGCATGGTCAAATTTGGGTATTTTTGAGAATGGGGTAGGGGAAACACCAGCGCTAATAAAAGCTTTACAATTTCAATAAACCCATGTAAAGGAGGTACCATTGGAAAGTAGATACATTTCCCTATCTTGTGGTGTGTCATTCTTAAAGGTTGAGTATACGATTGTAGAGTTACAGCTCTTGATATATCCGTGAGCCCCCCCAAAATACGGACATTTTTAAAACGTAATGAGAGAAGTTCCGTTCACAAGTTGGAAAATGCAAAAATTATGGATATTGTTATACCTATAGATACTCCCAAACATATCCTTTCATAATAAGGCCAGTATAGGGTGGGCATCGTTAATATTTTCTTTCTACAGCCAAAATAAAAAATTGGTTTCGGTCCAAGTGGACCATTTTTGAGAAGGGGGGTGGGGTTACATAATTGCCAATAACTGATTTATGTTTCAAAGAACCTTCACATAAGTGATATCATTTTTAAAAACATACTTATACCTTTCATGTGGTATATAATGTCAAGCTGAGTGTGCTTTAGTGACTGAGTAATAGACTGGAGCGAAATCTGAAAAAGAGGCCTAGATAACACCCTTAACGGCATTTTTGGGTAAAAGTTGGTAACATACCCTACTTTGATATTTCAAGTGTGCTGAATCCGAAAATTGACGTTACCAAGCTGGCATTTGATGCAGAAGCCTTCAATTTTCACTTTTAAAATAGATACCGTCAAAACCCTCTCCCTCGAAAGTGGTTAACAACATCTGACAACCTAATGATTGTGCATCGATTAAAATATATTTATATTGTTCCAAATTACACAAAATTTATGTAGTATACACATATATGTATGCTTAAAATGATCATATAAATTTTAGTTTGATAAACATTACTCCAACGTTATATTTATTGATGATAGCATATGGTACCTAACTGCGGAGCAAATAACATTTTAAGTCTCCTCTCATTATAGTTTGTATGTTTTCCCCATAAATCCTGACAACAGTATTACATCAACAGCTATATAGAAATATTTTTATATATTATATTTATCTTACAAGTAAAAAACTCCAACATAAAAGAACAAATTATGTCAATTGTAGTTGAATTATTGCCAATTAGAACGTGCTGCGTCACAACCACATTGGAACATATACTGAACAACATAGTGCCCTTATCACTTTGAGAGGTTTTCTCACTATGCTAAATACTTTTTGTTTTATTAAGGTCAATGATGGAGACATCACAAATGTTCAACAGCAAACTCATCGTACTGTGCTTAGCTTGGGTCAAGATTGTGTCTATGCGGTAATCGGTGGAAAGTTATGGCCCCCAAAACACATTGCACCATTCATCAGTCAACACGGTCAAAGGAACTTGAGGAATTGCTTCACAATGCAGGACATTCAATATCTTACAAGGATGTACTTCGAATTGACACTACGTTTGCAGAACACACTCTCAGCACAATGAATGAAGTCAATGGTGCTGTGGTTCCCCGGAACTTTGTTACCGATAGATTCATGCATTTCACTGCTGATAACATTGTCATAAATGAGGACACTCTAAAAATACTTTCCATGCAAATCAAATGGCTGGCTGGCAACGAGGTCCTGCTGCTGATATTCTCGTTGGTTTATCGTTATCACAAAATACCACATTTCGATTACCTGATGCCATGGCTAACATTGAAGAGTTTCATGTCCCTGAAGGAAAGATTGAACCAAAGTTTGCTTCTGATGTTGACAGAAAGTGCTTCGATTCGAAAGATAATGATGCTGCTCTGAACACCAACATAAATGACCTTGCATTCTGCATTGCAATGCAAGAGATACAACTAAAATCCAGTTGGACACACTTCAACCAGAAGATATCTACTGTTGATCCAGAAATAACAACAGTTGATTCATGCCAATCATTCAGGCACCTGCTCACGAGTACAGCACCCTTCATGTTGTGGTACAACATTGTATGCATGTTTCTGCGCAGTTAGGACAAACCTTCACTGTGATAACTGTTGATCAAGCTCTCTGCTGCAGGCTCATGGAACTCAAGTGGCTTATTCCAGAATACAAGGAAAGATTGATCCCAAGATTAGGAGGTTTGAATACATCCATGAACTTTCTTCAAATCATTGGACATCACATGCAGGGTTGTGGACTACTTGATATATGGGTCGAGACTGGACTTATGGGACCATTAGTTGCTGAACAAGCTTTAGCAGGGAAGCACTACAACAAAGCCATGAGAGCACATAAACTGACTCTCCAATATTATTGCCCCATGTTCTCAACTTTGCTCAGCTTAATGCACCTGATATCCACCAGATGCTCACCTCATTCCTTCAACGAGACATCAATGAACACATGCAGAAGATTGATGAGCTTATAGACTTTTGCCAAACTGATAGATTTCAAGAAACCATGACAGCATTCTTAGCAGAAAAGGAAAATAATCCAAATTTTCAATTTTGATGGAACTACATTGTATATGGACATGGTGTCCCTTCTCCTGATGTTCACACGTGCTCAGAGAGAAGGGACATGGAAACTGCACTTAGATTCCTTCACTAAAGTGTTGCCATATTTTATGTGATATGATCATACAAATTACGCTCATTGGAGTACCATCTATGTGGCTGAAATGAATCAGCTACCAGAACCTGTACAGAGAGAGTTTGAGAAAGACGACTTTGTTGTCAGACTGTCTTCTCTACCATTCAAATCAAGTTGATCCAGACCAGAGTCAAGAGTGGCTGAATGGAACTGGCAAGAAAAGTGGAGGCATTGTTGGTATCACAAAAACATCATCTGATCTCAACCGCTGCACACTCTCCTTTAACTTTCGCTCCCAAGTGGCTTCAGACACACGGAGAATGTTTCACCAATCTCTAGATGATGCTTACGTGCACAATGAGGTAACAAAAGGGATAATATGGATGAGAATAAACTAACTGATTCTTGAAAGCCTCCAACGTCTTTTCGCCACTGAACAATGCTGCCATCCTCCAGAACATAGTGACTAAAGATCTGGCCACCCTTAAGATCCAAGAGTCTTTGCTAAATGCAAAGAAGCAAGGCAATGAACAACTTGCTAGGTTTGTAGACAGGCGCTTGATTGCACATGCTGGTGATGAGTCGTATCATTCATTTCGTGAACCATTGAAGCAGAACAAGCCACAAACAATTTTTACCTTACATGTGAAACGAGACAAAGCAAAGTCTGAGAAGGGGAAAATCATGCATGCTGATAGAAGCATTCTTCACCGTTTGATTGTAGCTCATGCAGCAGGAAGGAAAGTGGACTTGGCCAGCATATTAAAACATGAGCTTATGCCAGCGCCCTTGTCTCTGGCAGAAGCAAATGGTAACCTTCGGTCTGGCGACAAACATATCTTGGCCAATGAATTAACCTCTCGTGTGATTGCCTACCAGACATACATCTCGTTGTAAATGCAACATTGATCATTGATTGCCATACTCTTATTCAAATAATAGGGAAACCAGGCACTGCCAACACGTTTGGTGACCTTGCTCGTGTATTTGTTAACTAGGTCTTCCATATGGGCACGTTGTTCGATCCCATTGATGTGACATTTGATAGATACAAAGAGACATCTGTGAACACAACTAGAACAAAGTGCAACACAAGTAAACTCATTCAAAGAGAGATAGAGAATGCTGACGTGCCTCTTCCGTCACAGTGGGATAGCTTCATTGGTCTGGGTGACAACAAAGCGGATTTAGCCCGATTTTTGTCTGAGCAGCTCATGGAATCAGCGCCTTCAAACAAAACTGTTGTTGTAGCAGGAGGATGTATCACTGAAACAGACGTGAGTGCTCAGATAGCTGTGTTGATGTGTCATCACTTATGGCCAACCACGAGGAAGCTGACACACGAATGGTGTTGCACAGTGTCCACAGTGAAACACAAGCTGTTGTCGTATGTGCACGTGATACAGACGTTCTAATTCTGCTTCTTGCACACAAAGCTAAGATGACGTGTGAATTTCTTTGGATGATGGCAGGCACATCAAAGAAAAGGAAGCATATTCCTATACACAGTGTAATCAATACTCTGCCTGATGGATCAGCATCCAGGCTAATACCATTCCATGCACTCACAGGCTGTGATACCACGTCTTTCATCAGTGGACATTCAAAGAAAACTGCATGGAAAGTCTTCCAGAAGAAAAGTGATCTATTAGATGGACTGGGTGAGGGCCCAGTCACAGAAGACACGTTAAAGGCAGTTGAAAGGTTCATATGTCTCTTGTATAACATTCTATCGCATATTGAGTCAGTGAATGAAGCAAGATGCTTGCTCTTTCCCAAAGCTACTTCATCAAGCATGCTCCCCCATACAAGTGATGCATTACGGTTCCACATCAAACAATGCCATTTCCAGAGCATGGTTTGGCTTCAAGCTTGCATTGCACAGATGGAATTAGAAGATCCACGTTCTAATAGCTGGAAACTATCTGATGGAAAACTACTCCCGGGGTTGATGTATTTGGATCCCATTCCAGTCAGTTGTCTTGAGATCATAACATGCCAAGATACAAAGGGATGTGGCACATTGCATTGCAAATGCAAAAAGTCAAAGCTATGTTGTACAGGGGCGTGCAGGTGTATTAGTCAGGGTGGACTTTGTTTAAATTCATAATGCAGGTAAATTTAAGTAAATTTAAGCTCATCCTTTCCAGCAAGTTGAGCTTGTGGCTGCGATTAACAGTATTGTCAACATCTATCTAATTGTGTTAATTACATTACTGACGTTTCCCAGTTGTTATATTAACTGTTATTGTATTGTATTCATTTGGACAATGCTCATATAAACTATATTGTTGTTGTTTAGATATATTGAAGTGATCAACTAAGATCACAATACGAAAGTAAGTGTTTTATGGTGCAGCCACGAGACAGAAAATTGTTTGCTGCATCACGCAGTATACAAATACGGTATATTATATTGTAAATCAATGTTTACAATAACATGTAAACATTTTTGTGCATTATATGTCAAAAGAATATCATTTTTATTACTAAAATAGGTATGATATATTACTAGCTTGGAATTTTGTTTACAATAAAGTAATATGGCATGTTATAGGCATCCCAAGAAAATCCTTCTTGTTTTTCATGTATTTGTCACCAATATGGCCTTTTTGTGCCGATATCTATTTAGATATCTATCCACATTTGAAACAAAATAACATGTATGATATTTTGCAACATACATAAACTTATTTAGACAAAAACAGGACTATAGTACTTCAGTATAACAACAGCATGTTGTGAAAGCTCCAAGTTTTTGTAATATTTAACACGGATATACTGGATATACAGTGGACATTTATATACCATAATGAAGCTATTGAACTGTGGATTACTCGGATACCATAATTAAGGATCTCCAAGCAACAATTGCTGAGCAACTCAAGGTTTTGTGTGACTTTTTTACAAGGCAAGTACTGTTGACAGGTTTTTTTTGCTTGTGAAGATTAGCACCTGGAAGTTCAGTGAAGATTTATTTTGACTGACTGTAATCTGATTAAACTGACTGGTGGTATAGCAAATAAGCCGATTATGACGTCAACACAACCAACTGAATCTGTGCACCCTGTGTTCATCAAGGCCGGTGACATGGATAACTCACTGACACCCATGGACCTATGTAGGGCAATAACCAGAGTGATACCAGCGACGAAACTAGAGGGTGTGCAAAGAATCAACAATGTATGGAGACTCTATGTGAAAGATAGAGCGACAAGATTGGAACTATGTGTAAAAGAGAAGCTGATGATCAATGGAACAAGTATACGGCTTCATGATCAGAATCCAAATGTTATATACAGCCATGCTAATGGATCCAGCGCAATACATCCACAAAAACAAAATGACAAGTTAACCGTCAAAAATCTCCCGTTGTCAGTGAGTAATGAGGAGATCGCAAAACTACTGACAGAGAAGAAGGTGAAAGCTGTATCCCCGATCAAGTACGGCTACATCAGAGATGAATACGGTCAGCTCACCACATACAAAAGCGGAGATAGGTTCGTCTATGTAGAGCCATTCGATCCACCGTTACCTAAACAACAACAGATAGGGATCTTCCGGTGTTTACTCTTGCATCATGGGAAGGAGACACCCTGCAAAGCTTGCGGATTGGCAGGCCACCGATTAGGAGATGAGGCATGCCAAGCTAAGCCGACGGAGGATATTGTGGCCTTCAGGGGTTACGAGCATCCCCTCAGCAATCATTTCCCATGTCAGTTGAAGGTCTATGGAAAGGTGTTTAGGAGTGTGGAGCACGCATACTTTTGGAGAATGGCCACTGAGTTGAGTAAGCCTGAGCTGGCAGAGCAAATCCGCTTAGCTAAACATGCCGGAGTTGCCAAACGACTCAGTAAGAACATAGAAGATACGGTTCGTTGGAAGTGGGAAGAAAACAACATTGACATCATGGAACACCTCCTGACTACAAAAGCGGATCAGTGCGAACAATTCCAGCAATGCTTGATTGAAAACCAAGGAAAGATATTGGCTGAGGCGACACCAAGCAAGTTATGGGGCACTGGAGTATCAGCCTTTGTCACACAACAGACTTCACCAAACTACTGGCCTGGCCGTAACATGCTCGGGGCAATCCTTATGGAGCTGTCGAATCAGCTCACCAGTAGAAGAGAGTCTCGTGCGTCAGATGGGTGCATCAGTGCTATCCATACATCAGACGACATTGAGGATCAGCATCCAGAAACACCCGTGATTGACCTTGACAAAGACAAGCAAAGAAGCAATACAAATGAAGCGAAATCAGAAAGCCCTAATCACATAGCCCAACAGACGCCTGTAGTTGTGAAGTCAACACCATCAGCCACACACAGAGCTAGACGTACACAACGTACCCCACCCAGTGATAGAACACCACGTAGTAACTCAACGCCGATGATGCATCGAGGCTCTACAGGTTCTACCATGTCACAGCAGATGGACATCAGGATAGCTATGTCTCAAAAGAGAAAAGATCAAGCCAGTTCTCCTGACCAGTTGGAATGTGGAAAGGATTGGAAAGTACAGAAAGGTGACTCAGGAGGGACTTCTTAACTATGGAGATCAAGTATGACCTCGTTGATGACCTGGCACTGGAAATGGACATTGAGCTTGATCACGATTAAAGTAGCTACATAAGATATTGTAGTATGATTACATATTACATGTATAGCAATAACTTGCAACATTATGGCTGTAGGGAATAGTGATTTAAAGGTATTATCTTTAAATGTCAGAGGTTTGAATAACAAATCAAAACGTCTAAGAATATACAATTGGATCAACAGTTATAATTATGATGTATGTTTCTTACAAGAAACCTTTTGTACAAAATCATTTGAGGCTGAGTTTAAGAAAGGTTGGAATGGAACTATACTTCATAGCTTTTCAAATTCAACTCACAGCAGGGGCGTATCTATTTTAATTAGTAGTAACGTTGACTGTAAGGTAGTGAGCTCACATACAGACAATGTGGGTAGAATGGCGTTGTTAAACATAGAAATTGGGAGTATTGAATACAGTTTATTAAATGTTTATGCTCCCAATGATAGCTCTGATAGAATAAGTTTTCTGAAGCAAATCAGACTATTCCTCAACCAGCATGCTGTAACTAAAACTAGACTGATAATTGCAGGAGATTTTAATTGTGTTTTAGAACGTAAAGATCGTGCTTCTGGTAATATTGATAACAGCTCAAATTTCCTTCGTCAGCTTTTAGATGATTTAAAGCTCATAGATATATGGCGTTCTTTACATCCTAATGAAGTAGAATATACTTATATCCATCCATCAGTCTGCCAGAGGAATAGCCGGATTGATTATATTTTATGTTCTGAAAGTTTGATGACATACTGTACATTAAGTAACATTTGTCAAGCGCCGTCACCTGACCACAAGGGTATATATGTTTGTATTAAAACGGTAGAGAATGAACGTGGTAGAGGGTATTGGAAGTTGAATAACAACTTCTTAAAGTATAAAAGTTATGAGGAAGGTATTACAAATATTTATAATGATGTCATAACGGAATATGGCGAACATGCTGATAAAGTGTTGCTATGGGATTATTTTAAGATGAGAGTTAAGCAGTATAGCATATATTTTGGTGTTAAATTAGCTCGGGAAAATCGGGATAATTGTAAATCTTTAGAATCAGAGTTGGATGAAATAGATAAGAAATTAGCTAGTAGTGAGATTCCTACTAATCAACTTCAACAACAACGTTTAATTGTTAAAAAAAAATTAGATGAACAATATGACAACAAAGCCAAAGGGTATCAGATAAGATCACGTGCTAAATGGGTGGAAGAAGGAGAAAGAAGCACAAAGTATTTCCTAGGTTTAGAGAAAATGAGACAAAATTATAACTGCATAACCTCTTTAAAAGATGGCAATCAAAATGTGTATAAGGATAAAGATATTTTACGTGTTGCTACAAACTTTTATTCCGAACTGTACAGTGCAAAGTCAATTGATGCAAATAGGGTGAATTCATTTTTTGAATCAATTACACCAGAGCGAGTATTGAGTGATGATATACAGCAAAACTGTGAAGGACTGTTTACGAATAATGAATGTTTATGTGCTATAAATAATATGAAAAGAAATAAGTCCCCAGGTTTAGATGGGTTAAGCATAGAATTCTACGATAAGTTTTGGCCATTAATAGGTGATTTTATGGTAGATGTATTCAATGAGAGTTACAAAAATGGCATGTTACCCGATTCACAAAGACAAGCTGTATTTACTCTTATATTTAAGAAAGGAAAGCAAGATGAAATTGCTAATTATCGCCCTATTAGTTTAACTAATCTTGATTATAGGGTAATGGCTTTTGTCTTGGCTCAAAGATTACAAAGTGTAATTGATACCATAGTGAGTAATGATCAGACTGCATATATAAAAAATAGGTATATGGGATACAATATAAGATTAGTTGAAGATGTTATAGCTCATTTTAACCAATTGGAAAAGAATGGAATTCTTTTTATGGTCGATTTCAGGAAAGCATTTGATAGCCTGGATTGGAATTTTATGTTTCAAACATTAGAATTTTTCAATTTTGGACCTTCTTTTAAACGATGGATACAAATTATTTACACACTACCTGCTGGTGTGATAAAGAATAACGGTCACCTGTCTGACCAGTTTTCTATACATCGAGGCATAAGACAAGGATGTCCAGTCTCTGCATTATTATTTGTATTGTGTGTAGAAATTCTAGGCCTTCAAATTCGTCAGCATCGTGAACTAAAAGGATATTCATTTGGATACATAGAAAAACCAGTTAAGATAATGCAATATGCAGACGACTGCATTCTCTTTATTAATGATAAAACGGAATTATGTACAGTTATTAATTTATTGAATGATTACGGGAATATATCGGGTTTGGAATTAAATATTATTAAATGTGAGGGTTTATGGCTTGGAAGAGATAAACATAAGCAAGCTAACTGTAATATATTTGGAATCAAATGGCCAGATCAAATTCGATGCTTAGGTATATATGTAGGTAACAAAGAAGAAAATAATATTGAAAAGAACTGGATGACAAAAATTGAAAAAATGGAAGAAATTTTGCAAAGTTGGAAGAAAAGAGACCTTTCATTATTTGGTAAAGTTCAGATAATCAAAACGTTTATTATATCTCAATTTGTTTTGCCAGCAACATTATTGGTTGTACCTGTAAATGTAATGCAGCGTATAGAATCTGCTGTTTATAAGTTTCTATGGGGAAATAGGGATAAGATAAAACGCCTTAAAGTGATACAAGAATTAAAGGATGGTGGTTTAAATATGGTTGATGTTAAAAGTATTTTTATGTCTTTTAAAACAACATGGATACAGAAAATATGTAATTGTGACCCAAATTTCCATAATTGGGCTCAGCTGGCGCTTTATAATCTTAAACAGTGCAAGGAGTGTAATACAGAATTGATATTTAATTTCGATGAAACAGTTTGCATATCGAACTTACCTTGTTCGAGTCCTTTTTATAAAGAAGTACTTGTTAGTTACAACAAGTTATTTGTAAGTGACATTAGTAGTTTTAAAAATAGTATATTTAATCAGTGCATATGGGGCAACAAATTCATTACTGTTAGAAAACAAAATAAGAAGGAAGTTTTATTTTTAAGAAATTGGATTAGGAGTGGGGTAAATCAAATATGTGATCTAAAATTTGTTAATGGGAAATTAGATGTAGACTACATGTATGGAAAAATTAATCATAAACAAAATGTACTATCAGAAATTTTTACAATTAGACAAGCTTTGCTACCATACAGTAACTATCTTATAAATGTTACAGATGTATTACATATCAACGAACAATTTGATTATGATATAACTCAATTGCGTAAGTCAAAAGAATTTTATGTGAAGTATAGAAATATGAAAACAAAAAATGTGCCATATGTTACTGCATACTTAAATTGCTTTGTGAATGAAAACGATGATGCTAGTGATATATTTACAAGGAAAGTCGTGTTAGAGAAAGAAATAAAACTAAAGGAATTTAATTTTAAAATGCTTCATGGTATATTACCATGTAATGTAAATTTGAAACGTTGGAAGATAAAGTGCAATGATTTATGTGATGTGTGTGGTCAACCACAAACTATAGAACACTTGTTATTTAACTGTACATATGTTAGGCCGTTGTGGGACAAGGTTGAAAGTAGTTATTGTGCAAGTGTAAACTATAGAAACATTTTAGGCATAGAGCCTTCACTAATTCAGGATAACATTTTTACATTAATTAGCTTCCTTGTTTACAAAGAATGGTTGGTATTGTCATTAGCTAATAAGAGTAGATGTAAAAACATTAAATTAGATTGGTATAAGCAAGAAATATCAACTCGATTGAGTATCTATAAATATTGCAAATTGTATGACGAAAACGAACTAACATATTTAAGTTGTTCACTTGCAGCATAAGATAACTATATATCCTTACAATTGAAAAATATCTGGAATGTATTTGTTTTGATGTATACTTATGAGTTCATGCATACTTATATATATCAACGCATATTGTAACCCACTAGCTCCAACCTCCCCGGGCTTAGTGTGAATGTATTGAGTGAGGAGATAGATAAAAAAAAAAAAAAAAAAAAAGAAACAATTTGTAAATAAAGTGTGAAAGAAGTAACCTGAAAGTTATTTACATAAGCTCCCACCCGGTCGAGCACTTTACCGTAAGAAGGATCTCATATCGCATTTCGGATATATATATCTCCGAAAT
>WLWI01001919.1_pt1 | contig 18001 bp, 9 predicted proteins | sample 6701501 | NCBI WGS metagenome assembly WLWI01 (sample SAMN12718690, study PRJNA515312) | sponge metagenome | isolation source: marine sponge | host: Mycale hentscheli | place: New Zealand: South Island, Marlborough, Capsize Point | collected 2014-11-01
GTGGCTTTCTATAGTCGCCAACTCCGGGGACCAGAGCGTAGATATTCTGCCACTGAATTGGAGGCGTTAGCTGTGGTGGCATCCATTCAGCATTTTTCCCACTTTCTGTATGGGGCCTCATTCACGGTTCTAACTGATCATCGCCCCTTGACATCTCTGCTGACTTCAAAAACATTGAACAGAAGATTACAGGGCATGGCACTAAAAATAATGCAATGCAATGTTTCTATTCAGTACAGGGAGGGGAAAAGTAATGGGAATGCAGATGGCCTGAGCCGACAATCATGGCAGCCTGATGAAGTTGAGTATATGACTTGCCCAAGCACAGATGAAGATGAAGATGTTGATGTCTCAGTGGTCGAACCTAATGATTCTAGTTGTGGAGCTTCCCTGCCGGTTGCTCGTCTCTGCAAGGAGGGATGTGGGACCACCCACAAGGAAGAGCAAGCTCATTAAAGAACTTTATTGTTTTGTTTATGTATTTTTGTTTCATGGCAGGCACTGATGTAATCTATGCCACTAATTAGTGGTTCACGCCTAGCCAGCAGCACATATTCACCACATGCACATAACTGAAAGAAAGAACATTCTAGAACATTTCCACACACACACATGGTTGCCTACTGGGCATGAGCATTCCTTTTATGTATCACTATGGGGGTGGTTGGCTATAAATTCACATATAGTCCAACCTCCTTTTCAGTTAGTCTTTGCTTGTGTCAGATCCTGCACCTACTGTATACCTTGGCTAATATATTTAATTACCTCAGTATAACTTCCTGAACGACTTCGGGCTTAGTTAGGGGTAATAGATAGGCTTCTGGGTGATAACGACAGGAAGACCCAACTCTATAGACTGATTCTGGTGGCAGCGTACCTGCTGGGACTGGGACGTCACCTAGGCTCCAGCTAAACTTGGATTCAATAAGCAGTCCTGATCCCTACACACCCCACAACAATGTTTTATTGGAAAAGAGTAATTACAGTCAATATTTTACTTTTGAATGATATAACTCGAAACATTGACCATGGCACAGATGTACTTTGCACTTGGGACAATAATTCTTAGTTTTTGTGTCTTTTCTCTTCTTGCTATTGGTTACTTGTCTTTTATATGCACAAACAGCACATCTTTTGCGTTGCTCATGATAGTCCACAAAATGTTTTCCCTTGAGACGAGACAAGGAAGGAGTTCGTCCTTGGCCTATACGATTTACAATAATGCCAGCAGTAAGACTGTATGCCTGAAGAACTATAATCAGATTCACTACAACCAGTAGTTTCCATAGCATCTGTGTCAGTGAAGTTATCCACAGGAGTAAGTGTTTCTGCGTCATCTTCAAGCAGAAGCAAAAAGTCTTGAAAGGCTGGCTCTTCTTCCCCAATGCCAGTAGCCCTCATTAAACTTGAAGAGTGTTTATAAAGTCAGCTTCTTCCCTGTCTCTGTCGTCACTGTCAGGATCATCGCTTTCATCATCTAGTAGAGCTATTACTTCACTGGCGTTGACATCCTGGTAGCTCAAAAAATCTCTCTTACAACTAGCAGTTTTTAGATATATCAAAATGAAGCACACCTACATTGCAAATTAGCTACATATCTATTTCAAAATTTCATTAGACTTTTAATTAGAGAGTAACTGATATTGCAACCGGGTCACATTGACCCACCATACCAGGCAATGAGATATATACACAATGATAATTTTAGGTAGTGACAGTGAAATAACTCACATTCAGCAAGTTGTTATTTCAAGCTGTATTGGGCAAGGCCAAGCTCAACCCTTGTAGTTACAGCAACCTGGAAAGTTCAACACTTTTCCTAGCTTTTACAGCCTTCTTACTACTCTGGTGTAGCCTACCCAACCTGGTTAGAGCAGCTGCTAAAATAACAGCTCCTAGCTAGTACAAACTACAGTAGTGAAGATATCTAGGTTAGAAGAAATTACTTAGTGGACTCTCAGGCTTTATTTTCACTAACCTCTGGCTCTGAAAAATAAATTAGCCTGCTCATGAAATATTTCACCATATATCACTCTGACTCATGATAATAAGTACTGTCAGAATGTGATATGGTTAAATATTTCATGAGCCTGAGAGTGAAATATCTAGCCATATCACTCTGCAAGAGTGTAATAAGTGATTTATTCCTCACTAGATACCTTCACTGCTGTAGTTAACTCACTGGCAGTAAAGTTGGTTGTAGCCCCCCCCCCCCCACACACACACACACACACACGCACCCTCAGCTGATATTTTAGCAGCTGCTCTAACAAGGTTGAGTATGCTACACCTGAGGTAGGTAACTTTTAAAAACCAGGTAAGTGGCTAGTTTGGCCGGTTGCTATAACTACTAGGGTAATGAGCTTGCAGTTCTTATACCTAACGATATCATTGTGAAGATATCTAGAGTGGAATAAATATATATTATTGCATTTATTTAATTTGTGTATAATTTTTCTGTTTGATTATTACTAGCCATTAAACAATGCTTAATGGGTACTGAAGTATAAAAGCAGCTGGCTATAATCATCATTTTCCATACATTTAACAATAATACCATGAACATTATCTAACTGTTAATGCATTGCCATAGTTGCTTTCTTCCCTTAAGCAACTCATGAAACTTGACATTACAAATTTACATCTGCTATTGATACAAAAATGGCCGTATACAAAGCACATGGCAATATCACTCAAAAGTATTCTTTGGAGGTCACATGTTTAAATGTAATTAATGTGTAAATAATTAATTTTCTGGCTTTATTTAATCAAGATAATGTTTATTTGTAATCAGAAATCAGTAACTGTGCAATACATAGCAATATTAATGTAATTTAGAAAGAAAAAAAAACAATACTGCTAATCTTTATTAATGTTTGGTATAGGTGGCAAATCTTCTCAGGGGCAGCTCAAACAAGTGTATATTCCCATGCTCCTTGATGATAGAAGAGCTCTCCAAACAATCCCTCCATTGCTTAGTATAGAACACATTGAATGATCTGTAACTTCGTACGCAGCGCTGAGCAAATGCCACTATTCTCTGAGCACAATCTGTGCATGGACTATTATACGTGTAGAAGTGAATATCATTGCCGCCAATCCTATTGCATTGAACATTTTCTGTAATATAACGTTCTGCGTGAATAGGGTTGAGGGAAGAGAAGCAATCCATTGATTGACATGGTTCACCCTTTGATGTCCTCTTGCTGTTAAATCAAAGAGACCATTAGGAGGAGGTCTTGCCTGGTTAATATCAGGACCATAGTAGGGAACTGCATACTCTTCATATCTTGGTCTATTCACTCTTCTTTTGAATACTTCAAAAGATTCCTGGAATCGGCGAACGAAGCTCCTCAAGACGTTTTGAGCTCTTCGATCAATATCTGATATTGGATTAGAACACATTGGAACTGGGCATTACAGTCAACCCATTTCTTCTGATAATTGGATCTCCATCACGCCGAGGATTCCCCAAATAACCGACAACATAGCCGCCAAAATTTGGGTAGCGTAGATCTCTACAACCCGCTGCATCCTGAGCCAAGTGTCTGCATTCGTAATCGGTAAGGTACCGATGCAATAATAGGAAATTTTTGTATGAGGGAACTCTAGCATACTGTTCGGGTACCTTGCAAAATATACGATTCACATTAAAATTAATTATAGGGTACGTGTCAAATCCCCCATCAAGGCATCTTAGGATTTTCACCTCTCTTCTATTCATGGTACCATAATAATGGATAGTCTGTGGATGGATCCAGTTGCTGGACAGGATATAGAGTCGGGATAACATGAAGTGATCATCATCATTTCCCAATGCATGATTACAGAAGAACAATATGGTGGGAAGCACTAATAATTTCATTTTAGTCACCTCAGGCTTTTAACTTTACGTAAGCATGTAGTTAGCTGCCAATGACTAGACTTATGAAATGCTTCTTAGAAATAGTCCCTTTTATAGATGTTTCGATTCTCATACATCCTGTGGCTGCTGGAAGTGATTTTAACTGTTTCCACGTTTATTCAAATATATATTTTGATGTTCAACAAATATACTGTGATTTGCTGTTGTTGTTATTGTTGTTGTTGTGATCGCTGAAGCAGTATATATTATTTAAAACAAAGTAGTGCTGATTATCTGCTACAAATATAGTTCTTCCAAAATATAACAGGCTACTTGTAACTAATGAAAGATTAGCTAATGGCATGGTAGGAATGTGGATAATGAGAAAAAGAAATATTCATGTGGTTAGACCATTTTCTACTTTCCTCTTAGTAACAGTTATAAGTCAATAGACACCATTACACCAATTAAAACACAACCGCGGTATTTCCTTAACCTCATTGTTTGTTTAAACAAGTGTAGATCAACATTCACACCAATATGAATTTATCGTGCGACCATTTCCTTATTTTAAATACCGTGATCGTTGTGGTTTTTATGATCTGTTTGTTGTTGTTGATGTTTATCAAGGATCTCAATTTCTCACTTGTTTCACCATGAAAATATAACATTACAAAACCAATGGTATATTATTTCTATAGTGTACACCAGTGTATATGTGTCAGATAGGGATCATAATACCACAGGAATACCTATATACTGTACACAATTACTTAGTATGATATAACTACATCAGGTGTACAACATGTATACAGAGCTTTATTGGGTGTATATAGCTAAAAGGTGACTATCATACTTTGAGGTGAAGTGCACTATAAATATAACTCACTAGTTTGTAAGGAAGTGTGTAGAATATGATGCTGCAGAGATGGAAGAAGCAAATTTGCTTTCGTCAGGCAAATATGAATTATAATGTTTAATTATATGCTTGTATTAATAGCAAAATAATTGTTATTAAGCAAAAGAGTAGTTTATTATAGCATGCTCTTACAAAAACATATTCCCTTCATGGTTCTGGCTAACTTAAATGAATTTATCTACATATTATTGTTTTCAATTATAAACTGTTTCTGTAAAATTGCCTAGCTACTGTAGCTATAATTTGGATAAAATATTTTTAACTAACATATTACATATGAAAAGACTTAGTTACAGTAATTAAATTGCATAACATTTAGTCTAACTATAACTAAGATTGGAAAAATCTAGTATAAACTATAGCTACATAACTTGGGGGAAAGTATGGTAAAATAGCTATAACTATAATTAAAACACAAGATGAAACTTGACTGACATGCTATCTAGCTACCACTTTTTTAGCCAGATGGGTCACTGCTATACCAGGGCTGTAGCTAGCTATACTATATAGAAAAATGAATGGGAGGTGAGTTATTTTTATAGACCTCTAAAAAATAAGTAGTTCACAAAAAATGGTGGATCAGCAAATTAATCATAATAGTTAAACTTGAATAACTAATTTTCTTGGATGTTATGTGCCAAACAGTCTAATGTTTTCATTAGTATCTAATGAAGAGCATTTGTGCCAAAGATGTAAGCCAGTTTTGGTTCATGCTCACAAACCATTGTTGAAAAGCCTTAGTGCACGAGCACTTCTATTACACTCGCATGATGGGACTCACTACGCGCATGCAGTTGGAAGAAAAAAACTCCATGCTGGCCTTAGCTAGTATGGGTAACATTGAACCAGTAATATCAACCAAGTTTAATGAAACATGGCAGTAGCTAGTTTTCTAACACTCACGCTAGACCAATAAGAGTAGTATGTTGAAGACTTTAGTGCAAATTTTCACTTAATCATTTATTCCATTAACACTTGAGCTACTCATTTGAAGACTGGACCATCAAATATTATCTTTCTATTATCTAAAAAGGACAGTAAACACGATGTACCCACATAGTATTTTTTGCAAGTGATGATATTCCAGTATCACAATTTGGAAAGACAGATTTCTACTCAGTAATTAAAGGCATACAAGTTCACAATTGTATTTCAAAATGAGAAAAATAATTTTTTTTAAACCTTTTATAGTCATTGTAATGAAAAGAGCCAATTAAATGTGCTCCTCTATGAGATTGGAAGAGTAAAAATAATATACTATAGTACTTATTACATGACTTAGAATGTGATATGGCGAAATATTTCATGAGCAGGCTTATTTATTTTCATGAGCCAGAAGTCAGTAAAAATAAAGCCTGAGAGTGAAATATCCTATAGCCATATCACTCTGACTGGTTATAATACATGGTTTATTCCACACTATTATAGATATCTTTACTACTGTAGTTTTAGGTGTAAAGTTGGTTGTAGGAGTTCCCCATACCCCCAGCTGTTTATTTTAGAAGCTGCTCTAACCTCAGTTGGGTGGGTTACACCAGAGAAAGGTAGCTATAATAACCAGGAAAAGTGTTGAACTTGGCAGGTTGCTATAACTACTAGGGTAATGAGCTTGCCCAATACAGCCATGAGATAACACTATGTGACTCGGGGGCAATACCTAAAGATAACATTGTGAAGATATCTAGTGTGGAATAAATATATTTATTCCACCCTAGAAATCTTCACAGTGATATCTTTAGGTACATGATATTCCACTGTTGTTATTTCATGCTGGCAGTATTGCACCCTTCCAAACTTGCCACTTTTAAAGGTTTTTACAGCTACCATCCTCTGGTGTAGCCTACCCAACCTGAATAAAGCAGCTGCTACAATATCAGCTGGGGTGTGGGTAGCCCCTACAATCAGCTTTACACTGTGAATTATAAACTATAGCTGTGATGATAGCTATCATGAGTGTGTGGATGATAATAAAGTCAAAAACAATGTCCTGAGGAACTTTGTTCTTATGACAGAGTTACAACAAAGTAAGTTGTCATAACAGAGCTACAACAAAAGAAGTTTTGGCTAGAAGCTACTAGTCAGGCAGTTATACCTGGAGGCAATTAAACAGTATCCGCCCTGTTCATTGATGATCCACTCATTCTCATCTACTAATCAGTGTGATGATGTTGTTGTGAATATAACTACCTGACAAAAATGTACCTTCTAACCAAAACTTTCTTATGTTACAGAAATGGAATACACAGACAGTAATTTTTTCTTAATAATTTACTTAATTCTTTTCTCCACTAGCATAACTATTCACTCATCTGAAGAGTGCCATTTTAGAGTAGTGGGTGTGTTCTTGACAGCCTTGACACCCCCCGCCCATCCATAAGTTGCAATCTGATCAAATACCTTTTGCAGACCTTCCGTAGGCCCTGACTTTAATATGTGAATCCTTGTCTGCTTTAAAGCACTCTTTGCCTGTCACAAGAATTAAGCAGTTTTTTTTAAAACATAATTCAGTTTTAATTACAAGAAAATAGCATAATTCACAGTGGATGAATATTTGAAATTTTAATCAGAGCAGCCATTTTTGCACCACAAGTTAAGTGAAATTGACTTGAATATAATGATTTTTCTTTAATAAAATGTGTATAAGGATTCAAAATTCCATATTCATTGCTACAAAAATGAAATATGCATTAATATAACCAGTAAATCCTTTTGATCTGCGAATATGTACGTGTCTTGGTAGGTTATTGATTTTCTGTCCTACATCTTGCATTTTTCTATTGAGCTCATCCAATGGTCCTACAATCACAATAAATGCCATAGAAATTTTTTTTTTTAAATACGTTTGAGACTTTATGAGGGGGCAACCTAGCTAAAGTTAACATTTTAACCATGTATAGAATAGAACAGTAAGTGATTCAGTCATTCTCGGTGGAAATAATTATAACAATAGCAAATGTTCTTCTAACAGCCAATATTATGTTAATTACACTTAAGTTTTAATTAAGTTTTTTATTAACATAATTATATTGGCTGTTAAAACAAGAAAATTTGCTAAGTTTAAGACAAAAAAGGGGGTAAACCTCAAATTAATAGCAATGAATGGTGTCAGCTCATCCTACACACAATTCACTAATTGAGTTTAATGTACAAATTATCAAGTTCTGAACCCTTCATAAAGACTAGATTGAAACTTTCTCTCATAAAGGGGTCTGGGGAAAAGCAAATGAAAAATGTGAGGGTGTTGGAAGTCGAGGGTTGTCGTAGCTCAGTGATTAGAGCACGTGTGGCTAGGGTTCCTGGGTTCGATTCCCCGGCGACAACTAAGATTTTTTCACATTTTTCCTTTGCTTTTCCCCAGACCCCTTTAAGTGAGAAAGTTTCAATCTGATGTACAAATTGTTTCAAACCAATAGTACTATGTATAATGCTAATGAAGTTTATCACAATTATTGTATTCGTGGCCTTAGCTAGCTACTTCAAAGAATGAGTCTTTAAGTATATTCATCATTCTAATTGTTATAATTTTCTTCAGAAAAAGTATTAAAAGTAAAGGAAGTCTTCAAGCAACGATAGAAAGAAATTAATTTAAAATAATATTTTTTTCATATTTGCATTATTTATTAATAATCTTCCATCAAGTATTATAATTTGCTGCCTGTGTTTATTCTTTACAAGATTATAGATACTAATATACATAAATTTAAATTAAATACTGTATAGCAAATTCTACATGTTAATGACAAAAATTTCCAAAAGTAACATTTCAAAAAATGCACTGTTTTTACGTGTATCATCGTTATTATAATGTTATAATTTATTTATTAACCTGTAGCTAATCACAATAATTCATAACAGTAATATAATTGTGAAAGCCTTACATTAACACACCTTGTATTCTTAGTGTACCCACATCTACACTGATTAAGTTATCATAGTCAATGTAGCACCAGTATTTTCCAGCATCTTGTTTTTTAACATCAATAATTTGTAGCCCATATATATTCCGATTTTCAGTGAAAAAAGGTATCATGTTACTGTGTAGTGCTTTTTCCTCTTGGAATTTCCATATTACTGGAGAAGTAGTCGATTCACAGAAGAATTTAGCAGTATCTCCAATATTAGCTACTATGTCGGTAGGACCAACTATTAATCGATAATAACCTAAACAGAGAGAGAATTGAAGTATTATGCCATATTTCTTTCTGGGGACATTCGAGTGCAAATTAATAATGAATTATATAGTACATTTAAACCCTCTGCTAACTCACCTAAAACCTTGAGAGTGGATACAGAGTAAAAATGGTATCCTTTGTTGGTTGTTCCTTTGCACGTGTACACGCCCCTGTTTGACACCTTAACTTTTGTTATTAACAGTCGTGTGGAGTCTGCTTGAACATTAGGCATGCCAATGTTATTCTTGCTATGCTTCCATTTAGCAGGGGACGATGTTTTGCATAATATTTGTAGTTCAGAGTCCACTTTTTTGACTATGTCCAATGGATGAATTTGCTTGGGCACTAAAGCAAAATATTGCCTAACATACTTTTTATTAAAATAAATAGAATTAAAATATCTAGTATTAATGAGATCTAAAGCATGCCAACTGTTATAAGTGCATCGTGTTAACTACAAATAGTCATTGATCTTGCATGTGTAGCTACATAGAATTTAAAGCCAATATTTTGTAGCAAAAACGGTATGTTTTTTAATAATGAAAGAAAAATAAAGCATTCCCAGATCATAGCTAGCTAGCTATTGGGCCAGTAATGAAACTGTGTATTAATTTCTTGCAGTCCTTTTGTATATTTCTTATTGACAAAATATTCCTTCGAGACTGGGTGCTCATAAATTCATCTTCAATCAAATTCACCTATCTTAAATGATTAAATAACCAAATAGACGTTTCTAACCACTCTACCTACGTGGCCACCATTAGAATTGAATGATGCAAACACTAGACAGTGATTACAGGTTCTGATTGCTTATAGCTAATATGTCATAAAACATGTTCATCTTGATTAGTCCTTAGGCAAGGATGTAAATATATTTAAACAGTAATTAGCTGAATAGACTTACAGTATATACTAAATAGGTGTCTTGCTGAGAAGTGTTTTTGCTTTTTTTTATCATATCCAAAGCAGATATAGTAACCAGTATTGTACAGTTTGGCATTTATAGTAAGTGTATTTTTATATCCAATAGGTATGGTATTCAATGATCGATAAAACCATTTTGCAGCACCATTTTCTGCTGTACATTTCAACTCTACTTCTTTTCCACTTACTGTATGCCCACGCCTCTCATTTCTTGTAATGTAGGAGTCATCTTTTACTAAAGTAACAATATTATTCAAATAAAATGGTATTAAAGTACAGAGAATATTATTTTCTGTAAGAAAACTAAATTTTAATCACCTTGTTTGTGATAAATTTTGCTGCAACACCTAAAGATTTACTCTGTCAGGTCTAGACTTTTCTATAATTGCACTTGGTGTTTCAATAATACTTCTAATTATTAGTAAATCAATATTAAAATATCTTGATAAAGGACAACTTCAGGGCTAAAGTACATACACGGATAGGCTGGTCTGGCTATAGTCAGACCACTTTTTTTTTTGGATAATGTTATGTGTTCAAAGAGAAAAAAACTACTTTGGAGGTCAGTTTTAACGCTTTCATTGGAAACAACGATCACATATAGAAAAATTATTTGTCATTTTGGTTACTTGCAGTGTATAATTCATTGTTATTTGATTAAACCATGTGTCTACTTAGAAGTGGCACATTTTAGTACGTATCTCTGTGTATTGACCACACCCATGACCACACCTTTTATTGGCCTGACCACTAAAATAGAGCTTCGTCTAGACCCAGAAGGTATATGGACACCGTAATTAAAAAATGCCTTTTGAACCTCAGGGTCAGCTAGAGTTAGTATTGCCTCTAAGGTAACTACAGACCCAAGGTCCTAGATTGTAGTGTCCCAAGCACAGTGAGGGCTCTTCTTATGGCCTGAGGGACCCTAAACTCAGTCGTTCAACAATGGCTGCACAGTGTCTGGCTATTCAGAACATAGCTACTATTAACTATTCCTGACAACAAAAGTGGTAGTGGAGCGCATCACCTAACCAATGTTGAATTGGAAGGACACAACATAGCTAAGGTATTCCTGCACTCAAGATAAAGGCACTCTATAGTGTATATCCCTAAAGGACCTAATTAATAATTTTAACTTTTCACAGAGCAATGACTACACCAGCTAAAATACAAACCTGACATTAACCTTTAAGTACACAGCTTGGTGAAAGCACATTTTTGACAGAAAATAAAGTTGGTTGGATTCCTGAGAATTACCACTGCCAGTTACACTCCTCAAATTCTGATGTCTTTCATCGAACAAATGAAGTAAAGAAGAAAAAAAACAAACAAAGATGGACTAGAACATTCAAATTACAAAGAAAAAAAGTATGTCTATTAAAAAAAAAGTATTAAGCATTGTTCACTGGCTGGATACATAAGATCTAGTTCTAACTGGGCTTCAATAATCACAAACACAACGTTTCGGCTTTTGACTATCTTGACAGAAGTATGATTACAAGTTGATCTTTTGATTTGCTTCTTTTTTTAACATCATACTTCATTCAGTATGCAGCAAAAATGATTATAATTTTTTTTTAATAAGATCAAATACCTCCAATTGTAACATCAGCATAGTCTTGGAATATTCTACTTCGTTTCCCATATTCTTGCTGCTCCATGTACGTCCCCATGCATATGTACCGACCAGTATCTTGTACTGTAACATCATACATGATAAGGTGCCTCTTATGTATTATATGCCTCCGGCTTATTTCTTCTCCCACTTTTTTCCAAACAACAACAGTATCACTTCTACAGGTTAGATTAAATGTGCTTCCTTCCTCAGCAATAACAATTGGTGGAGAAATCCTCCCTGGGACTAAGTCAGTCAAACTTTTAATGTCTTTAATAAGTAAAAACACAATACATACATTAGATAGATATTTCGACGTTTAATAATTACCTTTAATGACCAGTAGCATACTGAATAATATAAAGAATAGCATTGTTTTATATTTTGCCACAATTTAGTACGTAGCAACTAATAGCGTCTCCCACCACATTGCATCTTATAATACGGTTTTGTGAATTTTAATAAATAGTAACTAGCTATGGTGTTAAAGTATCGCTAAGTTAATTTTTGTTGCTACTAGAGCTAATTTTTTTAATTCAGTGAAATATGAAAGTAGTAAAGACCGTCTGGTTAACGGAGGTGTGGAGTCTTCGACATATCCGTACCGTCAACTTACTAGTCCCGCAGGCCAGACGCTTTACCAAACGCATACAGTAAAGGGTCTGTATCAACTTACTTTAATGGGGGACCGTATACATCGTTTAGCATTAAAACGTAGCCGTAGAGGAACTTTAAATTCCTTATGTCCATAAGAGAGTGATTAAATAAGTCATCGGGGAGACTGGGCTTCTATAGTCTCGTGTGGATTATAGAGGAAGGAGTCTGACTTGCGATAGTAGTCTCGCGGAGTCAGACCCTTTACCCGTAAGGTTTCTCACAATTGAACTTTTTTCAGCTACAGCCGATCATGTTTACTCTATTCATTGAACATTAATATGGGGATATTCAAGGTTTTCACTGAAAGATTATCTAGCTATATTGAATCCTCTATATTAATAGCAAATGTTTCTCTTTTTAACAGCCAATAATATTATATAAGTTACGTTTCGACTTCTTGCCAAAGTCCTCTTCAGGGGTCAACTGGTTATTGAGTAATTCAGTATAACAGTAAGAGGGACTGATTCTATTACCCATTCATTTCATAATGTACCAACTTTATATAGCTGCTGCAATCGTCACTGTTTCAGATATTTCTAATTGGAATAATAAGAGAATAATAAGAAAATACATGGAATATATAATGTACAATTCTTGTGGAATAGTAACACAATTATTTATAATAAAAGAATAGAATAATCCTAAAAATTTCAAGCATAATGGGCATAGAGGCCAGCCTTACAACCTGACTCATTTGAGGTTGACCCTGCCTGAGCATTCCCTCTTCAAAAACAAGTGATAGTAGCTAACATTTGCTATTTGCCATCACGGAATTAAAAGTAGTTTTTGAAAACCCAATTCAGATTTGATTATAAGAAAATAACACAATTCATAGTGAATGAGTAATTGAAATTTCAATTGGGGCTGCCATGTTTATTACAGTGATCACAAACTGAACAAAAAATAGAGAGTCTCTAATGAAAATGTGTATAAGTATTAAAAACTTCATATTCATTGCTACAACAAAGAAATATACGTTAGTATAACAAGTACATCCTTCTGATCCAAGATCTATTGGTAGATTATTTAAATTAATACAAACAAATCCAATCAAAATATAACCACTTTGTTATAAATTTTGTGATTTCAATCCAACAAGAGGCATAAAAAAGTGTTTACCATTGATTTTCTTTCCTGCATCTTGTATTTTTCTTTTGAATACATCCAACCATCCTACAACCACCACAGTAAATGCCATAGAAAAATCAATAACGAAATTGAAGGAAGAGGGGGGGGGTTAACCTCAAGTAATTGGAACAGAAGGTTTCTCAACTAGTTATTTTATACACGGAAAAATGTGCTCTAGCTTTAACATACTAAACTAAAAGTCCTGAAGAATGAATGAGGGGAAGGCATAGGGACAATGACATGGCAATTAGCTAATTATGAAAATTCAACATACTTGCAATTAAAAGTTTCTCAAATGTTATGTAAACAGAAAGAAAATGGAGTACAACAGCAATCAAAAGTCTTGAAAATACATATAATAGAAAACGAGTCATAAAGAGAAGAGGAGGAAGAAGTAGAAGAGGAGAAAAAATATTGTATTTAAATCACTTTATTTATTCAAAAAAACCTCTGGAATGCCTAAAACTATGGCACCAGGATGAAAACTAAGCTTTTTCACTTTTCCAAGAAATTTGGCTAAGAATTTTTTTTTAATAATGTTTGCTATAATTTTTAATTGAAGATTAATTGACACAGTAATTAAAACATTCCTTTTGAACCTCAGGGTACGCTAAGCTTAGAATTGCCTCAAAGGTAACTGCAGTTACAAGAACCTTAGTTGTATAGTCTCAAGCACAGTGAGGGCCCATCTTATAGCCTGAGGGGCCACAAACACCTAATTCAGAACACATTTCTAACAACAAAATCGGTACTGGAGCCATCACCTAGCTAATAATTAATGTAAAACATATTGACTGCAAAAATGATTATGAATCTTTTTGAGTAATGATCAAATACCTCCAACTGTAACATCAGCATAGTCTTAGAATAATCTGCTTCGTATGTTGTATTTTGGCTGCCTGGAGTGTTTTTGCAGCTCCATGTATGTTCCCATGCATATTTAACTACCACTACGTTGTACTGTAACAGCTGTGTTTATGCCAATTTCTTTTTGTTTTAATAGATGAGTTTACTGAATTTACTGTGGGAACCGTCAGACCAACTCAGGCTGCACTCCACCTTCAACTTGGATCACAACTATACTTGTATTTGTATACTACTATTCATCTCATCAGTTTTCAATAAAAATTTATATATTTTATAAATAAAGTGAAACAATTCATAATTTTATTAACAAGAAACTATAATGACTTAACTACTAGTTAACAGTGCTGTACTGCTGAATCTTGTGTGAAGTTCAAAATATTTCTTGGGATAACGTAGGTAGAATAGACTGCTCTTACTCTTGTCCCTTTAGAAGAACGTATCACCAGTTTGCATTTTCATCTGCTACACAGAAGAACACCTTTCGAACAATAGCAGCTATAGCTATGCACCCACGGTTTGCACTATTACAAAGCTTGCACTGAAGCAGTTTAAGAAAGTGCTATTCCAAACTCAATAATAAAGACAAACAATGCATGGGGTTTGAAAAAAAACCCATGGTATTCCAGCTAGACAGGCTCCTGAATTTAGACCTGCTGTGGCTCTATCTAGGAAGTTTTGTTGTTGTTGTTGTTTTTCATGAGCACTAGTAATTAATAAGCAACTTCATCTAGGGTGGCTACTTTTTAGCCTTATAAAATCAGCTGGAGGTTTGGGAAACCCCCTACAGCCAACTTCACACCCACCTCTAGAGTTAAGAGCTGTCAGCAGCTGTTCCATGTTGGGTAGGCTACACTAGAGGAAGACAGCTGTATCAACCAGGAGAACTGGTAAGCTAGGGGGTTGCAATAACACCTTCAAATAATGTGAGTTAATTTCACAGTCAAACCTAAACACAATATATAATATATATACTACCAGAGTTAGTGAAAGGGTCCTTAATTTATTATGCAATAGTAGTCTACTACGGGTTTTAATCTTTTCTCCTTGTAAGTCAGGTAATGACAATACAATAGGAAGGATAGGGTCAGTGACACCAGACAGGTATAACAAGCCTCACCCAGTATGGCTGGACCCAACAATAAACCTAGGCGGTAGGCGCCGTGGGCATTCTTCAAATAAAATTAGTTTGTGGATACAAAGGTTGGCATTATCTTAGGAATTCAGTATTAAAAAAATGCTGCTAGATGTGCACTATAAGCCTCCTTCCCCTCATATTATAATATTTATATCTGAAAGAGGACTTCAGCAAAAGTCAAAATGTCGGGTTAAGTTTTTATTGACAACATTGGCAGTTAGAACGAGAAAAATTTGCTATTATTATAATTATTTCAGCCGAGAATGACTTAATAATTGTTATTTCATATGTGCTACAATGCTACTCAGCCTAGGCTCCACAGTTTCATGCATTCTAGAGTGAACTTCTATTACAGTGAAGCAATCCAACTGGCCCTACAAACTTAAGTAATTAAAAAAGAAATATACACACACACACACACACACAGAAAAAAACACATACAAATAAAAACTATAAGCAATACACCTCATGCATATTTAATTATCTATTATTAACTTAACTTCTGGAGTAGTACTACCAGGGAAAGTAGTCTCGTGTAGCTGATAGGAGTGATTGGAAAAGAAGGGGAGAAGTTGGACGCATTGTTATGAAGTGGGGGTGGAGGGGTAAGTAATTTAATATAATTTAATTAAAGTTTTCTCTGTATGACTGTGGAAAGGGAGCATTTGTTACATTTAGGCTGACAATTTGCAGTGAATAAAATTCAATTTCATCCAGCAGAGGGGAGGAGTGGAGAGAAGGTGGACACAATTTAATCATTTCTATTTTTTTTATAGTTGTCGGAGAACTGAGGAGTAAGCCGGTGTGGACGCAATTTTTTTTATCCAGTAAAGATGGAGAGGGATGAGTAAGTGGTAGTGTATTTAATGAATAAATAAAAGTGTGTGTTTCAACCAATCATTACTTGATGAAACCACCAATACTTCTAAGCTTCATAGTGTATCTTGCTGCACTTTTCTGTATTATCGCCCTCTCCACAATAGCTACTCTCCATTATCTAATTTCTTCCTCTTGCTCCTGTTGATACAGGAGTGATAGAAAGTGCTTCAAAAGTGAGGGGGTGCACCACGTATCACAGGTGCCTCCTGCCCCCCCCCCCCCAATTTCCATTACCCTTATCACAAATAATTCATGGACTATATATTTCATTTGATTACTTCAAGTTTAAGTTGTGCTATCAATGTGAGATGTAGCCATGATTCTTGATGCTTCTAATACATATGAAATTGAATAAATCACAATTAGTATGACAGGCTGGAGCAAGTTGAAAAGTGGGTGGGCAACTATTAGCAGCATGCATAGTATAACTGACTAGGGTATTCCATGATGCTACATTCCTACAGGTATACATATTTTAGCTCAATTACTTATCAACGTATAATCTTAACAAATTTTTTTCTTTTTTTGGAGGAAGCCTCTGGCATGTAACTATGGCAAAGAAGTGAGAAGTGGAGGGAGAGGCTGAGGCCAACACAATTTCTGAAATATGGATCCTGTAAACGATAAAATTAAGAATGATGATGAAGATAATTATATCATCAACAGAAATGATATGATGTGACCTATCCTAGAGCTGAAAACATGACAGTAAAATTCATTTTCCATTCGGTAAAAGTCATCACTACTACATAATACACTTTCATTCACATCTGCATATAATTTTCTCCATGTTTTCCAAACTGTTTCATACGTACTTATCAGATACTTTACTCTAATAAGGCGGAAATAGTGTACACTACTATACCCCACTCATCAGTGAAGGATCCAGGGGTGGAAACTGAGAGGGCTAGCCCCCCACCCCCTTATCTTCTCCAAACCAAGTTTGTTGAAAATGTATAATGTTCAAGGATACCAATGCCGGCAATTTTGTCAAAGAACTGCACACATTTTAATTTATTCTCTTCATTCAATAAATTAATGTCCAAATTATTTTAATAAATTTCACTAGTTTTGACCTAAGTGTATATGAACCCCTTACCCGTCATTAATCTAACCCATTCCTGTCACTCAGATTCTCATAAACTTTCTTATTGGCAGGGATTCTGCATCTATTAGGCTGCTATGTTTATGAATACACCATGATTCCTAGAGTCAATGAATAACTGAATAAATCATTCTGTTTCATGACATAGATTGAAATGTGGGACTTATCTATGCAAACTTATTGGCATTAATATCATTTCAAAAAAAAAAAAAAAAAAAGCTAATTGACTAAGCTAAAAATGTCACGCAAATGAAGGAATAACTAATGAGCTAGTAGTGGGTTTAACAAGGTGAAGTTACATACAATATGTCACGAACGCGCTACGACCCAACTTCTAAAGTTCGCAGTTTACGGAGTGCATTTTTCTATCTAAAAGGTGCATGCTTATTCCACCAGTATTCACCTAGTCTCGCGGGCCAGACCCTTTACCCAATATGAAGAGAAAGAAAAGGGTCTGGTCAAGTTCACGTATGCGTTTGGTCTCACTGGTCCTGGAATTTCTCGGACCGGTAATTGGTTTTAAGTGACAGTGACCGCACTATATAAACAGAGACGTTCGCGCGCAAATTTAGCTTGGTTTCTATGGAACTGTAGGAATGAATTGCTGCTTATGCCAGAAACGTCTTGCATGATTGCTTCCAACTGTTTCTCCTTCAGTGTAAGTCCGAATACTCGAGCACTCTCCGCCACCGCTGCAGTTACATCCATGTCGACAGTAATTTCAGCGCGCTAAAATCACCTGAACCATGATTACCG
>WLWI01001920.1_pt1 | contig 17997 bp, 11 predicted proteins | sample 6701501 | NCBI WGS metagenome assembly WLWI01 (sample SAMN12718690, study PRJNA515312) | sponge metagenome | isolation source: marine sponge | host: Mycale hentscheli | place: New Zealand: South Island, Marlborough, Capsize Point | collected 2014-11-01
TACTCTTACTAAACGGGTAGTGTTCTCTTAATGAAAAATCCATTGTTTAATAAATAAGACAATACAAGGCTAGTTTTTTACTTGAAAATCATATGAATTTCAAAAACTTGTCGTATTTTAGTTGCTGAAGTATTTTAGTTAGGAACTAGTGGTTATTTAGATATTCACAATAGCTAAATTATAACCGCTACATATTTGTTAAATAAAGGATATGGCCCACAGCTGCATTATTTGAGCTAGTTAAATGAACTGAATGATGCATTTCTGAACTCAGAGAATAAGAGCTAGGGCAGCAACATTAGGAAAACTAAATAAAACAGCTACCTTGGTTATATTATATCCAGTAAAAAGTGTTGTATGATAATGGCAAAAATCCGATTAAAAGCTTAAATTTTAATGCTGCTTTAGTTACCCTGTTAATTTTAATTATTTCTTTGCAACGGCATGCTTACTAACTATTAGTTTTGAAGCATGTCACCAGTTGGAGAACGAGACAGTATTAGGAATGGACAATTGTAAATCAGGTATGCACTCTAGTTTATGGTATGTACATCCTTAAAATGTACATGCAGGTGCTTTTCTCTCAAAAAGAATACAGCAATTTGGACTTTCCTACAGTTTCTTCTGGTGCTACAGTGGTTGTACTCAAAACTGTGTCATAGTTTCCTACTATTGCTGCATTTTAAGTCACAACAAGTTACAGCTGTTACAACAACTGTGACAATTCACAACATTACCTGTTGGAACAACCTGTATTTCGACACCAAGTCCTCCTCTTCCACTGTAAACGACTTCATATACACCATAATCACTTGAAACTGCTGGTTCTCGTACAAATATCTCAAAAAAGTTGACAAATTCACTCAATAATGCTGGAGCAGATACTCCTAAAGTATATCTATTTCTTGTCCAATAAATAAATCCATATGTTCCACTTGCTACTACTTCTAATACTATTTTACCGGGTAATGAGACGAACACTATTGGAGCAGACACTCTTTCAGGAACTGTAGGAGTACCTATGAATAAAATTGGCAATAAATATATGCCAGGAGAGCTGTTTAAGGCTAAATCGTCAATTTTATCTACTCTACTCTCTGCATGTGTATTAAATATTGTGAGCAGCCACTGATTCATTATTGTTGTTTTGGCATAGATATTTTCTTATTTCAAGTGTCCATGTGTTATGAAATACTGTACTGGGGTTGGTATGTAACCGAAGAAAAAATCTAGGGAATATGTTTTACACTATCATCAAGAACAATAACGTGATGCAACTCAAAATTGACTTGTGTGCTATTTAAGTGGGAAAGGTCTAAATATCTGAGGATTTACAACCTCCATTAATTCTATGGGGAAATGTTCTTAATATCTAACCTGTATCTATTCGGAGTGGGAATGCTCCAAATATCTGTGAATTGCTATCTGTGAATATACACTGATACACTCCAGCATCTGACGCTTGGACGGTGAAGGATAAGGTAGAACTAAGTCTACCATTACTGCCCACAGGTGAGTTAGTAGGTAGAGTAGTAACTGTAACACCATCTTTGAACCAGTGTGCAGTTGGAGGATCATACATGTTCATATCATCTCCAACATGACCAGCAGTGAAAGAGAATGTAATACTAGAACCATTATTAGCTGCCGTTCTGTTTGCACTTAAGCCAGCTGTTATAGGATCTTGGATTTCAATTTGTAATGCTCCAGCAGCAGATGATATCACTGAGTAAGAATTACAATGAATGACTTGTTAATCACATTCACCAATTAAACAAAATATATTTAGCTACCTGTCATAGTGAAATTGACACCACAAACACTGTCAGGTCCATCATTAGCAGTACACTGATAGACACCAGCATCAGTAGACACTACATTATCTATCACTAGTAGTAAGGTAGTGGATGAGGAGGTGTTAGAAGTTCTCAAACGAATATCAGGAACATCTTGTACTAGTTGTCCTCCATCTTTATTCCATGTCACTGACAGATTACTAGATATTGAGTTGACTTCACAGTATAGCCATATGACTGATCCCTGAACTACACTTGTATTAGATGATCCACTGAAAAATGAAGAGGGGAGGTAGGTCACTTTGAGCTGATGAACCTTAACAGAACCTATACGACCATAAAATAAGGCTAGCGTAATTATGTAGATGAGATAGTATACTAAATAGTATAAATTAATAATAATGCTACTGGTGATATGGTACATTCTCAAAATATATATTATATTAAAAGTAGATAATGCTGCATTAACAACATTTCTCACTCCAGAAATATAATAAAAAGAATAAACAAATATTCAATTAATTGAATTGGTTTTTTTCAAAAACTACAAGGCTAATGCATATGGTTCCTCCATGAGCATAACAATGAAGTTTTCATTTTGTGTTGAAATTCTTATTAACATGCAATGATTTAACACTCAAAAAGCCTGAAGCAATTTCAATCATTTGATTTTTGCTGACTATGCATACTTTCACTGATCTTCACAACTTTGTGATCCTAACACGGTTTTGTTTACCATATTTGGTCATTCAAGAAACTATCATTTATTCATTTCCTTTTATTTCTATTAGAAGTATTTCAGAAAGAGAGTGTATTAGGCAGCACACCTGATTTAGTCTTCACATGTTCACATCAAAGTGGAATTACTTTGCCAAAAAAATTTCACTAAACTAAATCCTCAGAGAGACATTGGATTTTTAATACCTGCAACTGTATAGAAGGAATAAGAGAGCTTCAAGTGAGTTAGCTACGACTCCCTTTGTCTCTCTTGTGGGCCAGTGGTGATTCTTGTAGAGGCCTACAAAGCATTCCTGTGATCACAAGTATTGCTTCCTACCACATCTACATTATTTACTTAAAATTATTGATGTCTTTCTCTGTTCCCATGTAATACCAAATTAGTATAACTATAATCACCAATTTTTTATTCCTTATAGTGTTAATTATTTGAAATAATTACAGATTTAAGTTGTTAAAATGAACAGCATTTTCAAATAATACTTTATACATTTAGAATCTCCTATTTATATTAGTTTGTAGTTGCTTCAAATATAACACTTATAACATAAATAATGAGAAAAGAAAGGAGAGATCTCAGTGAATGTTATATTACCTGAAGAACTCATGTAGAAAGAAAGTAGAATCAATAACGAAAATTTTAGTATCATTAAACTAAATGTAAATACGTTAAGTAGCTGTCATTATCATGATTATGAATGTACAATATTATACCTAACAATGATATTTAACATAAATTGTTACATTCACACTTAAAATTATTTCGTAGTATCTCTAAATTTATGAAATTATTACTAACTGTAGTTCATGTATTGGACATAAAAACAATCAAACAAAGATTTTCAAACAAGAACACTTCCATTAATTCACTTATACTGTATTGATAGTATTTTTTCTGATTTGATAAAAATCATATAAATTTGTACTACATCATCATTATGCATTTTTTTCACTTTATTAGACACAATATGTAGTTTTACTTACCTGGCCTTATGAATAAAAACAGCAGAAGAAATAGCTTTTTCAAAACCATTGTTTATACCAGACTACAAAGATAGTAAAGAAAAACAATGCTAAGAAAGCAGCCCACCTCCTGACTACTAAACTTCTTTTTTGAGCTTGCACACTTTATCTCTACTTTTAATGTTGCCAGGTACATCTTTATCCTATTATTTTGTTTTCTTCCTATAAGTGTCTATTATTGTTTGTTGTTTAGCTAGCTAAACAGAGCTCCTAGTCAAACTTTGTTTTGTAAATGTCCAGTGTTTTAAAAAGAACATACATACCACCATTCATGCATGATAAACATGTCCTAACAAAACATGTTTATATTTTTTTTTGCCTTCTTAAGTTTATATATCACATAAGGTTTTGAGTAGCTGTTACTATCATACTTTTGTAGATACAATGTACCTAACAATGACGTTTAACATTAATTGTTACATTCACACTTAAAGTTATTTAGTAGTATCTATAAATATATGAAATATTACCGACTGTAGTTCATATATTCGATATCAAAAAACAAACATAGGTTTTCAAAGAAGAATGTTATAATAAATTCACTCATAATGTAATGATAGTATTATTTCTGATTTGATAAAAATCATATAAAATTATATTACATCATCATAATGCATTTTTTCACTTTATTATACTCAATTACTTTACTTACCTGGTCTTATGAATAAAAACAGCAGAATCAATAGCCTTTTCAAAATCATTGTTTATACTAGACTACAAAGATATGTAAAAAATAAAAAAAAAAATGCTAAGAAAGCAGCCCACCTCCTGACTACTAAACTTCTTTTTTGAGCTTGCACACTTTATCTCTACTTTTAATGTTGCCAGGTACATCTTTATCCTATTATTTTGTTTTCTTCCAATAAGTGTCTATTATTGTTTGTTGTTTAGCTAGCTAAACAGAGCTCCTAGTCAAACTTTGTTTTGTAAATTTCAAGAGTTTTAAAATGAACATACATACCATCATTCATTCATGATAAACAAAAACATGTTTATATTGTTTTTGGCCTTCTCAAGTTTATATAACATATCAGCTATTGAAAAACAATTGTTTCGAGAGCTTTCTATTCCATCCATCAAAAAACAAACACAATCACTTCTAAAAATGGATTTGTTCTAGAGTAGCTAAAAGTTAGTATATTATCAAGTAAAAAAGTTTAACACTTTAAATGATGAATCTTGTGAAATGTCTCCCAACATTAACTAGTTTACTTTGTGAACTTAAATGGTGTGAAATTCAACAACAGCCCCAAACATGAGTTAATTGATACTAGGATTATCAATAGGTCATTATGTATGGTCTATATATATATATATATAATTATAAGTTTCACTTTGAAAATGTATATGGTGAGCGTTTCTGGGTAGCTTAGCTTCTTCTCTTATGAAGACAGCGTTTTCATGTACCATTTTCATTGGTCGAGCTATTTTGATGCCTCATCAAAAAATATGGGAGATATAAACTGATGGTGAAAAGGTGAGGTTGGCTGTACCATTAAAATTTGTTTCATGTGTAAATTGTTGAATAAAAAAAATATTTCATTTGTAAGAGCATACAAAAGAGGGAACTAATCCTCATGTTCTTTTGTAATATGCTGTATTCCTTGCCTTCATTGTAAATCGTAACATTTGGTTACATAATTGTAACAAAACTACCAGCAAGCCATCAAAAAAAAACATAGAAAAGTAACTTTGGTTGCAATATAAGATGGTAAACTTGATACTCTGAATTATTAGCAAGAACATGCACTAGTCTTCTGTAGTTTTCTAAGCTTTTTAAAATAAGAATATTTTGTTTCAAAAGTAACTCAGTGTTTTCCGAGCACCTTCCTCGTCCTCGTCAGGCGCTCGGAAAACCTGCCATCATGTGTGTATCCTGTTCATTTAGCCATCATGTGTGTATCCTGTTCATTTAGTCATCTCTAACTCCATCCCCTCCCCCCCCCCTCCCATCTTATCTTTAATTCTCTTTTCTCTAATTCTTTTTCTTAATCTTTCTCTGACATATAGGAGTGAGCATTGTCATTCCAGCAGAGCTATACACAGGTCAATCAACACCAATTCATCACACATACGCAAACAAGTTCTGTTCACAGGTCAACAATTAATATTAATCATCACACACACAAACAAGTGCTGGGTATATATAATTCATCTCTTCTGAGTTTTATTCATTCACCACTAGAAGGCCCAACGAGCCGAAATATTATGGTTTAAACTTAACTTCTATCTCTTGAAGGGATCACACTTGGGGTAGCCTAGTAGCAGTAGCTACAATCTAACACTTGCTGACATCTCTTACACTATAATATATTATAATAACAAATTGCTCTCTTATATCAATGTTGTTTTTAAATACATAATGATAGTAACGACGTTTCGACAGTCCTACTGCTGTCCTCATCAAGTTACAAAAAAATTTGTGAATTTACATGAAAAATGCACATACAGATAAATCACCGCTTGGGTGAAGTTCGTGAAAGTTGCCAAGTGAAAATACTGATATGATGTGTGTGTGAAAGTTGCCAAGTGAAAATACTGATATGATGAAAGCTTTCAGATGTTCAAATCATTTGAATAAAAATAATTAAAATTAAGTAATTAACCAAATTAATAATTAATTATTAAATAAGTATAGAAAATAATGTAAATAAATAAATGAATAAATGAAATAAAATAAATAAATAAGAATACTAATAAATAAACATATTAAATTAATTAATAAAATACAATAGATAATTAAAGTAAAAGAATGATAACAAATAAACAATTAAATCAAACATTAATAAATAAATAATAATAATAATAATAATAATAATGATTTTAAAATAAAAAATAAAGTAAATGAAAAAATATTGTGGAAAGCTGTATAAGATGTAGAAAATGGTAGCAAAGCATGAGTCAGAATTAAATTCATTTGGTATGGATTCTCAGCACTGGTAAACAACATCCAGGTAGCTCCAACCCTGTGTCTCTGTTTAGAAGAGGTTTTTTACAGTTCTTAATAAATGTAAAGCTTCTTTGATGATCAACCCAAACCTTCTCCTCTCATCATCAAGTATAGTTACCTTTTCCCATGCTGTGTGATGACCCTCACGCCGTGCATGTTCAGCTAGGGCAGATTTTTCCGTATCACATTTGATACAGGCACTCTTGTGCTCCTTTATTCTGTCCTCAAGCCTATGTATGGTCTCTCTTATGTAGCATTTGTCACACATTGCACATATAATGTTATATACCACACCTGATCTTATCTGTAATGGCAGTGGATCTTTCAATTTGGACAGTTGGTTTCTTAAGGATGGACCAGATCTGAAAGTAACCTTGATGTTGTATCTTCCACATATCCTTCTAATATTCTTACTCAAACCAGACACAAAGGGAATAACAACAAATGTGGTTTTAGTGCCTTCTTCCACATTCCTTTTTTTTATGGTTTCCTTATAGTGTACATTGATAAAAATGATAGTGGATATCCGTTGTTCAGTAAAACTTGATTTAGTGGCTTCTTTTATGTTCTCAGGTCTGTGTTTGATGTTACTACTCTCCTGGCCCTATCATATCAACTTCTAACAGCACCTCATTTTACATGTAAAGGATGATGTGAAACAAAGTTCAGGTACTTATCTGTGTGGGTTGGTTTCCCACTATACTGATATTGATATGGTGTTATCATTTGTTTGATGTAGATGACAGTCAAGAAATGACAGAGATCTTTTCTCTTCTTTCTTAATTGTGAATTTGATGCTCTGTCTTAAAGTATTTAGATGTGCTAATACTACATCTTCTTCTCCATTATTTATCACACAAAAGATATCATCCACATATCTCTTCCAGATTTTTGGTTTAGCTGGTGCACTACTGATTCCCATTTCCTCAAAAAATTGCATGTATAGATTTGCTACCACTGCAGAAACTGGTGACCCCACGGCTGTACCCTCAGTTTATTTGTAGTATATACCCTCATATCTGAAATAAGTAGATTTCAAACACAATTCTACTAATTCTATTACCGTAACTAAATCCAGAGAGGTCCTGTCAAGTAGATTTTTATCATTCAGTAGCGTAACTAATATCACATTTAAAGCTTCAGCAATAGGCACATTACTAAAAAAGAAAAACTATGTCGAAACTAACCATGATATCATCTGGTTCAAAAGTAATATCTCTAATTAATTGGATAAAATGTTCTGAATTTTTAATAATTGATATTGAAGTGTTTAGTAAAGGTGTCAGTAAATAAGATATATGCTTTGATAAACCATTGGAGGGGGACTTGATGCATGAAACTATTGGTCTTAATGGTATACTGACCTTGTGAAATTTTGGTAAACTGCCTGTTGGTCTGACTTTCTCATACATGGTTGAAGATAGTTTACCAGACTTTGATAATGCTCTTAATTTACTTACAAATTTTGTTTCTTGTGTCACAGTTGGATCTTTTTTAACTTTCGGTAATTATTACACTTTAACATACTGGACAATTTAGAATTGTAATCCTCCTTTCTCATAATTACTGTTGAATTTCCTTTGTCTGCTGGCATGATAAGTATTTTTTTTATTGTGTTTTAATTCTTTCAGTGCATTTCTACAATCTTTTGTGATGTTGTCCTTAGACTGTTTGAAACTTTTAGGATTTCACAATTTAATTATCACTCATTTGTATTAACACTTACTAATGTAACACCTGAGCTCCTCCAGTTCATCATGATATTCACATACATCCTGTGCATTTTCACTAACACAAACTCTTTCATGCATTATTGTGCTATTTGTTGATAAACAAACACCTTAGACATATACTTAATAATTTGGCACATAGTTTGGGATACTTAAATTACACCCAGTAAAAACTATATGGGTGTTGTTTCTAGCTAATTTTCTTTATATGTGTCTAAAAAAAAAAACTTTATCCTAAAATTATGATAAAGGCATATAATAGTTCAAATCTACCTTGTAAATTATTTATGTTAGAGTACAAACATTCAGAAGGTCAACTCTGACTTATCTGTTATAGGAATTATGTCTCCATCTGCAGTTTGTCGTCCATCTTGAGCAGTACATTGATACATTCCAGAATCAGAAAATACTACATTGTCTACTGTTAACATTGAAGTTGTGGTGGAACAGGTGTCAGTATTAAGGGATTTTCTTATAAATATATGAGGAACATCTTGTACATGTTGTCCTCCATCTTTATTCCATGTCACAGACAGTGTATTAGATGATGAGTTAACTTCACAAACCATCCAGATGATTAATTCTTTTACTACTGAGTGTACAATGAATTAGGAAGTGTAACTACAGACAGTTGAGCTTGAACGTCATAACCTACATTTATAAGTTACCTTGCAAGAAATGCAATACAACTATGCAAAAGTGGAAATCAAATTGTTTGCCCTATAGTTGGTATAACAAATGGCAATGTGTTGATGCGCAGAATCGTGTTAATAGCAGTTTGACTGTAAACTATTTGTGAGAAGAGATCACTAGTGAGCTATGTAATTGAGGCTCTGTAGCATATGTAACATACTACTGTTTTGCTTATGCATAAAACTTTTTACTACATCATCACATAAGTATTTATATTATGCAGAAAAATAATATCATTTTAACTATGCTGCCTTGTTTGTCATTATACTTGCTTTGTTTTAGGCATTATCAAAACATTATAACCAAAAATAATACTAGTGACTATTTTAAATAATGTTAGTTTTTCAAAACCTGAAATCTGTTATTTTCATATTATATATTTACATACATTTTAAGTCCTGAAAAACCGTAACAGAACTGAGCAATGAAGTTGTCAACCATTGGTAATAATTTTTTTGTGAATTGAAATGAAAAGAAGATTGCTATTCTTGTAGCAAACCTAAACACATAAGCTATTGATTACTTTAGCAACTAACAATGCACAACCAACTATTACAGACATTATCTAAACAATTCTATTTTTAGTGCCTTTAAATGATGAGTGTCAACCACATCAACTTCCGCTTAATGGATTGTAAGAGATTTTAAAACGCTACTTCAGTTATTGTTAAGTATATTATAAGTGTACTTAAAATTCATTGTAAATTTCAGAGCAGTAGGAGAAAAGGAACAGGAAGGGTGACTGCTTTCCCCTTTTTTTTCATTTCGTGATATCCTGTAGCTAATGGTTTAGAAAAAATCATGTTCACTGTTTATTTCAATTTGACCACTGTTAAAAATGGGGAGTTTGGAGAGCTTAGTTTTGGTGTTAAATAGGAGGTGCTGCTTGGACATCCCAGTTTAAAGCCTAATATTGCCTCCATAGCTATAGTCATTACTAAATGAAACTAGAGGATATAAGCTATCAGGAAACTAGAGGATATAAGCTATCAATTGTACATGCTCATTGGGTATATAATGTATTGATGTGTAAATGGGCTCAAAGTGGGGTGTTCAGACAGCGCCTCCTGGTAAATACCTCACAAAGTGTTATTTAAAAACCCCGTTTTGACAGAGAATAGGGTTAGAAAGCTTTCTTTTAGAATTCTCCACAATGTTTCGATACAAGGAGCTGCTAGCCCATATTTTTATTTCATTGTAAAGGTCTCAGTCCTCCACTTTTAATATATTGGGAGAAGGGCCCATTAATGACATCCATATTATAACTCATTAGGTGTATTTTCTCTCTTTCACAGGCTTTTTATTAAACAATACAGAATTAAAAATATTTGGTTGCTATGGGGGAATTGAACCCAGGACCGCTCGCTTAATGCACAAGCGCTCTGCTAAGGGGCTACAACAACCAGCCACCGCCCTTGTCAGCTTACTATTTACACATCTTACATATTTCAACTTCAGTGTGGTGCTAGACATGAAATTTGGCTTCCAATAAACTAGAGAAGAGAAACTACTAGGAAGATCTTAACTTTCTACTGAGGATTAGCCCTGAGTTCTCTTTACTTTATCAAATACATTATATTTACCAAAATCTCAATTGAGACTTGTTAGTGAGAGCCTCACATAATTTGCCCAACTAAGTACATACAATGAAGGATAAAAAAATCATGTACCTGGGCTAACTAGCTCATCATCTTTATTTGGGTTGAAGAGCATCAGTAGTTAACTATCTATCAGTGGATAACCATAATTATGATGCTATAATGATTAAAGCACATTGAGTAAATATTTGTAATGGGTGTTATTTAGCTCCAAGTGCTGTCCGCCCTCCCTCCCTACCCTACCTCTCCACCCACCAATGCAAGTCATCTTCCTATGCCCCTATGCCCCTGCATACTATTTCTTCTCTTGGCACCAGTTAATTATATATACATTTACCTAAACTGTAGCAACATATTCTAACCTGTGAAGTAGAAATGAAGATAGTAGACAAATAAGCAACTAAAATATGAGTTAGACATTGTCTACTGACAGAGACTGTACAGGCCACAAGAATATCTCTGCTACACAAAATCGGGAGGGTCATGTGACCCGAACGTATGCATTTGGTGATGCTGTAATACAATTTATCTGAACATTTGCCACGGTTTGTTTACATTCCATTTAGCTAAAATCAATCGCGTGCACTATTTTCATATAGTTCATTTACCCTGCATAACGGTGTTAAAGTAGTCTGTACTGGGAGTGTGGAGTGGAATAGTGAAATGTCAGATGTGCAATTGAAAGCTGTGATCGGTGAAGTAGCCTCTGGGTTTGGATACAGGCTAAAACAAGAACAAGATGTAGTCTCGCTTTAGTTGGGCGTCGACCGACCGTCGGTCAGGCTACGCCCAACTAGTCTCGCATGCCAGACCCTTTACCATACCGCTTCGCTGGGAAATGAGGGTCTGGCCCGTGAGACACAAGAGGATAATAATATCCAATTTACCAAAGGAAAAGATGTCTTCATCTCCCTTCCAACATGGTTTGGAAAATCCATATGCTATATCCTGCTTCCTAGTGTGTTTGACATTATACGTGGTGTGGCAAAGAAGTCAATGATCCTGGTTTATGTCTATCGTATTATTTAATGGAAGATCAATACATTCTTTTGGAACTTCAGCAGTGTATGTAAGTGATGTGAAGATGACCAAAGACAAACAAAGAATCAGAGAAGGAAAGTTCTAAGTGATACTGATGAGTCCAGAGGCACTGTTCAGTGGTAACCTGGAAGCACATTTTATCTAAAGTAATAACTACTGTGCTTTATAGAAAAATAGTTTTATTAAAAGAACTTCATTTGATTGAAGTGAAAGAACTCTTAACAAGAGACTGCAGTGGTTTTAATATATTGTTGTGTTGTTTTTTATGAAAGTGTAGATTATGGTATACAAGAGATGAAATTTTTTTTGAGATTCTTCCTGTCATTGGTTTCTTCAGTACATGGACTGAAAGTTTGCCCTATTCACAATATTCCATGCTTCATGGAAATGCATATCCTGATTTGGTATGGTTTGTGTGATGTTATGTTGACATCTGCTACTACTCTAGTCCGTAGTTGTCTTGCTAGAGAAACCATAACCACTTTAAGTTGTTCATGATTCTGATATGGCCAGTACTAGCGAGTTTGTGATATTGAAATCAGTAGCTCAGATATTATATCATGTGTCTTCAGCCTATAATATCTGGTACTGATGCTTATCTAGAAAGCATTAACTCTGGTGGGAAATAGGACCCATACCTCTATGAAATAAAGGATGGCATTAAACAAGAAATATGCGTACATTTACATCAGAACATCATGGAAGAGAACAACAGTTCGTGTTGTAGCGCCCTAGGTAGTTTTAGTGATTAAATATACTGGGGATATTCACCATGTATTGATTACAGGATATTAAACTCTGTAAATCCCCAGATAAGAGGTTGGGTACCTACATTAGACAAAATCATGAACAAAGTAGGAACTGCTAAAGTATTGTCCAAAATCAACCTTAGTAAAAAAATTCTACCAGGTTAAAGTGCATGATACCTGACTGATATCAACATCTTCCATATAGTGCAACAATTTTCGCATTAATATTAATTTTCTATTAATTCAAGTAATATTTCAAAAACTTTGACGTAACAATTTTGGCAGCTGTTCATGCTGAAAATAGTATGACAAGAACAAGTTGTATTTATTTGTGAGTTTGCTTTAATTATAACGAATCTACAAGAAATATTAAAGTCTACAATAATAATATTTAGTACCACGATATTCACAAAAAATGTTATTTATTGCCTTGAATGACTTCATAAGTATCCTCTACATTATTTTCCGGATGATTGCTTCCATCTTCACAATCAATTGGATTCATTCCTCTTCCATGTACTTGACTTCCTGTATTTTCCATAGGATTGGTTTTCTTGAAGCTACTTCCTCTGTCTATATTGCTGCCAGGCAATTTGTGAGTTTCATATGCCTGGCACTGTGAAAATGAAAATTTATCTTCTTTGTTGTTGCTTCCTGCATCATTATTTTTGGTAATTTCCACATTTTGCATAGTGCTATTTTCATGAACATCACTATTAAAATCTGCCTGAAACTCTGCTGGCTTACGTTGAACATTTTGCAAATGAACCTCTGTAGATCTAAAATAGAGTTATATGCAAATACAATTATCTGAATAAACTGCCACCTACTCGATAACTACAGCTATGCAAACATAAAATAATGGACTCTGCTATGGGAACACTCACATTTTATTATCTGACTTATTTCTTAATGATACTCCATATCTCTTTCTAACATACACAATTATTGCAATAGTAATAGCTAAAGTTATAATAGTTACACAGATTAGAGAAATTATGATAATTGTAGTTAAATTGATTACTCCAGGAGCTGCAGAAATAAATTCATCAGAAATAGCAAGTGTAGTTTGAATTACTGTGACCATAGTAGAAGGAACACACTCATTTTCTCTTAAAGCAGTAATTAATACTGGACAGGAAGACTTGACATTTAAAATTTGTGATTTGATATTTATTGAAGGTCCACTTAAAACCCATTCTTGTATTATCTGTACAAGATTCAGTGCTGCAATTTCTGATGAGCCATGAATTTGTGCTCTAAATGTTACAAGTTCAGGTGTATCAGCAAAACATTGAAATCCTCCATTCGTAATTGCAGTATTCATATCAAGACTGCACTGACACTGTTGTATTAATAATGATGTAATGTGAGAAGTGATGTCCTGAGATTTCTCTGAAGGACTATCATTCTGATGACATTTACAATACTCAAATCATCAGCAAAATGAATTAAATAAAACTGACTTACTATGTAGACATTACAGAAAGTACTAATTTGGAGCACAAGCTGAAATAATTCACCTAAAAAATGAGACAAAATTGCTATAAAATTAATATGTTTATAAAAAGTGTTTGATGTGACCTCTAGGTATGTAAATAAAATTAAAAAATTCAAAGTACTAGTATCATGGAGGAGTGCATATAGTTTTTGTACATTAAATTTAATCAAATTGATCAGGTACTGAATGTTTAAAAAAAAAGCGTAAACTTGAATTCTATCATACACGTTTTTTTAATTAACATTTTGTGTTTTATTGTTTTTGCTCTTTGTAAATGTCTCCTAAACATAAGGTTTCAAAATATACTCACTAGATGCAGTACGAACTGAGAAAAGATTAGAAGGCAGACTAATTGGTTCTTTTAATACTGCATCAAGTGATGTCACATAGATATTATATCTAGATCCTTCTCTTAGACCAGTCAGCATGGCACTCCAAGTTCCATTGCCATAGGATTGAGCATTGCTAGAATTATATATAGCTCTAACAGAATAAGTAGAGTTAAGTTCAGCAACAACCTGAGCATGATATTATATCTTTTAATAAAAACCAGAAACAAGGATATTACTTAAAGTTGCTACCTGAAAGTAGTTATATCCCAAAGATGATTTCCATTGTATTGTTAAATCAGTCTCCCTTATAGCTGTGATAATTATACTTGTAGGTGGAGGCACTGAAAAACAAGTAATAACGCAATTTTAACATGACTTGCATATAAGATTCATGATCTATATAATATATATTTCTGAATAATGCAAACTCAAACAAACTAAACACAATTAATATCATAATAATTAGAATAGGCTTAGCAGACTTTCAAATATGGCTTCAATTATAAACTTTAGTATACCTTACAAAATGTTCGCTATTTTCATATACTTATGTTTAATATAATGATGTGCTAGGAGACTAAACTTAAGGCCTCAAGTAAAACATAAAGTGAAAAAGTACGATAATTGATGATTGTTATGTACTGACTGATATACACATTATTGTACAATCTTCTACACTATTAAGATGTTAGTAACACCTAACACTATAATCGACTCTTGGTTAGTCCATATAATAATCTGGATATGTTAATACATGTACTTACATATCATAGATATATCAATGCTTTTTGACTGATTACCAGCCACATTCGCCACATTACACTCGTAAGTGCCAAAACTTGATTCCATAACTGAATTTATCATCAAAGTTGAGATGGTTGATATAGCTTGTGATACCATTTAAAGGAATAACTTGGAGGATTACCTCTTACTACAGCACAAGTAAGAGTCACAGCTTCACCTAATCGAACTCTAGATCGATCCATGACTTCTAAGGTCACCTGAGGTAAAACTGTAAGAATTAATTAGTAAATGTTATAATATTGATCTGATTATTACATAATGAAAGCTTTAAAAAATTAGTATGTACATGTAGCAAAATGGGAGATAATGTGAATTTGTCGTAATGTCAAACAAAACTGTCACATTTTGTGAAGTAAAGTACACTAGCTTCATTACTATTGGCATTATTAGTTGTTGTTGCAACTAAGACAAAGATAGCATTGCATTTGTACATTACTATGATAATACATATGAGAATACAAGTTCATCCTCTACATTTTTTAAGTAATTCAAAGCACGACTAGAGCTTGCAGAAACAAAATAGTATTATTTTTACCGATATATTGTATACAATACAATATAACATAATTATTACACAAGTCAGAGTGTGATATGGCGAAATATTTCAAGAGCTGGCTAGTTTATTTTCACTTGCCAGAGGTGAGTGAAAATAAAGCCTGAGAGTGAAATATCTAGCAATATCACTCTGACAAAGTGTAATAAATGGTTTATTCCATGCTAGATATCTTCACTGAAGTAGTTTGTTGGTGTATCTTGGTGAGTGGCTCCCCACACCCCCAGCTGATACTTTAGCAGCGGCTCTAACCTGGTTGGATAGACTCCACTAGAGTAAGGCAGCCTTTAAAAACCCTGAAAGCTGGTAAGCCAGCCCCTCCCCCCATTACCAAACTACTAGGGGAATGAGCTTGCTCAATATAACCATGAGATAACACTATGTCATAACTTGAGTTAAAACACAGGTCAAGAAAGATAACATTATGAAGATATCTAGCTTGAAACAACTTTATGCTATAACTGTACCTATTACTTGTACAATGACATTTGCAGTGGAGTTTAACTGAGAATTACTTCCAATACATGTATACACTCCATCATTTGCTGGGTATTGAGCATTAACTATATGTAGAGTCGATGTGACTTTTCCTAATATTACATCTATATCAGCTCACGTTAAGGGGGTGTGACTACATCAGTCTGATTAAATGCATTAGAATTAATACATGTCCACCTTACAGTGGGTATTGGACCTCCAACGGAGATACAGCTAATTTTGAAAATGGAATTGAAATCTTTACTATGTGATATTATTTTTATAAAATCTACTATCTTTAAGAGTTAGAATGTTTTTTTTCAGGAACAAGGTAATTTAGAGGAAGCTATCTATACTATAATCAATGGCTATTTGGGACTAAATAGACTGAATGATGCTTTCTAATATACTTGGCTAACAGGATATAAGACATTAACTTCAGGCAAATTAAAATGAATGTAGCCGTATTTACACATATTTTGTAATCAATCTTTTATTAGATTCTTCCTTGTGTAAATTACTTGTACACAATATAATTCACTTGCCATTTATGCCGAAGTACATCATTCGTTACTGCTACAACTATAAACAATGTTAGCATTGCATTTGTATGTCATTGTGATACTACATGCAAGAATACACAGGGTAATAAGTGTCTATTTACGACCATAACAAAATCCGTAAACCGTCTTGGTAATTTGAGTTAACAAAACATTTACAAGGCTGTAGAGGTTAACAAACTAGTTATCAACACATTATACACTATTTTACTATTTTGTTTTGGTGGTCAATGGACACTTTTGAGGCAATGATACAAGTTACTTCTCTACATATGTAAAAATCAATACTTTATTGAAGTTGTTCAAAACACTATTGGAGCTTGCAGGAACACAAATAGTACTATTTGAACTATTAAATAATATATATTATATAACTTTACCTGTTACTTGTACAATGATGTTTGTGGTAGAGTTGAATTGAGAATTTCTTCCAATACATGTATACACTCCATCGTTTGTTGGGTATTGTGCATTGACTATATGTAGAGTAGATATGACTCTTCCTAAAGTTATATCTCTATCAGTTCCACGTCGAGGAGGTGTGACCACATCAGTGTGATTGAATGTGTTAGAATTATTAAATGTCCATCTTACAGTGGGTGTTGGTCCTCCAACAGAAGTACAGCTAATGTTGACATTGTTTCCTTCTAAAACAGCAAAATTTTGATTGCTAACTGAAGTGTTCGCAGTTTCTGCAATAAATAATTAGAAAATTATACAAAATAGTTAATTTTGGTTGAAGTTGCCAATACTGGGTGTTAAACATAACAAGAATGAACTCAAAAACATGAGAGAATAGTTTTAACTATCACATAGTGATAAGTGGACTGTGTTTAAAGAAACTAATAACTGCAATTACTATGAGGTGACCCTGGACTTAGGCCAATATCTTTGTAAGATACTGTGGGGCATGCCCCCACATGACAGAACTGAAGTATGTGGCCTAGGATGGGTGTGGCAACAAGTCAAAAATGAGCCTGCATGTGGTTACTGGGGGATGGCTGACAAAATATTCTAACATCGTTTTCAGCCTTGACTTTGTAAGGGCTAAGCCTCTAACATTTATTTAAAATTACCCCTTATTTAAGTTCTATTTCACTGAGTTTGTGTTTTACTATGTTCTTGCATATTATGTTTTGTATTGACATTGCTACTAACAGTCAGACTGAAAATTCCAATTACATAGTCTACTTAACTGTGGTGTGGTGGAGACCTGCCCTCAACATCCTCCACACACAACTAACTTACATTAGTAATATGAATACTAACATTATACATTCATATCTGTTTGGTCTCATAAGACAAATACCAAATTAACTTGCTCATTCTGTCTATTCTCATGTTAATGCTGTATCACACCTTCACACCAGGCTTGCTGGCAGGTTTAGTATATAGTGGCTAGCCAGCACTGCCTGGGCCAGTCTTCTAAGTTTGTAACTATAAGCTAGTTTA
>WLWI01001922.1_pt1 | contig 17984 bp, 12 predicted proteins | sample 6701501 | NCBI WGS metagenome assembly WLWI01 (sample SAMN12718690, study PRJNA515312) | sponge metagenome | isolation source: marine sponge | host: Mycale hentscheli | place: New Zealand: South Island, Marlborough, Capsize Point | collected 2014-11-01
CTTTACCCTGTATGCTAAATTTAAAAACTGGACCTTATTTTCAGTAGCTTCAGTGTTAGAAGTCAAAATCTTAATAGTATAGTCTTTAGCTCGCTCGCCATTTGTGCTCAAGCACATCACTAGTACTTTACTATACGGAATTATAAAGACTGATACACAAATATATTATTTTGCTTGTTAATTAGATTGTTTCCATAGAGTAGTATAGATAACCCTCAGTGTGCATGCAAGAGAGGTTTATAGTAGTCATCCTGTCTGTTTGTCTGTCTGTCCGTCTTGCTCTGATTTAGGAGATTACTGAAAATTAGCCGTTCATTTAGGTATGAACATACTCAGAACGACAATTTAAGACCTTTATATTGTGATACTTTTTAAATTTTGGGCTGATTTTTTAAAGAAAACACGAAGCTGTCAGCTCCGCGTAGGTACTAGCTATTGTGTAGGAATGCCTCCAATCGTCACGTCGTAATTACATGAGCAAATAATTTCTTTCTGCTCATGGTAGTTTGTGCTATATGCGAGGAAGTTAACAGTGTGCTGGTTCCTGATGAAACGATATACCGGTGAGTATCTCCGGCCTGTTTAGCTTCTTCTCTTATGAAAACAGCGTCTACATCTACCGTTTTCATTGCTCCAGCTATATTGATACCTAATTAGAATAGCCATTAAATTATTCTTTTGGTCTGAAAAACATTTCTAGATCCATTTAGTTACTAGGATAATGCACTGGCACTACTCCAAAATATTTCTTTTAAAAGCTAGTAACAACAATTTGTTTGCATTTTTCCATCCTCTCACATGATTGAACTCAGAAGTTATCAAAATTTATAGTTAGGAGAGAAGCTAATGAATTACAGAAGCTAGTTCGAGACAAATTGATAGCTATATGGACTTCATTCCCAAGATACATGGGTTGGGTTGGGGAATTAATAATATAAACTTGTTTTCTGCGAAAAATACATTTTTCGTTAAATAGGTGGAAATGGAAATACTTTTATAGAAATAAACAAATGCTTTGATAGAGCAGTAGAAGCAGTTACAGTACAATTTTATTGATCAATAAACCCATATGCTGCAATACCAGCATTTATAGTGAGTAACTGCAAACTTCAAGCTTTTCTATAAACCCCTTACCTGTCCTATGAACACTCCAAACAGACCCAACACTGCAAATTTCTATAAACACACAAGATAAGATGGGAAGACACTTGAGATCACATGAGGAGGTTTAAAGATACTGTCTCACTAACCAATAAGGAACCTTTGTCTGGGATCTTCAGTTCCCCTTCAAATAGGTAGGAAAACAGGAACAGTACAAATACTGCGCACGTGTCTCTGCAAGAGCATGAATAAACATACCAGTATAATAACACTTGAAAAAAAGATGATAAAAAAAATTAAAAGCTGTAAAACTAGATGTAGAAATAGAGATATTAAATTAAGCATTCCCCAGCCTCATTACATTATCTTTATATACATTCTTTCTATCACATGCACTCCCTCAAATCATTATACAAATATATACAGTCTTGATAATAACTTTTGTCGTCTACTATTGCCAGACCTCCACTTGCTCTCAACTTATACTTTTTCTTTCTTCTTTTTTACAGAATGTCCACAAAGAAAAACAATCGTAACTAATAATAACATTACCGGTAGAAAGTGAGTATGAAGCCATTTGCTTTTTCTTCAGACCCACTAGCAAACACTTTGATCAGCACGGGGTAGAACCCAAATATTACCTAACATGGAAATTATATTTCTGCTTTGAATGTTACAACATCTGTAAACACCAATTAAATTGCTTCTTCAACTCTCTTTGCGATCTGGAGGTTTTACTGCAATCTACTCGATGGTAAACCCCTCTGATTAATTTATTTATTGAACATTGATTAAACATTGGCTATAACATATAGTAGTCACTGCACACAATGTTGCAAATACTCCACCAAAATTATGTCTCATGTTGTCAGTCAGTACACAAGTGCATGCTCTGACAAAAAAAAAAGCCTTATGTGAACTCCAGATATTGGTGGTGCCAATCAAAATATCAATTATTATCACTTTAATGTTTTTAAACGAAGCAAAGAAGGTATACCCTAGCACTGGCTTTAATTAATCTTCACAACTGCTTGTGGAAGTGATGTGTTGAAGTGCAGCACTGTTACGTGCCCACAACCAAGACTCTCAAAAGGAGGATTTAATTTTGAAGCTAGCGTGATAATTTTTGAGTTTACAAGAAAATTGTCATCTCCGGTGCACTAATTGAAAGTCTCCACTTAATAGTATTTTAGCTTAATCAGCTTATTGTAATAGTGTTACACCAATAATGGTTAAAAGTCCATTTCTGATAGCCGATATTTTTAAAATAGTATCAGATAGATGATCCGATATTTGAAATGTTCATGTTGCATTACCACAAACTGTGTGTGTTCCACTAATATTTAATTATTTAACATAAAGTAAAGACATAGCTATGTATTGTTTGGACAAATTTGTATTATACCATATTATGGCATACTGTAAGAAAACTTGGCCATATACAGTAGGATATGTTGATCTATTCTAATTAAGCATGGACTGTGACTCATGTTATATTTGGTGCAGTCAGAATTCAGTCAAAAACTGTATTGGAATGTGTATTGGTCACCAAATAGGTAAAAAAAAAAGTAGCACATAGGCTGTGCTCTTAATTTAATTACCAGTGCAACACCACTCATTAGCAATTAAATTTATTTTTAAAGAGGGTTTGTTTGAACCTAATCCTACAAATATGCTAAATAGCTACTTAACATAGCTCTGAATATTACGTACTACCTCCTACCATTGGCAAACCTAAGAAGAACCCAGCCAGCAATCTTTAGCAAAATTACCGGGTTATGCTGAAGTGTATAGCATTGTGCTGCCTATAATACCAAGAAACCAAATACAATTTAACTTACATTTGCTAGGGCAGGTACACAAAGAGCAAACCACATGGGAGGAGTGCCATTTCTTAGCCGATAAAACAGAGATGGAGATGGCATCTCCTCCCTTTCGGGATTTAAAGAATTCTCCACTCCGCCTCCGTCCTAACTGCCAATCCAAAGCAAATTTTTCGATAGAGAGGGTGTAGTAGCACTGTAAGTGTAAGTGTAGTAGTAATTTTGAAAAAAAAACACCAAAAGGAAGTCGGTAGTAATCGTTAGGATTAGTGTAATAGTTCAGTAGGTAAATGTCTTCAAATATGGTTAACGAATTAGGTAAACATCGTTAAGTGTATATAGTTCAGTTTATACGGGGTGAAACTTGTAAGTTGAAAGAACCTAATAAATGTCCGGAATGAAGAAAGGAGCAGCCTTTTTCAGTATTCTACTCTGCATAAGTTTTCAGTCCTCGTGGCAAGCTCCTGCAGGACCCAATAAATACGATGATTCCAAGACCTACGTTCATATTGTCCCTCACACGCACGACGACGTCGGGTGGCTGAAAACAGTGGACGAGTACTATTACGGGTGTAAGTTTTGAATTCGTCGGCTCCTGTAAGCCAATTTCATTGTAGTTTTCTGCCTGTAGCTGAGCAGGTTATCCAGCAGGCAGCGGTGCAGTATATCTTGGATACAGTTGTGCAAGAGCTTCAGGCCAATCCCAACAGGACCTTCATCTATGTGGAGATGGCATTCTTTACTCGATGGTGGAAGGAGCAGGATGACAATACAAGAAACATTGTATGCACATCAATAAAGTACTGTGTACACTTAGGATCTGCTATGGTCTTGCTGTACGACAGGGATAACCACCTTTAGTTCCAAAATAATATAGGCTGTATCTGTAGTATTAGTTAGCTATCTTTCTGAATGTTGCTTAGGTGAAGGATTTAGTAGCAAGAAAGCAGCTGGAATTTATTAATGGAGGCTGGTGCATGAATGATGAGGCCACTACATCCTACACTGACATCATCGACCAAATGACGTTAGGTAAAAATTGTCTTACCCTAGTTTTTTTTTGTTTTTTTTAATGCATTTCACAAATACAAATGCTTTTTTTCTTTTTCTTTTTTCTTTTTTTTTTTTTCTTATTTTTTTTTTCTTATTGTTTTTTAGGTCTTCAATTTATTGAGGAGACATTTGGAGCTGATGCCCGCCCTCGTGTTGCTTGGCATATTGACCCATTTGGCCATTCTTCCACAATGGCATCTTTACTTGCACAAGTACGTAAATTCATTCAGCCACTTGCAATGCAGCATAGACTTTTTTCATTATATGTGACAGGCTCTGCAAAAACCAGGAATTTTGGCAAAAGTGTCAAAGTTGTAAAACAGTAAAAATACTGACGGTGGTCAAATTTGCTGAATTTTTGAATTTTTCACTTATTATTAAGTATAGTAATTGTTCTATCATTATGCTAAATTTCAAAGCTTAAAAGTTTGTATCACATCAAGTGCACTATTGAAAGAAAATTCTTTTTTTTTTAAACAGTTTATTTATTCTCAGCTTATACTGAAATTAGCAATACATAAAGCGTGGGATGTGTGGGAATTTCGTGTGAACAATAGCAAAGTTTTCAGGGTTTCATGGAAGCCTTGGTTAAATACACTCACTATTGTTCCAGTGATTCTTACCACAATAGCAAAGTTTTCAGGGTTTTCTGGTTACTCGAAATGTTGGTTACTACAAATAATGGAACACTTGATTAATTACTCACTATTATTCAAGTGATTCTTACCGTACTTTAGAAAAGCCTATTCTTCTTAGTAAGTGGCACACCAGAAACCCACTCCATTTTTTCTCGCATTTTGAATGCCCTTAGTAAAAATCCTGTGTACACTGTCATATGGTTCAAGTTGAGTAATTTTCAATAGGTATAAGGATTTTCAATTTTTTAAGCAAATTCCTGGATTTTGCAGAGCCTGTCACATAATAATAATAATAATAATAATAATAATAATAATAATGATAATAATAATTATAATTAATGATAATGATAATTATAATTAATGATAATCATGTATAATAATAATAATTAATGATAATAATAATTAATGATATAATCATGTATAATAATAATAATAATAAAATTAAAGATAATAGTCTTGATTATAATAATAATAATAATAATGATTTTGTTATTGCTGTTGTTATTATTGTTATATTTTTGTTGGCATTTTCCCTCTTTTCTCCCCTGCTTTACCTTAGATGGGGTTCCAAGGTTTTTTCTTTGCTCGTATTGATCATAAAGATTATACAGTACGTGTCAACAACTCTAATATGGAGATGATATGGACCCCCAGCCCTCTGGTAGGGGGAGCGGAAGGTAGCATTTTTACGGGAGTCCTCTACAATGGCTATTGGTCCCCCTTGGGTTTCTGCTACGACATCAGCTGCAAGGATGCACCTATCAGGGTGAGTGGGTGAGTATGTGATGATGCTCCATGCACGGTGGGATGAGGAGGGGAGTGTTGCAGGTTAAACCTAGGTTATAACTTGTGGCATATGCTTTATGTTTTGGCTGGTAATACAAAGTAATGCTGCTATAATTATTAGAATGACTGAATCATTGAAAGTGTTGTTGTTTGTTATTGTTTTGTTTTTTGTTTTTTTATTTGATTTTATTAATTATTTTGTTTAAGCTGTGATGTTTATTGAAATCTTCTAGATGTTTGTGTGTCCAATAAGATGGAAACCCTTTGCAATTGACACATTCACTTATGTTTACTTGTTGTTGTAGTTTAATTTTGTTGTTGTTTGTTTCTTCAGGATGATGAGAGTCTACAGGACTACAATGTGGACAGTGTGGTGGACAGGTTTGTGACAATGGTGCAGGATCGTAGGAAACACTACAGGACCAACCACGTCATGCTGACCATGGGGTCCGACTTCCAATATCAGAATGCACACCAGGTCTACAAGAACCTCGACAAGCTCATCAAGTATACCAACGACAAGGTGCGTTCAGATTGATTTTTAAAAATGATTTTTAACTTTTTGTTTTTTTTTTGTTTTTTGAGGAGCTTAGATCTGGAGCTTGGGTTTGGAGGGAGGGAGAGGGGATGTACATGATGGGAGTAGAGGGGGGATGGCAGGGTGTGACACAACAAAGAAAAAGAGTGAGACGAACGTGTGGTAAAGACTTCGTTTAAAGTTATTGTACTGTATAAGGAAAATTTGTTATTCAAAATTTTGTGGAGACGGGGTAATACACAAGTTTTGCATTAATAAAATAGCGCAATAATTTCCAAAATTAGGTGAATTAGGTTTATTTATCTTAAAAACAGTTTTAATGGTACACGTAAATATCCATTATAAACAGAATAATGGTATGACAAGTTTTCACCTATTTAATTATGTGATGATTTTGAATTATGCAATATACCTGATAGTTAGAAAGTTGACATTTGAGAACGTTCACACAAGGTCCGAAATCATTTTTAAAGATATGAAGGCTGGGAGCTCTGTTTAATACTTTACTTCTTCCTTCATTAGGTGCCTGGCATGGAAGTGTTCTATTCATCTCCTACTCATTACTTGGATGCAGTGACCAGCAACACTTCAGTTCAGTGGAACACGAAGACAGATGACTTCTTCCCGTACTCTGACTCCAGCTTGGCCTACTGGACAGGCAAGGCATCTTATGGGTGTGGTTTTGAATGTTGAGTGGCATTTTTCAATTTACTTCAAGTAGCAGTGAAAGATAGCAGAGATTAGAATAATGGATGACCTGCTGGTCAGGGACGCATGTACCTGTACACTTGCTTTATCTAAAGTGTTCAGTCAAGAAATGACTGGTCGGTCCAGAGGACACTGGAAGGTTCAATCCAGAAGGCATTCTATTCTATCTTGATACATATTAAATACTGGAAAACTTTAACAAGAAACACCTTGACTGCCTTTGACCATCGCATTCTTATTGTGATACCAGACTTACATACTTATGAATTCTTGCATAACAAACAGCTGCTTTCCGGTTGCCCTAGCAATGAATTTAATTTTTTTAGCCAGCCCCTAATAGGATATATTATTGTATGTGATGAATAGCATCAATTTTGCCACCTGCTTACCTTTCTGGCAGCCTTCAGACTACTACTACTACTACTACTACTACAACTGGTTACTCAATTTGGAACCAGGATGTAGGATATTTGTTATATTCAGACATATTATTTGTATGGCTTTTTAGTAATATTGTGTATAGTGTGGTTATTATTACTAGTGGTGTGCTTGAGCAAAATGGCGAGCTAGCCTAAAACTACACTATTGTTAAATGATTGATTTTAACTTTTATCACTCAAATTACTAAAAAAAAAAAAAAAGTCAAGTTTTTAAATAAGTATATAGTAAAGGTAAAGGGGATTCAATGCCATAGTAACCACTTGCCGCAACTGTTTGAATTGAAAAATAAGCGACTAAAAACAAGTCACGTTATTTTAAACTTTTTCTTTGTGATATTCTTTAGCTAAGTAGTAGCTGTAACACAATATTTTCACACAACTGGACATACCTACACAAGACTTACCTTCGTAGTTAGAATAGTGGACAATGAATTTTCAAGTAAATGCTGCTGCGTAGGGCTTATGACTATGACAATGGCGTATTACCATCACCACTAACTCAAATAGAAATGGAACTCCAGTAAGTTTTTTTAGTTTCAAATGCACCCGCAAAAGAATTCAAAGTGGTAAACAATTCAATTTCTGGGACAATACGGGTAATAATCGATAAACCAGAGGATTCAGTTTAGTGAAGTTTGGGACGGTGTCGAACACTAAGCTAACACAAAAATATGAGAGGGTCAAAGTACAAAATGACATACGTACGTCCACACATAAACAAACAAATATCCCCGATTTTCAATATTGTGTTACTCCTGATTGTGTGTCGCTTGCTCCGCTCACTCGCCAATTATTATTATAATTATTATTATTTATTGTTATTATTAACTCTCAGCATGCATGCGGGAGAGGGTGATAGTAATCATCCTGTTGTCCTGTCTGTGTGTCTGTCATGCTCTGATTTTGGAGATTACTGACAATTAACCTTTGATTTAGGTATAAACTTACTCAGAACAATGATTTAAGACACTGTATCTATCCTGCCACTTTTTTTTTTTTTTTTTTTTGGGCTGATTTTTAAGAAAATACCAGGCTATCAGCTCCGCGCAGGTACTAACATTTGTGAGTAATGCCCCCTTTCATTATGCTGTAATCCCGTGAGCTAAGTTTCTTACAGCATTTAAGTCTACAGTTTTCATTGCACAGATATATGTTGATATCTGATTGGTTCGAGAAATTATTTAAGAGCTAGCTAGTGTATAGTTGTGTTGAGGGTTCGCACCTTTGGTGTTTTATTGTTATTGGCAAGCGAGTGACACACTATACAGTGGTGTCAAATTGAGAATCAGGGATATTTGTTTATATATATGTGTGTATGGACGTACGTATGTCATTTCACTTATTTTTGTGTTAGCTAAATGTTTGACCCCGTCTTAAATTTCACTGAACAGAATCCTCTAGTTATCGATCATTACCCGTTCGCAAGTTAATGCGCTTTTTTTGTCATAGTTACACACCCTATGCAATGCTGTTGTTCTTACTTGAAAATTCATTGTCCAATAGTCTTCCCACGAAGGTAAGTCTTGTGTGTCCAGTGAGCAAGTGTGTGTGAAAGTTGTGAGTTACAGCTACTACTTAGCTAAAGAATAGCACAAAGTAAACGTTTAACTAACAAATACATATTTTGGCTGCCTTTACACTGCTTTTTGGCTACTACAGTTGTGAGCATGTCCTAATACAGTAGACCCTCAGTTATCCGAACCCCGTTTATCCGAACTCTCGCTAATCCGAACACAATTTTTTGGAATTATAATGATATTCATTGGAATTTTGCTGTGCATTAAATAGATAAGAGATTAAGACACCGTTCAAAATGACTTATTTCAAATATCTAAACATTTCAAATATCCGAACAACCCTCGGTCCTGAGGTGTTCGGATAATTGAGGGTCTACTGTATAGGGTTAGGTTCAAACCTGTCGTAATTCCTTAGAAATGCCTGTTTTTCTTTTTTAAGTCAGACAGTTACAGCGAGTGGTTACTATGGCACTGAAACCCCTTACCTTATATACGTAATTTAAAAACTCGACTGTTTTTTAGTAGCTGGAGTGTTAGAAGTTAAAATTAATAATACAACAGTATTTTAGGTTAATGTAGCCTAACACTCAGGAGGCTCACTCGCCATTTGTGCTCAAACACACCACTAGTTATAGGAACCATATTTTGATGTTGTCGTTTGTTTAAGATATACATGTACACATGGCGGAATAGTAAGCAAACAGGATCTGATTTGTTACCATCAGCTTTGCTAATTGAGTATCATTTCTAGCATAACTATGAATACCCATTTAAATGTTTGATTATTTTCCTATGTCCACAGGCTATTTCACCAGCCGACCTGCCCTGAAGCGATACGTGCGAGCCATGAGCGGCATGCTCCAGTCATGCAAGCAGCTGGAGTCCTTCGCTGTACTGCATGGCTTGAAGAGAAGCACCAGTAGTTCCTCTGACATGCTGAGTAAGTCCGGGTTGATGGCTGCCATTTCACTTTCTTTTATGAGCTCCCAGTGGAATTTTTTTTTATCCTTTTGAGTTTCTTTCATTCTTCTGTTTGCCTTCTTGCAGTGAAAGCCATGGGAGTGAGCCAGCATCATGACGCAGTGTCGTGAGTTCTCAATTTTTCGTACTAATGGGTGATGTATTGGGACACATGATTGGCGTTGATGATTAAAAAGTCAAAAGTTTAACTTGGGCAACTATTTCACACCTAGCATTGAATGGGTTATAATCTCCGGAACCACTTGTTGTGTTATTTTGTTGTTGTAGTTTTTGTAGTTTTTTTTGTTTTTTAGCAAGGTTGTGTCATAGACCAGCTGCTTATAACTATATCAAGTTAGTAGGCATTGGTTTGATGACATCATGCACTTCCGGCCACACCTCTGGCTGATATACATACCATAGAGAATGACCACATGCAGTGCAGTCATTGTTCCTATACTGTATAATAGGAACAGTGTGGCGTGGTTGTGTGGTTGTTGGTTTGTTCCAGAAGGCAGTCAAGATCACTACCAACTAAGGAGGAGTGGAAGTAGTGGCAGATGTGATGGCTATTTCTGGAACTAATTGAGGCCCAAAATTTGCTGGCTTTTCAACAGGAAAACAAAAAGACCTAACAAAATGCATCCTGTATGGGTGCTGTGAAGCTGCTTGCTGAAGTAGTCTTGCACACCACACCAGCCCTCTTCATCACTTGTGCTAGGAAATAATTGGTTTTTACGAACTAATTAATATGTAACTGCAAATGCCGTTCAGAAGTACTTGCAAATCACTAGATATTTCTACGTACCAACACACACTATGATGCTGCGACTAGCTCTGCATAGTGGATAGCATGCAATCAACTAGGGGCTGGCCTGAATCATTTATTCACATCACCACAGTTGTCCAATGCATACCCCTTCTTTGATTTCTTAATTTATAGTTTTGAAATGTTGAATACTAAAGCATCCACTGATGTCCATAAGTATTTCCAGATATAGGGTGTTTGTTTAGTCTGGAATGGATGGTGCAGTGTTTTAGTGGGACGAGGTTAAAAACAACAACAACGGGTGTCTCTCAAGATTATGATCAATTACTTGATGTGACATACAAGATTGGGATGGTTGTTACAGTGATGGATCACAGGATGGTTGTTAGGGCTATGGATCACATGATCATTATGTGTTTGTATTTCAGAGGCACGGAGATGCAACATGTGGCAGACGACTATGCCGCCAGGCTCCACGCAGGCTCCATGCAGTGTCAGTCCCTCGCAAACGATGTCCTATCGTCTGCTATGGCGGTCGCTGGGGGCGTGTTCCAGTCTCTGATGGTCCACTGCGAGTACCTCAATATCAGCATGTGTTATATAACAGAAGAGGCCACTCAGGTGAATATAAGTTTAGCTTAGTGAGTTATGTAGCTGACCCTCAGGCGGGTTTGATTGAGATATGGTACCGGTATGTATTCCATGTGGTTATCCACAGGATAATCAGTCGCAGTGCAGGAATCTGATTTCTTTTTTACTTTACTCTTGGTTCAATGGTGCCCGAAAATAAGGGTTCAGAGTTTCGCATCGATTGTTGCAATCGTTATTGAGATATGTATGTGAGATGCAACTGTTGTATTCCACAAGCACTGGGTTTGTTCAATTGTTAAGACTTGAACTATTCAAAGGCATGTGTAGCTCATTATGTCCTTTTTTTCAGTATATGAAAATTAAATATCTGGGAGAAAAAGTAATACCTTGACAACTACAGCTCATATTGATGTTATTGTAGTAGTGCCTGGTTTTCCCATGAATGGTCACATAACATCCACAGAGTGGAACTATGGGTAGGGCTATGTCTGCCATTTTGACTGTACATTCAAGAGGTTGTATAAATACTGTTGTGCTTGGACTCTGTCCTGTAAAAAGTAGCTTACACTTGCTGTTTTCAGTTAGAGACATACTGAAACTAATTACATTGTTTAATTAATTGTGACTTATGTATGTTCTGTTTTGTTATTTTTTTTAACTCAAGAAAATGAACAGTGATACAATTAGTATGTAAAATGGTTTTGCACAGTCTTAACGAGGATTATGGCTAATTGAATGATGCTATCTATTTCACTGCATCTACATGTAATTCATATTTTGTGTGTGTGTGTGATGTACACGTGTACACACATGTAGTTTGGTATAGTGGCGTATAACCCGCTACTGACGGAAGCACCCATGGTTCTGTGGCTGCCCGTGTCGGAGCCTGAGGTCAACTATCAGTGGACTGTCACAGATAGTACTGGAAAGAGTTTAACTTCCCAAGTGAGTCGGCTGTGGGTGTGGTCTAGCATGAGGAAGTTGTACTAGCACAATGTTTGGATTCCTGTTTAGTTGTGTCTTTTTTGTTTATTTGTTTGTTTGTTGATGTTTAGATTCAGACAGTGAGTCTGGCGATCCAAAATGCCAGAGGCCATAGAGGATCGGCAAAGTATGAAATTGCGTTCAAGGTAAGAAAGGTTGTTTACCCGATAGCTGGTGTGATGTACTTCAAATTAAGGTAAGAAAAAGTTTGTATTCCAGCATATGATAATGTTTTTTTGTTTTTTGTTTTTGTTTTGTTTTTTAATTACTAACTGCAGAGGTTAAAATAAAGTTGATTGGGATAAATTCCACCCAAATTTTCAAACATCTGTTAAAATTGTTGTCTGAACATATTTAATTATAATAACCATGGGTTGGATACGATAACCGTCCCGATCAAAAGAGCGAAGCCTGTCAGAGAGTGGGGTTATCTAGCAATAATTCTGAGAGTTGCCTTTAACTATAGTTTCCATTGCGTACTTTTAAAAATACCAAAATTATGACAGGATATTGTTGTTTTGAGGGGGAAAATATGTCTAACATTAAAATACCTACATAAGTGCATTTGCCTCCTTTGAAAATGGTTTTGTTCTCCCCCCTCCCCTTCCCCCCCCCCCCCCCACAAATAAATAATAAATTATTATTGCCCTTCATGATGATTTGACACAATTTTTTCGTCAATGTATGGAAATGAGAAACTCTCCCTGGAAATTTCCATGGTGTTGATTTGACCCCTTTCAAGTTTGGTTAAACCCTGTATCTCTCTCTTCTTTGGTGATGCTAACTTTTCTTTCCTGCAGGATGTGTTGCCTCCTCTGGGATTCAAGACCTACACAGTTGGCCAGGGGAAACAGTCTTCCAAGGACTTAGCAGCCTCTCCTTCTTCATCTTCACAATCCTCATCAATGGCCCAGGAATCCACTGTAGTCAGTGATGGCCAGGACTTCACCATTGGTACAGGAGTAAGTTTATGCAGAAAATTTCATTAAATTTATAAATTAAAAAAATATCTTATTGCAGTTTAATTTCCTTCCCTAATATTTTAATGCAGTAGTTTTGTTGTTGTTGTTTTGTTTTGTTTTGTTTTAATCGCAAACAAAATTTATTCTCATTGTACATGCCAATTATTATATACTCTAACTTGCGAGCATAAAAATAGAAGATTTTTAGATCAGTATGAGTAATAGCACGGGTAACCGTGCTATTCGGGATTAATAGCACAAGTAACGCGATTGAAATAGCACGAAGCGAAGCCGAGTGCTATTTCAATTGCTTTACAAGTCCTATTGATCCCTAATAGCACAGATTACCCGTGCTATCACTCGCTAATAGTAGGCCAGCTTTTAAAAAAAGTCATTTGCAATTGTAGCTACACTGTATCGTTCACTCACTATCTCCGTATTTCAGGATTAGCTTCCGCTGGAACTTTGTTTTCAACGTACGGCTCCTCCTAATCTGTTGAAAAACATTCCGTCTAATACGGGTAAAGCTTCTGTGGTAAAGAATGACATAGTCTTCAACTAGAAACTACTCGTAACTGTATGTTTCCAAGGTTAACGCTGCACGCGTGTGCACTTACCTATACTGTTTCACATAGCTACCACCGTGGTATTTCACTTATAGTTTCCACCTAGTTACCGAGGTATTTCAATTAGTTACGCGCTAGTTCACTTTCCCCGTGTGATTTTAATTGAACAGCGATTTTTTCCCATACATTTTTGAATGGGCAACTTACGCGCCATACTATTAGTTGTATAATAATAGCGGAGTACAAAAATTGCTGGTGGCATTCATCTAATATTTAACTCTCACTTTCAGCTTGTGAAAAATGTTGAGCATGTTTGTGAAATACTTTGCCATATTGTATGAGCTCAGATTTGTACAATAAAATATTATTATAAATATTAATTAATAGCCTGTGCAGGTGACAATAGACGGTGTTACGGGTCGAGTTAAGGCCATGCTTAACACCGTATCTAAAGTGGCCGTTAAGGTGGACCAAGCATTCTATTGGTATCAATCTGCTTGTGGTATTCTCCAAAATTCTGGGGCCTACATATTCAGGTAAGAATTTAAAGATAAATTTATTTGTTTTGTGTATATTCATGTAATAGCAAATTTTCTCAGTTCTAGCAGCTTAATTAAAACTAAGCCCAAATGTTCGACTTCTTGCTGAAGTTTTCTTCAGGATCAATCATATATACACGTAATTTTTTCCCCCTTAGGCCTGAAATAAACACACCTGAGGAATGTGTGTGGAATAATGGTGTTCATATTAATGTCTTGGTCAAAGTAAGTTTGTATTTTAATCCACTGGATTAACTCAAAATATTATTTAGAATTGGTTAATTGGGCATATATAGCATTGATTAAGATTTTTTTTAGAACATTTTGGCTAGAAGGCCTTCGTAATTCACTGTAGTCTGTCCAAGTTGAGTGGCACAACCGCTCGCTGAAATGGTAGATGAGGAATAAAGTAGTAAGTAATTAGTCATGTGTCTCTAATGGCAATGATGCGCGAGTAAATCATCATTGCACTGATAAAGAGCCGGTTACATGGGTGTGCTTTAATTCTTGCTAGAGTTAGTCAAGTCAGTGTGTACACTTCTAAATGGCCCTTTTCAATGGCACTATCCCATTAAAGGTATTCAAGTTTTTTTTGTGCAGCCAACTCAACTTGGACAGTCTATAGTTTATTGTTGTTGTTTTGTTGTTATTTATTTATGAATCTATACAGGGTGATGTATATACAGAATATAGACAACAGTTTAATGAGACCATTTACCAGACGGTGCGTGTTTATAACGACCTGCCGTACGTTGAGTTTGACTATGTCGTAGGACCTCTTTATGACAAGTAAGGTCATGTGACGTGTGACTACCAATTCATTTTAAAAGAAATTACTTAAGAACCTTTTCTTTTCCTAATTAGACAACATTAATTATCTGTAAGTGTATCTGTAAAGTTTCCTGGCATGTACGTATATTTTTGTCCTAGTCATTGTTTTTCATTAAGTGTCTTTTAAAAAACAAAGTTTTTGTTTTTGTTTTTTTTTCTTCCATTTGTTTTGAAGAGATGATATTGGGAAAGAGGTGGTAAGCCGTTTCTCCACAGACTTGGAAACTGATAACACCTGGTACACCGACTCCAATGGCAGAGAGATGCAGAAAAGAAAGTAAGTCACATGTATACTGATCACACACACACACACACACACACATGCACACCAAAAACTAAACAAATTACAAGAAAACCTTCATTTGCTTTTGCTTTTTTTTTTTTTTTTTTTTTTTTTTTTTTTTTTTTTTTTTTTTTTTTTTTTTTTTTTTTTTTTTTTTGTTGTTGTTGTTGTTGTTTTTACAGGTACAATTACAGACCAACATGGGAGCTGCGAGACCATGAGACAGCCTCTCAGAACTATTATCCTGTCACTTCCAAGATCTTTCTGAAGGCTAGTTGGTCATACTAGCAATGGTAGTTCTTATTTCATGTTTGGTTTATTTACAGGACGAGTCTAAGAATATTCAGTTTACAGTATTCACAGATCGAGCTCAGGGAGGAGCTAGTCTGAATGATGGCCAGCTTGAACTCATGGTGAGTGCTACTGTGGTCCCTTCCCCTTCTCCCAACTTCTCTGTTCCTTTTTCCAGTCATTCTCGTTTAATTCGGAAGGAGGGACTGTGGCTATGCGCGCGCGCGTGTGTGTGATTTTAAATCATACTCTGGGGAGACTTGACTTTCTTTTAGTGGAATAGTTGAAGTTGAGTTTTGCAAGAATAGTTTCTATTAGAAGTATTACCACTCACTCTCAGCATTGCCCAAGATCCAGTAATTTAAAAATATCTCATTTTACAACACCTGGGTTTTCCGTAGAACATAACCGCTTTCCCTCTCATTAATCACTTCCTGAATATCTCTCAAATTTGTTAAGCACCGGAAGAGCTCTTTTTATAACTTGGATCCAAATATGTGATAGAGTAATAATTGCGAATAAAATAGAATCACTATTTTAAGGCTATTATTATTTCTGGTTCACTGAACTCTATGTTTGTGTGTTGCTATATTCTAGGTTCATCGGAGGTTGGTATGTGATGATGGCAGAGGAGTTCGGGAACCTCTGGACGAGCAGGGACAGTTTGGGACTGGACTCATTATTCGTGGACGCCATTACGTCATGTTGGACACGATAGAGCGATCCAGCACTTTCCACTGGACCATGGGACAGAGGTTGGCATGGCAACCGTATACAGCGATCATGTTCAATGGCAGCAATCCAAAATTTTATTCTCCACCATTAATTGACGTAAGGCCCTTTAATAATTAATTTCTCCTTTCATTGAAACGTTGTTAACAATTCTTCTACTCCTATTGTTAGTTCTCTTTCCTGAAACAAGATGGACTTCCTTCCAACATTCACTTACTGACATTTCAAGTCCAGTCAGACGGCAGTTTTCTCCTCAGACTAGAGAATATATATGACTCTGGACAGCTTACTAATATCTCATTAGCGGTAATTTATGTCTTAATTGTTATGTCAGATATAACTCGGTCAGGTTTATTTTAATGGCTTTTACAGGATATATTCAAGATTTCTATCCAAGCAGTGGAGGAACTCTCTTTGGCGGCCAATGGAAAGCCTCCTGCTGATAACATGAGGTGGACAAGCAGGGGCTACACGCGAGGTTAGCACTGAATTGATTTGTGAAGATGTGTTGTTGTTGTTGTTATTTTTCAACAAATTATTAAAATTACTTATAAAGTATATTTTAAATTGATTTATTTTTATTACTATTGATGTGCTGGAGCACAAAGGGCAAGCGAGCCTGTGCAAAAACAAAATACTTCAAAAGAATCTATCAGTCCATTTCTAATTGTATAAGTGCATAGCCGTTGTGACCTATATATACTATAGCTAACAAATACAAAACTGCTTATAACTATATCAAGTAGGCATTGGTTTGATGACATCATGCACTTCCGGCCACACCTCTGGCTGATATACATACCATAGAGAATGACCACATGCAGTCCAGTCATTGTTCCATACTGTATAATAACTTTTCTGTAGTCTCTGACTATCTGAATTACCAGTAGCTTTTGATAACAAACACTCGCAGCTACTAAAAACGGCAGAGTTTTTAATTACGTCTGGTAAAGGGTTTCAATACCATAGTAACCATTCGCTATAACATTTTGCGACTTGAAAAAACAAGAAGTTCTAAAGAATTACTGTACAGTGTTGAGCAAGTTTTGACCTAGTGCGTCTTGTGTCATTCCCCTGAATGGTACAGGGTCGCTAAACCGGAAGTTTCAGTTTAGTGGAGGTATGAGAAGGTGTTGACCACGAAGAAAACACAAAAACACGGGGGTCAAAGTAAAAAAATGACATACTTACGTCCACACATGTATAAACAAACAAATATCCTCGATTTCAATTGTGTTACCCTTCGCTCGCCAATAAATTATTTAGTGATGAATATATTCTTGATTCCATTGATATATTTTGTTGTTGTTTTTCAAGTGTGATTTTTTTTTTCCTTTTGTGTAGATGTACCTAGCATGACACCTCTTCATGCTGACCCTGTGGTTGGACCTGATTTCAATGTGGAACTCAACCCAATGGAGATCAGAACATTTCAAGTACATTTTGCATAAACTATTTATTAAGAAGACATTGTTGTATTCTTTTTATATGCTTCTAATTTTATTTTATTTTATTTTTATTTTTTTTAATTCTTTATAATTAAATGCTATTCTGGTCACTTAGCATAGTGCAGTGAAGAGTCAACTTATAATTAAAAAATCCTCATGCACTAAAGTAGTGGATCCAGACCATATTCTCAAGTACTGCTTGGAAATGGAAGAATTGGCAATGGTTTAAACTTGGCCAAGGCTTAAAGCCACTAGAGGGGTGGGGGGGGGGGGGGGGGGGGGTCTTATGTATAAATTTTATGGATATTGAAAAAAAAAAAACACAATTTGTAGGGGGGGTGACAAATTTTTTTTTTTTTTTTTTTTTTATTTTTTTTTTTTTTTTTTTTTTTTTTTTTTTTTTTTTTTTTTTTTTTTTTTTTTT
>WLWI01001923.1_pt1 | contig 17966 bp, 17 predicted proteins | sample 6701501 | NCBI WGS metagenome assembly WLWI01 (sample SAMN12718690, study PRJNA515312) | sponge metagenome | isolation source: marine sponge | host: Mycale hentscheli | place: New Zealand: South Island, Marlborough, Capsize Point | collected 2014-11-01
AGATTTTCGAGTTTCATCCTCGCAGTCAAACACCAAAATGAAAAAAGTGGAACCTCAAATATGCGCCATGAATCAAATTGTCGCACCTAATGGCAGCAGAAATAGGGTAGCTGAGTAGTTACTAAAAATTACAGAATGCGTCGACTTTGACGATATGCTGCTTATGGCCATCGAGCATATCGAAAGTGGCAGGTATAAAAGCCCTTACATGATGATCCTGGCTGATGAATTTCAGGACCAGGATTATGTTTTGATTGATTGCCCACCGGCTTCCGGCTTGCTATTGGTCAACGCACTTTTATCTACAAAGGAAGTTTTGGTGCCAGTGGCAGGTGACTATTTGTCATTGCAGGGCTTGTCTTATCTAACGGCCACATTCAAAAATTTTGATGAGAAACTCAAACATTCTCTCAAAGAGTGGATAGTACTGACGCGTTATCATAAACGCCGTCGATTACCCGAAGAGATTATGGGCAAATTAAAAGAGTATTTCCCAAAACGTGTGCTTCGCACGCGTATACGTGAAAGCGCACCCTTAGCAGAATGTCCCAGTTTCGGCAAGACTATTTTTGAATATAAAAACAAAAGTACCGGTGCTGAGGACTATCGCTCATTGGCAAATGAACTTGTTCGCAAGAGGGCAGCATAATGACAACCAGGAAAAAAGTATCAAAAAAGTCTGAAAAGAAATCGAACCGGAATAATGTTAGTCGCTCCAGTAGCAGCAAGAAACCCAAAGCAAAAAAGGATACTGTTATGACTAAAAAGAAGACTAAAAAACCAGCAAAGAAAGAAAGTTTGATTGGTGTTGATCCGCTGGCATGGCTCAACGAAGAAGCTATGGAAGGTGAGAGTCAGGAACAAAATGAGTCCGCTGATGCTATAGAGGAGTTAGCCGTCATACAGGATCAAATGACTAATGATGATATAGAAAAGGACAACTCTACTCAGCTAAGTGAGGAAGACAATATTCACCTCGATACATCTGTGACGATTCGAGAAGTTGGCGACTTATACAGTCTCATTGGCGAAAGAATTAAGGATACGCAAAATCTTAAAATAGACTGTAGTGCCGTAGAAAAAACCGATGCAGCTGGAATGCAACTTCTTACAGTTTTATATCGACACACACAAAAGGTCGGGAAAAACCTGGAGTGGATAAAACCGACCGACATGCTGCTGCGATCTGCCGCATTACTGGGATTAACATCTGAATTAGCATTTTCAAAGTAAGGCCAGGAAAAATGAATATTGCCACGGCTAATTTGAATATCAATCATTCCTCAGCGTTAGCACCAGATCTGAACTGGAGCCAGGTACGCGAGACAATTCGCATGCTAAATCTTGCCGTCGCTCAAGTTACGGCTTCAATGCAGGAGGGAGATGAGTCCGTGGATACTCTGGGTAACTCTTTTACCGAGATGGCGACGGCAATTAAAGCAATGGAAAAAATGGCTGTTGATTTGCCTGACGATGATGAGTCAACGCTTAAACAGGATCTCAATGACAAATGTGTCAATCTGTCAGACAAGATCCAGAATGCCATTGTGGCATTTCAATTTTATGACCGAATCACTCAAAGGCTCTCACATGTCTGTAATAGTCTGGAGTCATTAAGTGAATTAGTAGCCAATGATGAACGCCTGTTTCAACCGGGTGAATGGTCAGAATTGCAAAAACAAATTCGTTCGAAATTCACCATGGAATCGGATCGAGTTATGTTCGATGCACTAATGCAAGGGAAAACAGTAGAAGATGTACTTGCAATGAATGCACAGACTGAAAGCAAGATTGATAATAGTGATGATATTGAGTTGTTTTGAAAAACACTTATTCCAGGAATTGATTAGAGAATAGTCTTAACTCGAAAAATTAGTATCACATAGAAAAATAAATCGAATAAAAAATAGACTTGGTGAAGAGCATGGAGAAAAAACGCGAATTTGTATTTAGAGATGAGCACTTTGAAGTGTTACGAAAACTTGTTCGCAAGCACACTGGAATTGCACTCTCGGATATCAAGAAAGAACTGATATACGGGCGAATTGCAAGACGATTGAGAGTTCTCAAGATTGATAGCTTTGATGCTTATTTAGAAATACTCGAGCAGAAAGGTAATGACGAGCTCGGTGATTTCGTTAATTCCGTGACTACAAATCTGACTTCATTTTTCAGGGAAGATCATCATTTTCAGTACTTACAGTCGACATTGTTACCGATGTTGATGTCACGACGACAGGATACTCGTCGTATTCGGATTTGGTCTGCAGGCTGCTCCACCGGTCAGGAGCCATATAGTATTGCGATGGTGATTCGCGAAACAATATCTAATATCAATAACTGGGATATCAAAATACTAGCGACGGATATTGACACAGCGGTCCTTGAGACAGCTAAAAACGGTGTTTATGACACTGGCAAAATAGACGGTGTATCAAAAGCCCGTCTGCAGCGTTGGTTTCTGAAAGGCAAAAATGATTTATCAGATTCAGTAAAAGTAAGACCTGAATTGCAGGAAATAATCACTTTCAAACAATTGAATTTATTGAACGATTGGCCAGTTCATGGGCAATTTGATGTTCTATTTTGCAGGAATGTCGTTATCTACTTTGATAAGGATACGCAAAGAATCCTGTTTGAACGTTTTGCGAATACGCTCAAAGATGATAGCCATATGTTTATTGGCCATTCAGAGTCACTTTTTAAAGTCACTGACCGTTTTGAACTCCTCGGTAAAACAATTCACAGAAAATGTGCCTAGGAAATCATGATGAATAACAAACAGCTCAATGGGATGTTACTAGGCTTTGAGCATATTAATCGGTATTGGGACAAAACCAATAACATCTATTCAGCAAAAATATTGCCCGGTGAATATTACGTTACAAAAAGCGAAGAACAAATAGTGACGGTACTCGGTTCCTGTATATCTGCCTGCATACGAGATCGTATCCGGGGAATAGGTGGTATGAATCATTTCATGCTACCTGAAACTAAAGGAGATGGTAGCTGGGCTGGATCGAATAACAACACTGCCGCCCGTTACGGGAACTACGCCATGGAACACATGATTAACGACATTCTAAAAAATGGTGGTAGTCGTGAAAACCTGGAAGTGAAGATATGTGGAGGTGGCAAAATATTGCAAAGGATGACTGATATAGGTATGAAGAATATTGCCTTTGTAAGGACCTATTTGAGCATGGAAGGTTTACAACTACTCGCTGAAGACGTGGGTGATATTTATCCACGCAAAGTTCAATACACTCCCTTCACCGGGAAGCTAAAGATAAAGAAATTAAGAACCTTGCATAACGAAACAATAATCGAACGAGAAAGTGAGTATCAACATGAAATTGAAGATGTCCCTGTAGCGGGTGAAGTAGAACTATTTTAATTTTTAATTGATTAATTAGACTGGCGAATTAGAAGCATGAAGAAAATAAAGGTATTGGTAATAGATGACTCTGCTCTAGTCAGGCAGATGCTGTCCGATATTTTGAATAAGGACAAAGCCGTTGAAGTTATAGGAACTGCATCAGATCCACTAGTGGCAAGAGAAAAAATCAAGAAACTACAACCCGATGTATTAACACTGGATGTTGAGATGCCGAATATGGATGGCATTACATTTTTATCCAATTTGATGCGCCTCCGGCCAATGCCAGTGGTTATGGTTTCAACATTAACTGGAAAAGGTGCCGATATTACACTGGAAGCGTTGGAGCTGGGCGCTGTAGATTTTGTTACAAAGCCAAAACTCGATTTCGCCAATACAATTGAAGCTTATTCTGAGGAATTAGTAGGCAAAGTAAAAATAGCGGCCGTTGCTAAAATACGAAGTCGTGATACCAAGAAGTCCGCTACACAAATACTTGGCAATATAGCTCCAAAACACGATGCAAGTGCAATTATAGGTCGTAATGCGGGTATAAGTAATTTTAAAACCACGGATACAATTATCGCAATTGGCGCTTCTACCGGCGGTACTGAGGCTATACGTGAGGTGCTGGAGGTTCTACCTCCCGATACACCGGGTACTGTGATTGCTCAACATATCCCTGAGGGCTTTAGTACCAGCTTTTCAAATCGCATGGACAAACTATGCGCAATGAAGGTTTATGAAGCAAAAGATGGACAGCAAGTACTACCAGGACATGTCTACATAGCGCCAGGAAGTCAGCATTTATTGATAGAGCGCAGTGGAGCGCGTTATATATGCAGGTTAAATGATGGGCCACCGGTTAATCGCCATAAACCTTCCGTCGACGTTCTATTTCGTTCCGTAGCAAATCATGCCGGCAAAAATGCCATCGGAGCCATATTGACAGGCATGGGAGACGACGGTGCGAAAGGGTTGAAGGAAATGCAGGAGCACGGCGCCGCTACGATCGCACAGGACGAAAAGACGAGTGTGGTCTGGGGGATGCCTGGTGAAGCTGTAAAACAGGGTGGGGTCGATCAGATTTTGCCTCTGACAAAAATTCCTCAAGAGTTACTTAATCTCTGCAGGAAATACTCTATGGCATCCTAAAGGTATTGTCTAAATAGTCGATTATATAAGGGTGATGATCAATATTTCCTAGACTAAATACTACTTAATTATTGACTAAAAATATTAGCACAGGATATGACACACGGTGACTGAAATGAATATGATAAAAACACTAAATTGCACACACAAATACACAGGCCTGGTTTTCCTATTCTTTTTGATAAAGGGCTTATTGTCGCTTGCGATTCCTTCTCTGGCGGCAATATTTTTTGTATCGTGATTAATTCAACCAAATTAATTTTGAAAAACGAGAGGAAAATTAATCGTGTCGGTTAACTACTGGAAATCATACTTCATCGCCTTTTCTATAAGTGTGGTTTTAATGGTCATCTCTATCTTTTATAAGAATCCCGATTTTACTATCTATGTATCATTGTGTATTTCACTCGCATGGATAATTTCCAGTTTGATAAATCAAAAGAGCAAAGAGGCAATTGCAGAAGTAAGCGACGAGTTTGAAATAGATTCAACGCTTGTAAATGAAACAGAGTCTTTTCAGAAATTAATCAAAATTACAAACAACACCGCTGCTGACTCCATGAGTGGGGTGAAAAAAGAGCTTCTACAGATCCGCGAAATCATTGCCGAGTCAATACAGGACATAAGTAACAGTTTTTATAAGATTAATGATGACGCTAAAAATCAAAATGAAATCATGCACAGCATGGTTGAAAGAATCAGGAAAAAGCAGGGTAACAGTGTTGAGAACGACCAGGAAAATGAAACTCTTGAGTTAGCCTGTGAAGAAGTAGGGGGACAAATTTCTATAAATGATTTTGTAGATGAAACTTCAGGCGTATTGAGGCATTTCGTTGATTTACTGGTAGATAACAGCAAACAGAGTATGGATACGGTAGTAAAAATAGACCAAATGAAGGACAAAATGGACGCCATTTTTACTGTGTTGTCGGATGTTGGTTCCATTGCAGATCAAACAAACTTGTTGGCACTGAATGCGGCAATTGAGGCCGCCAGGGCGGGTGAGGCAGGCCGTGGCTTTGCTGTTGTCGCAGATGAAGTCAGGAAACTATCTGTAAGTTCCAGTGATTTTAATGAACAAATTAAAAAAATGATGTACGAAGCACAACACTCTATAGAGGAAGCAAGAACGATTGTCGGGAATTCAGCTTCGAAAGATATGAATGTATTTTTGTCCGGGAAAATGAAGGTCGATCATATGATGTCGTCACTACAGGACCTTGATGATTATATGAATGTTTCTTTAGGTGATATTTCCACTGCTAACGATCATCTTTCCGATACTACAGCGGTCGCCATAAAAGGATTGCAATTCGAAGACATAGTCAGACAGGTTGCCGAACATGCAGAAGATAAGATTGGTCAAATCGAAGAGTTTGTCAATTACGTAACAAAGGAAATGCAACAAATCGGCGTAGGCAAAAACAGCGAGGAGCGTTTGCAGTACATGCGGACCTTACATGAGAAAATTGAGGTCGCTATAGAAGAAATGAATAACTATCCACTGCATAAGACAACCGAACAGGAAAACATGTCAGAAGGTGTTGTTGAATTATTTTAGTGAAGGTATACAAAATGCTAATAGTTGATTAGCAAAGGAGAAATAACATGTCAGTATCAACTCAGATATCAAAAAAGGGTGACGTCATGACTATTAGAACGCCACAAAAATTCGATTTTAGTATTCATCAGGTTCTGCGTAAGGCATATGAAGGTGAATCTGCTCTAAAAAATTTCATTGTTGATTTGAGTAATACCTCTTATATGGATAGTTCTGCCCTGGGAATGCTACTTCAGTTGAAAGAACATGTTGGCAAGTCACCGCAGAGTGTCAAATTAATTAATGCCACTCCTAACATCAAGGAAATATTGATGATTGCGAATTTCGATAAATTAATGACGATAGATTGATTCCACTTCAATTTATTGGATCAACTTCATGGCCTAACTAGCAGTGTTTTATTGAGATAAGAATAATGCCATTAAAGATATCTTCAGGTTGTCTATCGCTGATTGATACTAGAATCTTGAGACCTTGTTCAACGCCCATGAACTAAAAGAAAGGATACTAAAGTAGTATGTCAAACATAGTTGAAATAGTTGCCACAGAGCTAAGTAGTAAAGAAGTCGCTGTAGAGACATTGGGAAAGACCAAGGTATTGGTAGTCGATGACGTCGCCTTCGATAGAAAAGTATTACAAAAACTTATCAATGAATGTGGATATAGTTGTGTAGAAGCGAAAAATGGAGAACAGGCGGTAGAGTTATTTGAAATAGAAAAACCCGATATTGTATTGATGGACATCAATATGCCAAGGATGGGCGGCAAGGAAGCGGCTGCCAGGATTAAATCATCCTGTGAGCGTGATTTTATCCCGATTATCTTTATCACTGGGCTAAATCAGGACGATATTATCGTCGATTGTATGAATACAGCAGGTGAAGACGTTCTGGTCAAGCCCTATAACGCGGCATTATTAAAAGCAAAAATAGGAAGATTATTAAGAACCAGGGAAATGTATAGCCTGATTAAAGAGCAAAACGAAGAACTGGAAAAAAATCAGGTGTCCAACATGATGGATGCCCAGATTGCGAAAAAATTGATAAGTAATATCTCGCGATATAACGAATTGAGCAATTTCCAGAACATCAAATATACCGTTCTGCCTGTAGACATACTAAGTGGAGACATAATTCTAGCGACACGAACTCCAGATGATGGGCAAGCTTTTTTACTGGGCGATTTTACAGGTCACGGCTTACCAGCAGCGATCGGTGCAATGGTCGTTTCAGAAATATTCTACTCAATGAATTCAAAAGGTTTTCTACTTGGCGATATCGCAAATGAAATAAATAGAAAATTACATAGCTGTATGCCAACTGGTAGATTTATGGCCGCTTCCTTACTGCATGTGCACCCCGACAATAAGAGTATCACAGTAGTGAATGCTGGATTACCCGATATATTTATTTGTTCAGAACCAGGGAAATTAAGGCAGCGCGTTAGCTCTTCGAATGTTGCAATGGGGATCTTGTCGAGTGAAGTAGTAGATATTCAAGTAGATGAAATTGAAATAAGCAAAGGTGACCGAATTTATGTTCATTCAGATGGCTTGATCGAAACAAGCAATAGTTTAGATGAGCATTATGGAATGAAGCAATTATCTGAATGTATTGAAAATAGTCAAAACTCTGCTTTTGATAATATTTTAACGGAAATGAATCAATTCCGGGGAGAAGCAAAGCAGTTGGATGATATCTCTTTATTGGAAATCCGTTGCAATATTGTCCAGTCCGAGCCAAAGGTTACAAGGGAACCAGCTCAAATTAGTAAGGCACCAATGTCCTGGGGATTTGAAATGAAACTGAGCGCAGACATGTTACAGGAGACAAATCCGGTGCCGGTTATTTTGCATACTATAACTGAATTACAGGGGATGACGGCTCAAAGAGAAAATCTTTACACAATTATTTCAGAGCTATATTCCAATGCGCTGGAACATGGGGTTTTAGATCTTAGCTCAGAACTGAAAGCGGGACCTGAGGGTTTTGTCAATTATTACAACGAAAGAACTGAGCGCCTGAAGAAACTGGAGGATGGCGATATTACAATGAATTTCACACATACCCCAACAGACAATGGCGGCAGACTCACGATAAAAGTCACCGACAGTGGGCGTGGTTTCGATCATAGCAAAATGTTTTCGAAGCTGAGTGAAAACTCACAAAGTTTTGGTAGGGGCATCGCGCTTGTTCGTGTCTTAACAGATAGTCTTGAATATACGAACGAGGGCAAGAGCGCAGAAATTCAATACAATTGGTCTATTAATTAGTGTAAAAAAGTATCTTAATCAGGACTAAAATTATTACTGACGTCGACAAAAGTTTTACTTAGCCCGCCTTTAATAAATTCTCCAGACATGAATTCATAGTCGAAGAAATTTACTCGACTTACGAAGTCATAAATCATCCGCAAAATAGATCAATTCTTCTGTTTTATTCCGGCGTATATATTTGCTTTGTGGCACAAATAATGCTTCTATACTTGGCAAATTTGAGCCTTTAGATGGAGAAAAAATGGCTTGTTTCAATGTGATTAAGTTTTTGCGTCAAATAGTTTTTCTGCTATTACTTTTACTACCGGAATTGGCGATATCTGCTGAGACGGGCGCTGTGATGGATTTTACTCGTCATTGGGCTGGTTTTATTTGTCTGGCGATATTCTTTGCGGGCTATAGCCTTGTGATTTTTGAAGAAGCTATTCATTTGCGTAAATCGAAACCAGTTATTGTTGCAGCTGGCCTCATTTGGATGATTGTTGCTTTTGTCTATGCCCAGCATGGTGATACTCATACGGCTGAGCAGGCAGTGCGTCATAACCTCCTTGAGTTTGCTGAATTATTTTTATTCTTACTAGCGGCAATGACCTACATTAATACAATGGAAGATCGAGGCGTATTCAATCTTCTGAAAGTCTGGTTATTATCACAAAACTTTTCACTGCGAGCGATCTTCTGTCTCACTGGAGTTATTTCGTTTTGCCTGTCACCGATTGCAGATAATCTGACTACTGCTCTTTTGATGTCAACAGTTGTGATAGCGGTGGGTGGTACGAATACAAAATTCGTATCGCTGGCATGTATTAACATAGTTGTTGCTGCTAATGCCGGTGGGGCCTTCAGCCCTTTTGGAGACATTACAACTTTAATGGTATGGCAAAAAGGCGGACTTGTTGAATTTACACAGTTCTTTAACCTGGTGATTCCATCTGTGGTTAACTGGATCATTCCAGCAACGATAATGTACTTTTTTATCGCTAATGAGCGGCCTGCTGCAATTAAAGAGCAAGTAGAATTAAAAGAAGGCGCCTGGATCATTGTTGGCCTTTTTATTGTCACAATAAGCCTTGCCGTGAGTGTGCATAGTTTTCTCCACTTACCACCGGTAGTAGGGATGATGACCGGGCTTGGTTTTCTCAAGATGTATGCCTATTTTCTCCAGTTAAAGCATCATATACCGGTCGATGCCGGTGTCGGTGCCCTTGGAGCAGAGTCATTGCATCATGATGAAGAAGAACCGAAAGATGGGCAGTCTTTTAACATATTTAAAAAACTGGCTCGAGCAGAATGGGATACCCTGATGTTTTTCTACGGCGTCATTCTTTGTGTGGGTGGATTGGGTACACTTGGATACCTGCAGCTAGTTTCAGAATTTATGTATGACGATTTAGGAGTAACGCAGGCAAATATCCTGGTTGGTTTTCTTTCGGCTTTAATAGATAACATCCCAGTTATGTTCGCCGTGCTCGCTATGCTGCCAGAGATGGATTTAGGGCAATGGTTACTTGTCACGCTGACTGCGGGTGTCGGCGGCTCTATGTTGTCCGTTGGTTCTGCAGCAGGTGTAGCCGTAATGGGGCAGGCCAGAGGAATCTATACTTTTATGGCTCACCTTAAATGGAGCTGGGCAATAATGCTTGGTTATTTCGCCTCAATTTGGGTGCATTTTCTCGTAAACGGCCGTTTCTTCAGCTAGTTGGCTTAGTCTCACTACGCTTTCAAACCAGCCAGCCTGGGCTTGTGCATACCCCAGGCTTGGCATTTTTCCTATAGCTTAGGTCTCGGTGGCATGCACAGTAAGAATGTCACATTTGGCTCCGTGTAATAGTTTATTGGCGGTTGCCCCAAGCATACGCTTTTGCCCCGAATAACCATGGCTGCCTATAACAATGGCTTCAGCGTCAATTTCTTCCGCTAATTTACGGATTTCACCAGCTCTATCACCAACAATAGTGTGAATTTGACCAGAAGGAGTATTCGCAGTTTCCGCTATTTTTGCTAATTGCTCTGTGGCAGATTCCAGTGCTTCATCCTCCAGAGCCAGGAAATTTTTCGAATAGACATTCAGCGCATAACCTTCAGTAATCGGTTGAACGACGTGGATAAGGTGGAGCATTGAGGCGTCGTTATTCGCGAGTTTCAGTGCGGAGCCCAGGACTTTATCGTTGTTCTCTGAAAAATCTAGTGCGACTACAATTTTCTGGTACATAACAATTTCCTTTTCTAGTTTTGATACGTGTATTAAATCTCAGAATAGTATACCTGATTTGATTTAAATCAATAGTTGTTCCCATAGGGACATACTCCTCATAGAACAATAAATACGGGGTTTGAATTGAAACGCCCAACGCGGAAACCTGCTCGTACTAAACGACGAAACGCGGGATCAGCGCAAGTGCTTGCAAAATTCCAATTTGCTGTCTTTGGCCGCCTCTAAATTCGTGGGAATAGCGGTAGGCCATGGATGCGCTCAGTCTCACCGTACCCAGCAATTCAGCGACTTTACTATACCCAATTGCCAGATTGAGTTAAAATGCGCTCAAATACGCTCGGGCTGATTCGGTCGGTGAAGCATTTCGACCAGGCTCGGGCATTTTTATGTTCAGGGATACCTGAAACTAGTAAATACAAATAATGTAGCGCATGTATTGCGCTCAGATAACCGACGACCTAAGGAAGCAATCGATGTCAACTGCAACTACTGTAACTAATACTTCTGGTTCTTTTATGGAGATGTTTCTTGGCCCAACACCGATGTGGTACAAGAAGGCGATCATCGCTGCTCTCGTAATAAATGTCCCTCTATATTTTATTCTTGGACCACTCATCACCTCCTGGATAGTTCTGTTTGAGTTTATTTTCACTCTGGCGATGGCCCTGAAATGTTTCCCGCTTCAACCCGGAGGCCTACTTGCATTGCAGGTCTTAGCGCTGGGTCTAACTGATTCACACCATGTCTATGAAGAAGTGGTGCATGGTCTGCCGGTGATTCTGCTGGTCGTCTTTATGGTAGCCGCTGTGTATTTTCTCAGGGAAATGCTCTTTAAATTTATAAACAAGGTGTTGTTGGGCATTAAATCCCGGGTTGCCATGAACGTTGTCACGGTAATCGTAGTCGCGGTACTTTCTGCGTTCCTTGATGCGCTTACAATCCTGGCAGTACTCATCGCTTTGGCTACGACATTCTATCTCGTATATGAAAAGGTGATCACCAAGACGGGACGTGAGCCTGGATTACCTTCCAGCGATGATCATATTGAAGAAGCGCATTTAGCAGATCTGGAAGCTTTTCGTGCTTTCCTACGTGGCTTATTAATGCATGGTGCAGTGGCCACGGCGATCGGCGGCGTATGTACATTGGTGGGTGAACCCGAGAATATCGTTATTGGTTATCATGCCGGCTGGGACTTCGTTACTTTTGCGCAGAAAGTTGCTCCAGCCACTATACCAACACTCATCGCTGGTATCTTTATGTGTTATCTTTTAGAGAAAATTCGCCCGTTCGGAGAATTCTTTGGTTACGGTGCGGAGCTCCCTGATGCGGTTCGTGAAGTTCTCGCTGAAGAAGATAGACGAATTCAGGAATCCGAAACTGCTAGCGATCGATTGATGATCAAAATCCAAATCTTTGTTTCGCTTCTGATGGTAGTGGCGCTCTCGCTGCACCTGGCGGAGATCGGTTTGATCGGACTTGGTGTAATCGTGCTAGCTTCTTCCTTGTTGGGTGAAACCAATGAGCACAAGATTGGAATGGCCTTTGTTGAGGGCTTGCCATTCGCCTCACTACTTGTCATATTTTACGTAATTGTTGCAATGATCAACGATCAGGCGATGTTCACTCCTGTCATGGAATGGGTATTGCGGATGGACGGTGGAATGCAGGTATTTATGGTATTCCTCACAAATGGTCTGTTATCGGCGATCAGTGATAACGTATTCGTTGCGACCATCTATATGGACCAAATATCACCATTGCTTAAGTCGGGTGTGCTGACCAGAGAACTATATGAAGCGCAAGCAGTCGCTGTAGTAATGGGTACAGGTATTCCTAGTATGTCTACACCAAATGGTCAGGCAGCATTCCTGTTCCTATTAATGTCATCACTGGCACCGCGTATTCGCTTAGGATATGTGACGATGGTGTTTATGGCATTACCGTACTTCATAGTATGTTCAGCGGTAGCTGGTGTAGTGATGTACAACTGGTTATAAAAAACAATATATAGAGTTAGATACAAAATCAGATATAGGGGACATAAAAAGAGAATAGCGTTTTACTCTTTCATTTTGGTCTCGTGCTTCGACTGGTTTACTTCACCAGCTAATTTGGCTTAAGTCATCAGGTTTAACCATCGGGTTAAACCTGATTTCCTTTCAGGCAACTGCAGAAGTTTCAGCGTAAATTCTATTTCTATTTTCACTGACGGCGTATTGATTTCGACCCTGTTGTTTCGCCGTATAAAGCGCTTTGTCCGCTCTCTTAAGCAATTGTTGCCAGGATATATCTTTAGCTTGTGATGGATTCTCTGTTACCAGACCGGCGCTCATAGAGAGATATCCAAATGGACTTTGGCTATGGGGCAGGGCAAGTTCTGCCAAACCCGTAATTAAACGCCTGACAAAAATACTCTCACCATCTTCCAGTGTTTCAGGAAGCAGCAAAAGAAACTCGTCTCCACCGTATCTATACAATCCATCAGCAACACGTAAAGATTGTTGTATGTAATCACCTATCCACTTCAAGGCTTCATCACCTTTAGTATGACCATAATTTTCATTATATTTTTTGAAGTAGTCTATATCCATTAATACCATGCTGTAGGGTCGATCGTATCGAAGCGCAACGTCGTGGGCACGATTCAGATCAGCCTCCATCGCACGTCTTTTGCTAATACCGAGTAGCGGATCTTTCAATGACATAACAAGCAATTCGTTCTTGACCATTCCTATGTCATTAGTTTGCTCTTCGATTGAAACTTCAATTTTATCCGCGTGCGCTTTGTCACTTTCTACAATCTGAGAGTAGTCCAGTATGCCAGTCAAATTTCCACCATCATTGACTATTGGTAAATGACGAATTTTATTTTTACGGAACAATGTCCTTGCATCATCCATTCCTCTTTGTTCATGGATAGTGATTGGTGAGGTAGTCATAAAGGAATTTAGCAGTAGCTTCTTTTTAGTCTTGGTATCAAGAAAAGATATAAGGATTCTGACCATATCTCTCTCAGTTAGTATACCAATGGGTGAATCATTATCCGTGACAACGACGCAAGACTGATTAGATTGGCACATGATTTCGCATGCCTCTAATAGGGTCGCTTTAGCGCCCACTGTGAGTACATCCAGTGACATCAGTTCTTTTACCAGTACTTGCCCGGTGATTTCCACGTTATTAGACATAGAGAAATCTCTTGCTCATTAATAAAATTGGTCTTGCCAATCTTATATCGGCATCTGGAGTAAATAACTTAAAGAACCAGGGGGAATTGTTGATGTAAGGCGAGTTACATTGATCGCTCGATATTTACGGATACTTCTCCATCAAGGTCCATTTCAAGGCGAAGTTGTATTGGGTGACAACATATTTGACAGTCTTCAATGAGTTCAACGGTAGAATCGGCGGTTTCCAGCCAAAGTCCATAATTTTCCCAGCAATAAGGACAGGTAATTTGGTATTCCCGAAACGACTCACTCATCTGTTCACACGAGATGTAGCCTTGATTAGTCTCTAAAATTCGAATATTGGAGTGGTAGTCCGAGGTTTTGCTCTTTCAATAAAGCGATAGTCTCTTGTAAGTCATCGCGCTTTTTTCCAGTGATCCTGACCTGATCTCCCTGGATACTGGATTGGACCTTAAGTTTGGTACCTTTAATCAGCTTCACGATTTTTCTTGCCAGGTCTTTATCCAGGCCTTGCCGTACTGTAATGATCTGTCGTGATTCATTAATGGCTTCCTGAATTTTATCGTATTCAAGACAGCCTACATCAATGCCACGTTTGGATAATTTTGAATGTAAAATATCTGTTATTTGCTTTATTTGAAATTCAGCCGGGGCAATCAAGGTTAATACAGAATCTTTTTCTTCTATGCGGGAATTCGTACCCTTGGAATCAAAGCGATTGGTAATTTCACGATTTGCCTGGTCGATAGCATTGGTCAATTCATGAGCGTCAATTTCAGAAACTACATCAAACGAAGGCATCTAAGTTCTCCTCAAATCTGGGTTTGGATATTGTGACAGTCGCACCGCGCATTTCCAATAGTTGAGAACAAAATCAATGAAGATTAGTTGGTTTGGACTGGTGAAAAGTATTCTGGCCATCTGGGCCCTCAAGTCGACTTTCAATTATTCTGCCGCCTAGCAAGGTAATGTAACCTGGATACCTGTCAACGCCGTTTTCGCTGACTTCAAACTGGTATTTACGTAAGAGTTTGATGCGACCACTTTCAGTTCTCTTCATAGAAATAGATACGAGTGAGACAGTCTGATCCAGCAACTGCAAATTTGTTTCCCTGCAAAGATGATGACAATGTCTAATTGTCAATTCGCGTGCACGCAAACTTTCAAACCAGATAATAGAAATTGTGACTATGCCTATCAATAAAAATACATTATCAAAAGTAAGCATGTGTTCTTATTGTTCCAGAAGGTAAGGTCTAAAAGAGTTGGTATAAGATTCTTCGAAACCGGTATTTGAGCGCTCAATGAATAATACCGCCAAATCCAGTTCTTCAGCCAATTTAGTTGCTGCATCTTTGCCCATCACCAATAGGCCGGTAGCCAATGCATCAGCCTGGGTCGCGGAAGCATGCAGCACAGTTACCGATACCAGCTCGTGTGTGACGGGTCTACCTGTACGAGGATCTATCGTGTGCGAAAATCGTTTACCATCTTGCTCGAAATAATTTCGATAATCACCGGACGTTGCCATGGCAATATTTTCCAGCTTTATAATGCCTTGTACGCTTCGTTCCTCCGTCACTGGTTTTTCAATTCCAATTCGCCAGGCAAAATTTATATCATTCACACCCTTCGCCCGAATTTCCCCACCGATCTCCACCATGTAATTATCGACTTGCTGTAGCTCCAGGTATTCAGCCATCTTATCTACCGCATAGCCCTTGGCAATGCCGGAAAGATCGAGATAAATTTCAGGTTTTTCTTTTTGTATCGAGAGCGGAGAACTACGCAGATTAATATGTTGATAACCGATGCTGGTGAGTGCCGCAGAGATTTCTGCCACAGAGGGAATTTCCTGCGGTTCTTTTGAAGGGCCAAAACCCCACAAATTCACCAGCGGGCCCACCGTAATATCAAAAGAACCCTTTGTCAGTCGACTAATCCTTGCGGCCTCATTGATTATGAAATGTAAGTCGACCGAGAGCGGAATCCATTCATGACTTTTATTTTGATTTATCAGTGATAACTCCGAATCATCAATATAGGTAGACATCTTCGCATTCACGGCTTTGAGTATGTCGCCAATATCGGTATTTATTTTTTCACTGCTGAGCTGAAGATCGGCTTGATTGATCTTTATGCTATAGGTAGTTCCCATAGTCAGACCACCAAGAGTAAGTAAGGGCACCCTTTTGTCTTGCTGGCTGCAGCCACTGGCAAAGGTAATAAAAACAAGGCTTATGCTTAATTGGAGACATCGATTGATGACGTGGTTTTTGACGGAGCAGTTTAGAAAACTGGATAACACTGTATTTCCATTCCTAATGTTCTATAGCTATCAGCTAGATAATGAATTCTTCAACTGTTTGGTGGGGATACTCGGGCGATGATAGGGGACCACAAGTGAGACTTCTCCCTTGTTATGTTTATGTTTCATTTCGCGCCAGAAGTTGGCAGTAAGCAAATCGCCATGTACTTCCATGAATAATTTCCGGAGTTCTGCATTCATAGCCAGAAATTTAATGAATTCTTCAGGAAATATGTCATTTTCATTAACGTGATACCAGATTTCAGAACGCATCATATCATCGTCATCACGTGCTTCCGGTATTTCCCGAAAATTACATTCAGTTACCAGGGCCACCTCGTCATAGTCATAAAATACCACCCGCTCATGCCGGGTAACGCCGAAATTCTTCAATAATAAATCGCCGGGAAAGATATCGGTATTGGCCAGATCGCGAATGGTCTGCCCGTAGTCGAGTATCGCCCTTTCTGCGGCCGCACTATGTGCTTCTCGCAGGTACAGATTGAGTGGTCTCACACGCCGTTCAATGTAGACATGATTAATAATCAGTTTTTCACCTTCAATGACGACGGTGTCTTTAGCCTGAGTGAGCAATTCTTCCATTAATTCCGGTGCAAATCGATCCAGAGGAAACTCCAGCTTACGAAACTCCTGGGTATCGATGAGGCGACCTGCACGGTCATGCTTGGAAACCAGCCTGTATTTGTCCAGCACATCCTGTCGCTTGATTGTTTTGGGGTAACCGAACTTGTCACGAATTATCTTGAATACCAGGTCATAGGACGGCAAGGTAAAAACGATCATTACCAGACCTTTATCACCTGCAGCATGTACAAATTTGTCTTTTGTATTAAGCAGATGGTTATTAAAAATTCTATATCGTTCTGTTTTACCCTGACGTAAACGACCAAGAACAGTATACAACTCATCAATCGGTTTACGCGGCAAAATAGTATGTAGAAAATGTACTGCCGCAACGACTGAATTTGGATCAGCAAAATAATAGGAACGGGTGTAGCTGAATACAATACTGACTTCGTCTTCATACATGAGGACTGCGTCAACACAAATCCCTTCATCTGTATTTTTCAGCGCGATAACAATAGGCGAAATATTATTTTGTAAAATTATTCTACCAATCAGATAAGCACGGGCCGATTGATAGAAGACAGAATTAATGAACTCGAAGCGCATTAACTCATCAAGTCCATCCAGGTTCATGCGGATGTACTGCTGAACCTGGTCGGTAATAAAACTCACATCAAAATCAATATCGGCATATGAAACCTTGAATGAAAAATCATTCAGAACCTGGCTGAAAACATTCTCGAGAGAATCCCAGTATGGGTAGCGCCGCAAATTCAGCGACTGAATTAATTCAAGCTCATCATCAATAGGCGGGGAAACAAATTCAACTTCCGGGTCAGTACCGACGGTGCCAAAAATCCGGCGAGTAGTGGAGTTAAAGTAAGTCTTGATAAAACCTGCATCAGGAACGTTGGTAAGACGTTCACCAAAATACCATCTTATTTCGTTCCACAGTGCATGATCGTTGACACGTGTACCTAATGTTTTTCGCAGAGACAGCACAACGCGCTGAACGGATTTCTCATACAGATCAACCCGTTCAACGATATCTTTTTGGTGGCCTTGCCAGTCGCGTTGTTCGAAACGACGACGGGCACGATTGGTGGTGCGACTAAAGGCATCGTTATAGCGCAAAAACTCTTCATAAATAGCCTTTGCGCTTTCTGCAACGATGCCCCTGTCTGGAGCTGGGGTGTCCATTTACATATTGGAAACCATAGCCTCGCCGAATGCGCTACATTTCACTTCATTTGCCCCTTCCATCAAACGGGCAAAATCGTAGGTAACGGTT
>WLWI01001924.1_pt1 | contig 17965 bp, 13 predicted proteins | sample 6701501 | NCBI WGS metagenome assembly WLWI01 (sample SAMN12718690, study PRJNA515312) | sponge metagenome | isolation source: marine sponge | host: Mycale hentscheli | place: New Zealand: South Island, Marlborough, Capsize Point | collected 2014-11-01
TCCAACCTCAGCACAGGTCATTCCCTGCTAACAATCACCATGGTAACCATGACAGCTACAGAAATCAAAGAACTCATTCCAATCCCAACTCTTTTCATTCCAACAGGCAACACTCTTATTCCCATTCGCATTCCACCCACCATTCTCATTCCATTCTCAGCAGCCTAATCATCATCATCAATCTCTACCTAGAAGAGATCTCAATACTGTAACTTGCTACAAGTGCAATGCTATAGGCCATTACGGGCCCCTGTTTATGAAGTTCCAGTTGTCTTACCCACTCTCAATGGCTTGTGTAGACTAGCCGTTGACTCAAGACTCCCAGCCAAAACCGTACTCATTGGCATTGACTTTGGCAAAGAAAATGTTTTGAGCCTACTCCATCATGTCAAGTCTGATCCCTTGCCCGTGATGACCACTACCAGAGCTATGAGTGCTGACAATGCATTCATCTGAAGGTGCCACTCCCTTGTCACTCAGTGACATTCCTGACACAATTGAGCTTGAAGAAACAACTGATCCTACCCCTGCAGCAGCTGAACTCAGTTCCAGCAGCAGAGACTCTTGTTCTCTTGTTCCCATTACTGTGCCCACTTTGTCTTTTGACGGCATCACCAAAGATAAGTTTAAGGAGTTGCAAAGCACTGACCCTTCCCTTGCTCCTCTGTGGGAGTTAGCAAAGAAACATGAAAAATCCTTCTTTATTGTTAATGGTTTGCTTATGTGTTTAACATCCACTCAGAATCATTTTTCTCATGCCATCATAGTACCACAGTCTCTACGTAAGAAAGTTTTTGTTGCAGCCCACGAATGCTTAGGCCATGGCGGCTTAAACACCACAAGGTCACTTATCAATAGGCATTTCTCTTGGCCTAGCATGGCAGCAGACATTAAGGGTGCTGGGACATAGCAACGCGCGCGCACCCGCACGCACCACAAATAACCACAAAAATCCGCCGTGCTCGCAATAGTAAAAACGACCGCTAACTTAGCTTGCGCGGGTAATTCAAAGCTTCCCGCCCACCAATTGATAAAACTAACCGAGGCCCCGCCCCCGCTATAAGTTGTAAAGAGCGCAGCTGTTTGATATTGTATTTCTTGGCTTACTTTATCAGTATTGTTTCTCCCTAGAGCTGACACTGGCTCCCAGATTGTCTCCAAGCTTTGACAGGTAAATAATACCTCACTAATGACTCCCATTATTTTAATTTTTTATTATTGTGCAAAACTTCTTCCTGATATATCACTCATGATTTTTTTTATTTCACAGTATTGTGATGACCAGTGATTATATAATATAATGATACTTATTTTATATAAAAAATATTTTGAAATAGCCAGCTAAATATAGATGAATATTTTGTGATGTAGCTAGCTAAGTAAGGATGAATAACTAATGAAGTGAATAGCTAGGTACAAAAACTGTACAGTTTTCCAGCAGCAAAAATGGTTCACTAATCTATTACAGGTACATACACACACTGAAGGTGCATCTAGCTAGCTTGATAAAAGGCTTCCCTTACCTGACCATGCCGAGAAAAACACTGTTAACAAGACTACAATAATCTCCTCACACTCGTTTCAGTAGGGCTTATCATCGAGAAGGAGAGGCGGCCAGAAAACTGGTAGGCGCCCGAAAGGAGAGCACCTGGAACTTTCTTTCCCGCGGGAATCAATTGAATCTGTTGTGGGTGTGGTTTGAATGCAATCAAGTCTCTGCCAAAAGATCGCGTGGACTAATTTTTAGTCCAGGAGTCTATTTTGTGTTACTTCTCAGAAACCAGGCGTAGAAATGACTCCAAATTTGATACACAGGCTGACTATGGCCTTAGCTACAAAATGTTCGTTGCAATTTTTTATGAAAGATAAAAATTCGGGCGCGCTGCCGCAGGATCAAATGAGCACAATCAACTAGACCAAACAAAGCAGAATTGAGAAAAAGTACAAAGCAGTAGACGAAGAATGGGCTCGTCAGCGACGGCACCCGTGGAGGAGTTGTGGATTATATACTCGTAACTTGAACGAAACAGGCTCCCAAGGCCCGTTCTTTTTATTCAGTTAGTCCATTAGCAGTACTCTTTAGGATCCACCCTTAGTTGGAGCTCTACAAACACCAAGAAAAAAGTTAGTAATCCCTAGCAACCAAAATCCAATTATTGTGAATATTTGCGTGGGAGTTGTCCCAGCACCCTTAAGGAAGTTATAATGAAAGTTAATTAGATATTAAGCTAATAAGGTATGGTGCGATAAAAAGAAAGACAGAGACCAACTGAAACTGGGTGGAGTGACTAATTGATTTTATAGCCATCCACCCACATCATGTGGCATAAAAAGAAAGAGGTGTGTGCACATGCTCAAAGGTGACACCACATGCATGCGTATAAAGTTAGTTCTGATTATTTAGTTCCAAACTGTGAAACCAGTGTGGTAGCTGATGATGTAGCAGCTGACCACAATTACACTACACAGTCACCACACCCAGCTCCTCCCCCTGCTATCCCTGCAACTACACTACACTACACAGTCACCACACCCAGCTCCTCCCCCTGCTATCCCTGCAACTACACTACACTACACAGTCATCACACCCAGCTCCTCCCCCTGCTATCCCTGCAACTACACTACACTACACAGTCACCACACCCAGCTCCTCCCCCTGCTATCCCTGCAACTGTTCTGTGGGTGGCCCACAGGTGGGGACATGCTAGTCATTATTATTATTATTTTATTATTATTATTACTACTACTACTACTACTACTACTACATATTCTGCTAGTTGCTGTATTCACTGAAGATGATTATGAGATAATACTCTCCCAAAAGTTTAAATTATCAAAGGTGTAAATGTTATCTTTCTCGCGAACTGAAAATGTTTCTGCATAAGACCTGTCCTGCATAAGACCTGTCCTGCATAAGACCTGTCCTGCATAGGACCTGTTCTGCATAAGACCTGTCCTGCATAAGACCTGTCCTGCATAAGACCTGTTCTGCATAGGACCTGTCCTGCATAGGACCTGTTCTGCATAGGACCTGTCCTGCATAAGACCTGTCCTGCATAAGACCTGTCCTGCATAGGACCTGTCCTGCATAGGACCTGTTCTGCATAAGACCTGTCCTGCATAAGACCTGTCCTGCATAAGACCTGTCCTGCATAAGACCTGTCCTGCATAAGACCTGTCCTGCATAAGACCTGTCCAGCTTTCTTTCTAGTTTCATATTTGATAGTATTATAATAAAAATAATAACTTTTTTTGTCAGGATGACTACATGTGCAGTGTTCCCCCAGAAAAAGCAAGTAGACAGGGTATTTTGACCACACCCATTTTACCAATAGAGTAATGCATCAATGTATATAGTTATGGCTTCAGATGTGCAATATCAGGTCAGCTAGAAGCATAACTAGGGGGGCATTATTAGGGGGTGGACTGTAGCCAAAAGTAGGAGAAATTGGGAAAGGACAATATAGCCGCAGCCAGTGTCAGGTTGTTTGTTTGTTTGTTTGTCGCATCCCCTTCCTCCTTTATTTCTTAGGAGTACTTTGAGGTTTGTTTTGTTTGTTGTTGTTTTTGTTGTTGTTGTTGTTGTTTTGTTTTTGTTTTGTTTTGTTTTTTAGTTTAGAGTTCTACTCCTATTTTGCTAGAATTTTGTATATGTGTATATGGAAAAGTGCACTTCTATTAATACGTAGTTAAGATGATTGTTTATAAATGTTCTCCAGTGTCTTATTATTTATTCATTTATTTATTATTATTAGTATTATTATTATTTATATTATTATATACACATATATATGTTGGGGGTAGAGAAAAGTCTACATAGGCTAGTGATGGCTGTCTATTTGTAGGTGTTTGCTTATCTTGTGTGTGTGACTTATATGATTTAATTGTGTTGCAGGCAAAAAGGAAAGGCAAGTAGAAGTGGGTGTGGTGTTAGCATGTCACGAATATACAGACTTCTGAACTTCAAACTATGGATTTCTCTTGTTGAGTTCTCTTTTTTATATATTTATATATTATATATATATATATTTTTTTTTTTTCTTCTAATTTTATTGGCACACATAGATGGACATGTGCACGCATGTTGGTGCATGTATAATATGTTAAACCAACAGCTGTCAATTAGTTAAGACTTGAAGTTGTCCCTTAATATCTGTAAGTGTAATTTGAGTCTGTTAGGGATTCTGTGCGAAGACACTATGTGTGGTATTAGCCGTGAAAGACTTAGCTACCATCAGACAAGCTATAGTAGAACCTCCGAACTGAGAACAATTTGAGACCAGCCTTTCCGTGCACAAGCTAAGCAGTGTATTTTCTACTGAAAGGGGCAAGCAGAAAGTTTGCTAATTAGAAGTGATTCGTTCGTTAGTGAGTTCACTATCACAGGTTCCTTTGCAAGTATTACTCAGAATTTCCGTAATATTCAGTAACTGTAGTTTGTTAACCTTGAATAGTGCGACTCAGATTTGAAGTATTTTATCAGCTATAATTTAAACTATAATTTAAAGTACTATATGTTCATTCAATTATTACAGAGGCTTTTATAATGCACATTCAATAGCCAAGTAATCGGCCATGTCTGAGTGAAGTTGATCTGTTCACTTCATCTAATGAAATGTTTACAAGTACTATTAAAAGTAATAGAGTGTCTCATTTCTCAGTTATTAAGTACCTTTAATTGCATAGCTATAATAATAATAATAATACAGTAAGAGTACCCTCCAGAAATTTTGCTATTTACATTGTGTTATATCACCACAGAGAGTTTGACCGAAGTTTATTCCTTAGAACGAGAAATATTTGCTATTATGATATATAATAATAATAAATATAATGCATTTTGGGAGCACACCTATAATTATTGTCATTATCATCAGCATCATGCTTTCAGTTGAAGTCATTTTTAAACTTGTGTTGTGCTAGCTGTCGTATTTGGGAATCCACTTGCCGCATATATCTAGCAATACTGCAATGTTTTCTTTTGTACAGTCCTTCAGGTTCAGTTTGGAAAATTCAGCATTATGGCATAAAGGCTGGATGATATCTTCCTTGTCAAGTAGGGTGAAGTGCTTGAATAATATATCCCTTTGAGCTTTGGTCATGGCTGTACTCCGTGGCTGCTTTGGATATGCCTGCAAGAATGCTACGGTGCTTGGGATTTTACAGAAAGTGTCCTTTCATCTGGTCTTGTCACTTTTACAGATGATCCAGAGATGCAATATGATCCTTTGGAGCTGTCTTTTAGGAACAATGGCTATTCAGAGAAGATGTTGTGTAATAAGTCAGGCAGCATATGCCCCTCGTGGTCTTACTGTAATCATTCTACCAATAGCTGCGAGTGCTTGACTATGATGGACGCCAAGTTCACCTGTGATGGGATTTGGCAACCCAAAATACTAGAATGCAGCTGTGCAACTTACCACAGGCACTCTTTAGAAATTGGATTCTGTATATACAACTGCATGTTTGGCCAGAAGAATTCCGTAACTTTAGATTATTACCGCTCATTGCCTTCGAATATTTCTATGTGGACTAAAGACATTTGTGGAAGATTCAACAGAGAGGGCATGTTGTGTAGTAAGTGTGCAAACAACATGTATCCAAGAGCCTATTCCTTCGACATGTCTTGCATGGAGTGCCCGAATGGGAAATCAGATTGGTGGCAGTATGTTTTGGCTGCTTTCTTCCCTCTAACAGTGTTTTACTTCATGATACTCCTCTTGAACATTAATGTCCATTCTTCACACCTTCAAGGATTTGCTCTGTATTGCCAGCTTGTTTCCACTCCTTTATTTGCTCGAAATATTTTCCTCTTTGTAGAGGAGAAACCGTTACTTATTGTGCTGGTCAAAATATTTGGAGCTCTTTATGGCATTTGGAACTTAGACTTCTTCCGAACTTTTTATCCCGGTATATGTCTGGAGACAGATATGTTTACAACTTTGACTCTAGATATCGCCGTGGCTGTTTACCCTGTTCTGTTGATGTCATTCACTTACACTCTGATCCACCTATATGACCGCAAAATTAAAGTGATAGTTGTTCTGTGGAAACCTTTTAGAATGTTTTTCCTTCTCTTCAGGCAGCACTGGGACATTCGAACTTCGACTGTTGATGCCTTTGCCACATTTCTGTTTTTGTCTAATGCCAAACTTTTGAGTGTGTGTTTCGATCTGCTTGTACCAGTAGTCATAGAGAAGATTACAATATCTGGAGAAGCAGTGGTGAGACAGTTGCACTGGAAAGTATACTACAATGCCACGGAACCGTACTTTGGTGATAACCACGTTCCTTATGCATACCTGTCATTTCTTGTGCTCTTTGTCTTCGTGGTGTTTCCCATAATCGTGTTGACCCTGTACCCATTCAGGGTCTTCCAAAAGTGTCTAATGATTCTCCCTCTTCGACTTCAAATATCTCTTCACACATTCATGGACGCATTCCAGGGCTGCTACAAGGATGGTACTGGTCCAGGGTCTATGGACTTGAGGTCTTTTTCAGTACTTCCATTTGTAATTCGATTGTGTCTGTTTACAACTTATGCCCTCATTCCCAATGGAGTTGGCTTTGCATTTTCAGCTATGGTGCTAGTTCTCTCGGCCGTAGCAGTGATAACACTAGACCCATTTAAGCCGGAGCTTTACCATTTCTCCAAGCAGCTTGTCATGTTCATTCTTATCCTAGCTAGTTTTGTTGTTAGTGTAATGGGGGGATCCTTGATACTGACGTCTATTCAAGTCTGTACCTTCAGTTCGGTCTTGTTTGGGCTCTTCGTGTTTGTCCTTGGGGTTTCCCCGTTGCTCTACATATCTGTGTACATATTTATATGGCTCATTCAGCACAGGAAGTTCGGATTTCGAATAATTAAGAGAATTCAGGCTCTACGATTTGGCTACAGTCTAGAAGTGACTTTATGATATATAGCTACATGTAATCAATTAAATTAGATTGATAATTTTCTTAATTGTCTGGTTGAATTGAATGTTGTTGTTGTCAAGTTGATTTAATTTGTTTGGGGTTTGATGTGTACACATAGTTTTATGACTCCGGACAATATAAGAAATAATCAATAGGGTTTTTTTTGTTGTTGTTGTTGTTGTAAACAACACAACGATTTACTGGTGTAGAGCAACTTGGGGGCCAAACAAAGGCTAATAATAATTTAGTCATCATCTGACGAAATCTACAGTTAATCTACAGTTAATTTAGCTAAGGTATTTTTGACATTGAAACATTAATTGTATAGCTCTACCTTTAGATTTCTTAAACTGGCATCATAGACAGCCATTTCTATGAACTGATTTGTCACTTCAACTTGATATAAAAAAGCAATGTTTACTACAGGATGTAGTTTTGTTAGGGTGATAGTCTTAAATTTACAAGTTTTACACATTCTTTCAATGATAAATAAAGAAAATGACATGGTTGAACTAGCTATAGTTAACTAATGCTAAGTAGCTAAGCACTTTCTTACTACATGCAAGGCCTAGCACCCACTGCCACCAGTTCAGTCACGCCCCCACAACAGTTTAGATGGAATCGTCATGCTTAAATTTACATTTACAACTGGCAAATTCAATCAAGTGTAAAGATATTTTAGCAGATTTGTAGAAAAATTAATAATTATTCATTAGGTATTTCTTCTAAGTTTTGACCTAGATATGTGTGAGGAGTGAGCTCATTAAAAGGAAGCATGTGGTTGAAGTCTGTATGTATTTTGTTTATCTAATGCAGTGAAACCTCTACAAAGGCTACGCTTGGAGGCCAATGAAAAGTTTGGCTGTACTTAGTGGCTATTATGGTACATCATTTTTGTTACATTCATGATGTTGTTGAGAGTTGGCTTGCTTTTCAAGGTCCCTTTGAAGAGAGGCTCCATTAGATAGAGAGAAAGAGACAGAGTTGGTTCTTGCCCTCATTGAGATGGAAAGTTGCTGACAAGTAGAGAGTCTTATGCCATTCAGTTCTGCTTCAGAATGTTCAGTAGTTTCATGCAGTAGCTCTAGTAATGACAGAATGAGTTAAGTTTCCATTTGCAGCAACTTATGTCTATCCGCTTCCTCTTCTTCATTTACGTTAGTTACATTCGAACAGCTGTGGGGCCACCCTCCAACGAGAGGAAGAAGGGTGAAACTCTCAGCGTGTATTGCTGCTCTACATTGTCTCCGTCCCTCTGTCAGGGCTTGATACATTCACTCTCCTCCTTCACTGTCTTTATCTCACATTGTCTCCATCTCACATTGTCTCTATCTCCTCCCTTTCTTATCTGTTAAGTGTTTCTTTTCTCCCTCTGGTACTCACTCTCTCCTCCTGTTCTCTTTTTTCATGGAGTGATCTAAACTCTTCTGGTTCTTTGCCTTTCCTCTTCCTCTATCCTCTTGACCAATGGCTGACCTTCTACTTTGCCCTTCCCTGCCCCTTTCAAGTAAATGTTATTACAATGACAAACTGTTGTTAATGTTATAATTATAGCAAACAGCCAAATTAACATAATATTATTGACTGTTGAAATGAGAAAATTTGCTATTATTGTAATTATTTCAGCCAAGAATGACTGAATTATATTATTTCAGTCTACAAAGATTTTATTGAAACACAGTTACCTCCTCAATCAGTAGCACATTATGGTTCATACAGTTGTAATTCTTTTCAAACTCTTTATACAGATAGAACAAAAGGATGACTATAGCCATTCTCTTCATTACATAGTTACACACCAATATTTAAATGCAGTATATATTGATGAAAGCCAGAATACCTAAGATTAGACTGTCTAGTGGTGCGAGTCAAACTGGACCTAAGACTCAAAATGTAAACAAATGGTTCTACCTTATGAACATCATATAAATTTACTACCAGTGCAGACAATTGAGGAATAATTTGCAGCAACTACTGTATATAGTGAAGTAAAGGTAGGCCCTGCTGGATTATGCTGGCATTTTTTTCTGGAATAATAGACATGAAATAGCATAGTGGAATAATTCTAGAATAGTAAGGGTATTTAGGAGAATAATAAAGAAAAAATGAGAATAATCAGTTTATATAATCCATAATTATTAAGAAAATCAATAGTGTTTTTTGTTTCTCTCTCTTTTTCCTTTACAGCCAGGACATAAACATTTAGAAATGTGATTATAAGGTAAATCTTCATTACTTGATTAAAGCAGCTGGGTTTATGTGTTGGCCACTTGGTTATTGTAGCTACTGGAGAATTATGCTAAATGGTTTCTCAAAAATATTTCAGCTGTAGCAGAGCATATTTTCTCCATTCTTTGAACATTTTTACCAGGATGTTCGAGGTTTTCATTGAAAGAGTAGCTAGCAATGTAGTGAATCCTCTATATTGAGTAATTCAGTATAACAGTAAGAGAGAGATTCTTTGCCTCATTCATTTCATAACGTACCAACTTTATATAGCTACTGCAGTCATTACTATTTCACTTATTAACTCTCAGCGTGCATGCGTGAGAGGGTTATTCCTAATTGGAATAATAAGAGAATAATAAGAAAATTATACTATTCTTTTGGAATAATTACACATTTTTTTGGATTAAAAAAAAAAAAGAATAATTCAAAAATTTTGATTAAGGTTCCATCATCAAGTAAAGAAGTAGCTAATTAGCTAAAAATAGAACTGACACAATATTACTTTAATCATTCTTTTCTGACATACATATAAATAAAGCAACATATTAGTTTTAAAAAAAACATTTGGAAGTACAATCTACTATGCAATATTTATTAAGCTAAATGATAAATTCCATCAATTGTTACTACTACACAAATGATTTCTTTGTTGAACATCAATTGTTGATCCATGTTAAAATGTTTACAAGCTGTATTATTGCTTTTTACTTCTTAGTAACGTAAGAAATGAAACAAAGACAACGTGTGCAGTAGGAAACACTGCTAGGATGACTATAAAGCCATTAGAAAAGTAGGCATCAGATTTATACTTGTTCTCCTCTATAATACTAACAGTGCCAACGCAAGCAGTTGCAAGAACATGCACAGTAAAGTGTGTCAAAAGACTCCTGAAGCGATGCTTGTACGGTTCCACTAAAATACATATGATTAGAAATATTACTACTGCATTAGCAGATAGAATGAATGTATACCCATCAAGTGTTATGCCATATCCAAGCAGAAATATCAATCTAGCTCCCACTATGATCCCAGAGAACCATCTGAAATCCCAAGATTTATCTTCAGTGCCATCCTTAAAAACGCCTTGAATGGAATCTACGAAAGCATTTACACAAAGAACCCATGATTGTGGAAGGATTAGATGAAAGATTTTTTGGAAATATCGATTAGAGTATACTAATAATAATATAATAGGTACAATGGAAGATACTCCACAAACTAGCAAAGCTAGAGTCCCATAAGGAAGATGATGTTTGCCAAAGTATGGTAAACTCGGGTTATACAAAAGTCTGTATTGAAAATTCACTATCTTTGGATCAGAAAATTGGTAGACTTTGACAGGAATCAAAAAATCGATACAAGTATTCAAGCATTTTGAGCTGATGAGGTAGAAAAAAGATGAGAAGGCATCAATCAGAGAATTCTTTACATCGTAGCTACCTTCAAAGCGTTTAAAGAAGCATTGGAAAGGCCTCCAAGCAATCACAAAGAGTTTAACCTTCCTGTCATAAGCACAAATCAAAACATAGCTCACTAATATTAGCACAAGTGGGTATACTGCCACTAGTAAGTCCAGAGATACAGAAGTGAGTGCACTGACTTGAAAGCAGATGCTATGGTTAAAAAAGCGGAAAAAATCCAAATTCCACATGCTATATAAACTTCCTAACGAATAAATGATGTATTTAAGCCACGTGGGCTTAAAACTAGATCTTTGATATATAGTACGAGCCAGAGGAATACATGAGACAGATTGACTGTAGAGTACGTAGCTTTGCAGGTAAGTGGAATGAACATTAATTCTGAATACTAATATTACAATGTAGAAGAAGGTAAGAGGGACAAAAGCTATGAAGATGAATTTCAACCAGTTAGAGGACCCATCTGGGCACTTGACACATGTGAGGTCATAGGAATACACACTAGTGTAGTAGCCATCTTTACACTGCCCACACAGAGTGCCCTGCCTATTAAACCTCCCACACATGAATTCATTCCATTCCGATAGGTTTCTTGGCAACTTCACATAATCAGACAGAATTATATTCTTGCTTATGATGTACGGGCATATTCCAACTTCAGCAACAGATTCTACTGACTCATAAGTGATGCAGTATCCAGCAAGAATTTCTGTCACTCCATTTTTGTCACACTTGAGAATATCATTTGGAACTTTAGGGCAGCTGCATTTTCCAACAGAGTCACAGAAAGTAAATATAGGACACTGGAATGATGTATTCTTGTTACAAGACACTTCAGATTTCTCTAATGGATAGAGACTCACACCATAGTCATTGCTCCCTTCACTGGTAGTATAACATAGCAAGTAGGTGTATATGAAGACAAATAGAACACTATTGGAGGCATACATGACTTTAGTTTGTGAAGGCAGTCAACTTGCATGTTTTCCTTAAGTACAAAAGCTAATTGGAATTGAGAAACAGAAAGTACATTGATAGTGAAAATGTTTACTCTTCCAGTCTCTGTACCTGACTACCAGCCATAGCAGTCAGAGCATCACAAAGGACTAAAAGACTAACAAATATCTGCAGTTCTTTTATCTACCAGATGTCTATTAGTTACTTTACTCCAAAACAATTACTCAAAACTCGAAACTGGAAAGTTTATTGTAAACAATAAGTTCATTAGATCACTCTCCCGTGTGGTAATGGTTTATTCTATGTTACATATCTTCACTGTAGTAGTTTTATCTACACAGCAGAACGGATGACTGTGTACTAGTGTAGACCCACTACAGAGTGTAGAACAGTTGGAGTCCTAGAACAAGAAAACACTCTGCCATTGATCAATTGAAAATCTATGTTCGAAGGGAAGAGAAGAGGTCCTAAATCCCTGCTCACTTTCTTACTATCTGAATACTCTAACAAGAGTACTCCTCTTAAAGATAGCTCTGCTACTTAATAACTTAATAGATTAAGTTAAGTAAGCTTGTAATTAACTATTTTTAACAAGCCAAGTGCGTGCTTTAATTAGAAAGGGTCTGGTCACCTCCTTTATAATGTTTCACTCTACTGGAATGTAATTAATGTATACTTCCAGACAGTGTACTACAGTACAAAAAGCAATAGGGATAAATTGGCTGTTGCTTTGGATGTGAAAGAGAAGAGAAAGCAAAAATATATTATGGCACTTACCAAATTGTCTTATCAAATACCTTGAGTTGGCAGCACAAAAAAAAATGAATAAATTTTTTAAGACAATAGAAGACAAAAAAAATAACTGTAAAATGCATTCATGTAGCATATAAGTGCTGACTTTAATTCATATGAATTAACTACTTTTACTACTTTTTATCTTTTGTATACTTTTGTGGAAGGTTTTCGTCCATTTAGGGAGGAAGATCAGGTCTTCAATAATCATCCATGGCATTATGAAAACCTTCAGTTAGGAAGTAACCAGACAGAAGGTGTAGCCACATTCTTTTAATAGAATGTGTATTATAACTGCTCATGAGATAATCGTTTTATTAACCCTCAGCACGCATGCGCGAGATGGTTATTAGTTGTCTTGTTGATATAGAGAATTCAAAAGCTTGGTGAAATCTCTATGAATGTCAACATGCTTACATAACCACTGGTATCAGAAATTTATTTCCATATTTGATGACATGTTACCCTTCTGACAACTCTGGACAAGTTCACCATTGAGAAGAACCTTTTTGTTGTTGTTGTTGTTGTTTTGTAACATCAAGCCAAGACACCTGTGCACTTCCCAATCTCATTAGTGCAACAGTACTACCTCGTCCTCGACCTGATCAATTGATTCAGGAAACCAACATAGTGGTTGCTGAAGAAGGAAATGAAATGTGTAACTCTTTGAAGTTACAAAATAATTAAGATTAATTTGCTCTCATACCATCACTGAGGAACCAAAGATGTAGTCTGTGCAGAAAGCAATGAAAAAGTAGAATGTACAATAAAGATCTGGTCGAGAGATAGAAAACGTCTTTGTAGTACTCCGAAATTGTGGACCAAATGGCAATCCAGTGAAGACAGTGAATTATTGTGCCATACTTCTAGGGAACGTGGGACTATCAGCTGATATAAGAGTGACCTCAATTTTCTGTTGTTATTTATACACATGGGCATTAATGACTTGTGTCAAAGCAGAATCTGGTGGACAGGAAAATGCAGACACTCGCATCTGCTATAGCATCCTTCCTGCAATAACATCCTTCCTGCAATAACATCTTAGTGTGGACAAGGATAAACTTGTTACATTTGTGACAAGGATTCATTAGAGACGTATCTTCTTACTGAGAATGAAAAATATGACAAAGAGCTTATTTTTAATAGAACTTCTTGTTATACATATTATTCAAACGACAATATTGATTGAAACTATAGATATAATGTTATCGAAAAGTGTTATGTTTATATATTTTTTAATGTTTCAAAAATTCAAAAAATTAAAAAAAACTGGCAAAAAATATTAAAAATAATGCACAAAAGCTAAAGAATATTTATATAGTACATAATATCTCTGATAAATTAAAATTGTATTTTCATTTAAGCAATACAGCTACTTTACAGCAGGCCACGTGGTCTGAAAAAATAATGAAATAGCTGATTAGACACACTATGTAGCAAAGAGGAATAGTAATAATTAAGAATAATAAAATGACAGAGATCAAACTCATGTGGTGAAGTTCATCAATAGAGCTGATGATGCACACTACACAAATGGCTGCAATAAGCAGAACAAAGATCACAAATTGGACTGAAAGATGTCTGAAGCGAGCTTTGTAAGGCTCTGCAATGATAAATACAATCACAAACAGAATGAGGATACTTGCTGCAAGTGCATAGAAAGATATATTTAGGGTTAGACCAAATACGATTGTAAAAAATATTCTGACACCAAATATTATTCCAGAGAACCACCTCAAATCTACAGTGCCTTTCTCTGTTCCATTCTTAAAGCAACCTTGAATAGTGTCCATGAATATGTGTAAGTAAATAATACTAGATTCTGGCAACACGTGTACTATAAAATGCTGAAAGATTTGAAGAGGAAAGAGAAACAAAAGTAAGGTTGGGATAACACCGACAAGTAAAAACACGATTAAACCTAAAACTCCATAAGGAAGATGCTCTGGGCCAAAGTATGAAATGCTTGCATCATAATACAGTCTGTACTCATAACTGAAATTCTGTGGATTATCTGCTAGATACACTCTAACAGGGAGAAGGAAATCAGCACACACATTTATGCACTTTATTCCTAACAGAAAGATAAAGGTGGATAAGGCATCCGCCAGCGAATTCTTAAAGTGGCTAGTAAATTCAAGTACTTTAAAGAATGCTTTAAATACCCTCCATGACTTCATTAACATTCCAAGCTGATGATCATGGGCATAAATCAAAGCATAGCTAGTCGCTATTAGCAAGAGAGGATATACAGCAACCAACAGGTCCAGAGATGTAGCAGCTAGAGAATTTATCTTAAAGCAGATATGGTGGTTGAAATAACGAAAAAAGTCTAAATTCCAGACACCATAAATGGTTCCCACTGAATAAAGAATGTACTTTAAAAATGGCCGACTTAGTTTAGTCATGAACACAAAATGGCGTGCCAAAGGTAGGATAGTAATTGCTTGACTGAAAAGCACATAGCCTTGTAGATATGTAGAATGAACACTGATTTTGAATGTTAAGATTACAATGTAGAAGAAGGTGAGAGGGACAAATGCTATGAAGATGAATTTCAACAAGTTAGAGGACCCATCTGGGCACTTGACACATGTGAGGTCGTAGGAATACACACTAGTGTAGTAGCCATCTTTACACTGCCCACACAGAGTGCCCTGCCTATTAAACCTCCCACACATGAATTCATTCCACTCGGACATATTAGACGGAAGACTTCGATAAGGATACTGGCTGATATTCTTGCTATGGCAGCCATAGTAGCACATTCCAATCTCCAATAAATTGCTGTCTTCATCATAAGTGATGCAGTTACAAGTCAGAATTCCACTGATTTTCCCAATTACACTGCACTTGAGTAAAGAATGAGGAATTTGTGGGCATTTGCAAGTTCCATCAGACCCACAAAATGACCATGAAGGACAAGGTAAGGAAGCATTGATTTTACATAGCTTATTATCACACCAGTCACAGTAGGACAAATTATTTATCTTTTCTAAAGCTTGAATGCCACTTATTACAGAAAGAAATGCAATCAGAGAGGAGATATGCAAAAATACCATTCTTGAGGATAGCAGAAGTGGAATAGCTCATTTGTGAGGTTGTTTGCCACTAGCCTATTTTTATAGCAATTGATGCATTTCCTGTATATGGACCAAACGCTATGTAAGAATGCTATATCAACTACTTCTAATAGTAAGAGTGCAGTTTCACAGACAATGTTGTGGAGAGGAATACGTGCACCAGTAAATGTTTTGTGTTTTAATTACGCATAATGTGTCAGATCACAATCAAAACATTCTTTGCCAGTACAAGGAAATTTTGAAATTAAGTTATTTGAAAAAGCTTTAGAAGATATGATGTCTAAAGTAAGATGTACTAAACATTCTGACTTTTATCTTACGCACACACACACACACACACACACACACACACATGTACAACACATACACACATGTACACACACACACACACACACACAAATTGTACCGTAGTGAACAGCAATGGCGGGGCTAACAATAACCTAGCTAGCACGTCTACTCTAAAGTAGGTATGCGAATATTGTCAAATTCATGACACGAGGTGAGTACAAAGGACAATTAACTGACTAAATGATACAGGTAAAAGATCAACATAAAAGGTCAAAGTTCAAATTCCACTGCACCACTCCTCCCCTAGAAAGTGGTGAATGAATGTAAAAATCCACCAGTGCAGCTGACCAGTGGATGCCTGTCTTGCTCGAACTGCTAGGAGGTGTGTGAAAATGTGTATTCGTGATTGATGTAGCCTCTCTGGTTGGGCTAGTGGTGACTTTTGAAGACGAATTGAAAATGAGTTATTAAGGTTTGAAGCAGACATATTGATGGGTGGAGAAATGTCCAAATGTGCTGGCTTCATCAAACGGTCCACTGAAACAGTGTTTCTGTCACCATGAATCCAATGTGAAGAACTTGGGTGGTCTCTTCAGCTTGCATTATGCTGCACACGAACATGTGATGTCCATTATAGAGCATCGTCAACATGACCTCTTGGTTGCGTGATTTGTCATGTGGGCACACGTTGCAACCATCTCATGTTGCTTGATGTGGATAAAATTCAATCATCAACATTGCTAGACAACTGATTGCTTCCTTCATTTATCACTATACCAACATACACTTGCATCCTACATCCCTACGTATATAGTTAATTCCAGGGATGCTGACGCGTGTTGGATTGGGTGTGTTTTTCATCACAGCCACGGGAGCCAGTATGCTTGCAATAGGCACTGCCGAGCACTGGAACAACAGGAATGTGTACCATTATACAGAAGAATATTATTCTAAGGAAGGGGAACATAATGTACAAAAGTATTTGAAGAACACTGTTTAGTTAATATCAATATTATCATTAGATTTAAACACTATAAATAGCTCTTTTGTTTGGTCAGAACGTTGTGCATAAAATTGGATATGAATATTCGTAAATAGCTATATACATGCTAGCAGTATATAGCCCTATACATGCTAGCAGCATATAGCCCTATACATGCTAGCAGTATACATTTTGTCAAATGCTGAAATCATTTTTCTACTTTTTCAACAACGTTAATTATCTCTACTTCAACTAATTATAAACTAATATGATAAACCCTCACTTGTTACTGGATTTACAAAGAGAAGAGTGTGATAGCCAGATGTGACATGTTGTGCAGAAAATCTGCCGAAAGCTTGCTGGCACACGCGGTCTTAAACACGACGTGGAGAAATCACAAAAAATAGTAGCTCCGTTGGACAGAGCCAGTGGTATGGCCTCGAGCCACAGGGAAGAGTCAGGGTGTAGTTGGTTCAAATCCAGGTCATTTCATCTGAGCCAAACCATGAGCTTGAAAATCTATCATGGGAGATGAGACCTCAGTGTGAAGAGCACTGATTTGAAGCCTGGACAGAGCTTCACCTGCCTCATTCTGCGAGCCTAGTATGTAGCACACATCAGGGATGGATTGGGGAATCATGTCCAGATGCCAAATATGCCGTTGGAGAGTGCTGATCTGGCTTGGTGGAGAAGACATATACTAGGGGCTTGTGGTCCATGAGAATGTAGAGCCAAAGTCCCTCAAGAAAGTATTGGAAATGTTTGATGGCCGGGTACAGTTCACGATTGTACATACTGTAGCAGATTTCTGCTGGCCATAGTGCCTTCGAGAAAAATGCGAGAAAAATGCAAGCAAATGTCACATTCCATTGATACATTGATACAGTGTTGTAGCAGAGCTCCAGCTACAACACTTGAGGCATCTGTGACCAAATATATGGGGGCTCCAGGATACGAATAACAGAGGAGTGATACATCAGCGAGTAATTCTTTGATAGTTGAGAATTCTGATTTCCTACCCCTCTTTATTATGGGGCGAATCAGTGGAACTAAACTATAGATACACTGTTCACTTCTCCCAGCACCACTCATTTTATTTTATTTTATTTTATTTTTTTGCAGTTGTTAGTCTGGGGAGCAGGAAGCATCGCCCATTATCCCCTTTTGGCAAGAAAATGTTTATGCAATCACTACATTCATGTCCCCAACCCCCTCCCCCCCCCCCCCCCACCCCCCCTTTTCCTTCCCCCCCCCCCCCCCCCCCCCGTTTGGGGGGGGGAAGGAGGGGGGGGGGG